>ULZV01037510.1_pt1 | contig 10796 bp, 10 predicted proteins | sample 1963471 | NCBI WGS metagenome assembly ULZV01 (sample SAMEA4835899, study PRJEB28245) | human gut metagenome | biome: gut microbiome; material: fecal sample | place: Denmark | collected 2008 | reverse complement strand
CTTGCATTTTTAAGACTGTTTTTGAAATTTTATTTGGCGGATACGCCACACCGACGAAATGCGTAGCATTTTGGAGGTTGACTCTGAACAGTTACTATAATATATAATATATAAGAAAGGACTTATAACTTATGAATGACGCATTATGTGAACATATTGTAGCCAGAAAATCAAAACCAATGGATTTTGTTATCCGTATTCTTATTATTGTTGTGATCGTTGCAATCGCAATCGGAGGAATGCCATTTCTTGGATTCTTTGCTTTTGCTCTTGCAGCAGTCCTGGCTTTGCTTGCTTATTATTTTGCATTTCCACTCTTAAATGTGGAGTATGAATATTCCCTTCTGAACCACGATCTGGAGATTGATGCAATTTACAGCAAAGAGAAAAGAAAATCCAAAATGAATCTGGATATTCAGAATGCTGAGATTATTGCACCAAAAGGATCTCATCGACTGGATTCTTATCATCCGGAAACAACTTGCGATTTTTCATCCGGAAATGCAAATGCAAAGGTTTTCGCAATCATGATCCCGATCAATCAGAAAATGACTTGTGTTTATATTGAACCTGATGAAAAGATGATTGAACATATGAAACAATGGATGGGAATGAAGATGTTCGTAGATTAATATTGAATGTTTGTTTCTAACTCAGGCAAGTACCACAATCAGTAACTACTAATTGTGGTACTTGTTTTTTCTTTTCTGTCTGGTTGTAGATTACGAATTGCAATTACATACTTAAAACATCATAATCTTATTTTTCAGCAACATCTGCTATATATTTACATGCGGCAAGTGCAGCTACTGCACCGTCCGCTGCTGCTGTTGTAAGCTGACGTACTTCTTTTGTCCGGCAATCTCCTGCTGCATAGATTCCCGCTTCTGACGTCTTGCAATCTTCTCCGGCAACAATAAATCCACCCTCATCTAACTGAACAACATCAGCAAATTTTTCATTCTGTGCAATCTGTCCGACAGCTACGAAAATTCCTGAAACAGCAAGTTCTGATTCTTCTCCTGTTACTTTATTCAAAACCCGCAGACTTTCCACCATCTGCTCTCCACGGATTTCCTGAACAGTTGTATTTAAGATAAACTCTACATTTTCTTTCTCTTGCAAACGTTTTACAATCTGATCTTCTCCCCGGAATTCGTCTCTTCTGTGAATCAGATAAACTTTGCTACAGTAATTTGACAGAAATTCTGCATCCTGGAGTGCTGTACTTCCACCTCCGACAACTGCAACTTCTCTTCCCCGGAAAAACATTCCATCACAAGTCGCACAGTATGAAACTCCTGCACCTGTCAGACGTTCCTCTCCCGGAACTCCAAGATGGCGGTGTGTCACACCAGTAGCAAGAATAATGCTTTTGCATTCATATTCTTTTTCCGTTGTTACAATCACTTTATAATCCGCTTCTTCACGGATACCTGTCACCTGCTCCATTATGGTCTGTGTTCCAAGCTTTACTGCCTGATCCATCAGATTCATAGAGAATTCACTGCCGCTCACACTTGCAATTCCCGGATAATTTTCTACATTCGGAGAAGATGTGATCTGACCACCGAAGGTTGTTCCCTCGAAGAGTACGGTCTGCTTTCCTGCACGCTGGCCATAGATAGCCGCAGTCATCCCTGCAGTTCCGCCACCGATGATTCCAATATCATAAATTCCCATATTTTTCCTTTCCCAACAAACTGTTTCTACATTTTCTGATTGCTGTAATTCATTTTTTCATTTACGCTAAACTGTAAGATGTTTCAATCACTTCTTACATATTTCTGGACATATCTGCGCAGACTTTCTCTGCCTCGATCACTGCGCTTCTAAGTCCAAATTTCTCAAGTACACGTACTGCCTCAATCGTTGTTCCTGCCGGTGAACATACCATATCTTTCAGTTCTCCCGGATGCTTTCCTGTCTCGAGTACCATCTTTGCACTTCCAAGTACTGCCTGTGCTGCGAACTGATACGCCTGTGATCTAGGCATTCCCTCAGCTACCGCTCCGTCTGCCATTGCCTCGATCATCATAAAGATATATGCCGGCGAACTTCCGCTGACTGCAACAACTGCATCGATCAAATGCTCCGGCACGATTTCTACTTTACCAAAAGAACTAAGAAGCTCCAGTGCATAGTTCTTTTCTTCTTCTGTCACTGCATCATTCGGGCATGCCGCTGTCATTCCCTCTCCAACTAATGCTGGTGTATTCGGCATTGTTCTTACAATCTTAACTTTCTTTCCAAACTGCTCTTCGAGCCATGCGAGAGTCTTGCCCGGTGCGATTGTAATAATCAGCTGGTCTTCTCTTACTGCATCTTTGATCTCAGCAATTGTCTGTGCATAGAACTGTGGTTTTACAGAGAGAACTAATACTTCTGCTTTCTGTGTTACTTCTATATTATCTGCTGTCACATGAATTCCATGCTCTTTTTTCGCACGTTCACGTCCTGCTTCCATAATATCTGAACCGATGATCTCTTCCGGGGCAATAATTCCCTTTTTAATGATTCCGCCCATGATTGCTCCTGCCATATTTCCTGTTCCGATAAATCCTAATTTCATGATCTTAAGTCTCCTTTTCTTTTACCATTACTGTTCTAAGAACCGTGTCCAGTAACCTTTTATCTACATGTATCCGTCTCTCACCCAGAATTTTTTCTCATCCTCTAATGGAATTTCTTCTGTGTCCATCCAGTCGATTGTAATAAACTGATTTCTGTTCAGCCCTTTTAGCAGTTCATTGATCAGCCATTCGCGTCCCTGAACTTCCATTGTAACGGTTCCATCCCATTCGTTCTGAACCCAGCCAACCAGATTTAGTGAATTCGCCAGATATTTCGCTGTATAGCGGAATCCAACACCCTGTACACGACCGTGAAAAACAATGTGCTTTCTAACTTCTGCCATATCTGATCACTCCCTTGAAGCAATTTATGTTGTACACTACCGTTATTCTAACATATTTTTTTACCTTGTACAGTTCTTTTCGGTAAACAGTTCCTGCTTCCCGTGTTATAATGGGAATAACTTTTCTGAAGGAGGACTTCGAGAACGAATGAGTAATTATGAAACATCACAGACTTCTGATCTGAAAGAATCGATAAATAAATTACGAGATACACAGACTCTCTCTAAAACTGAATGGATTCGGCTAATTGACGGAAGAACCCCTGAACTTGCCGACTATTTATTTGAAAATGCGCGCGAAGTACGAATCACTCACTATGGACATAATGTTTATGTCCGCGGACTAATTGAATTCACTAACTATTGTCGTAATGATTGTTATTACTGCGGTATCCGCAAAAGTAATCTGAATGCACATCGCTACCGTCTTACCAAAGAAGAGATTCTTAACTGTTGCAGAACCGGTTATGAACTTGGTTTCCGCACCTTCGTTCTTCAAGGTGGAGAGGATGGCTGGTTCACGGTTCCGCGTCTGGCTGATATTGTCTCTGACATCCATAAGAACTGGCCGGACTGTGCGATCACGCTTTCTGTTGGAGAGATGGAACATGATGCATACCAGACTTTATTTGATGCCGGTGCTGACCGCTATTTACTTCGTCATGAAACTTATGATGAAGCACATTACCGCATGCTTCATCCTGCTTCCTTAAGTGCGCGTCACCGTCAAAACTGTCTGTGGGATTTAAAATCGATTGGCTATCAGATTGGAACCGGATTCATGGTCGGTGCACCTTTCCAGACAACTGAGAATCTTGCTGATGATATGCTTTTCTTAAAAGAATTGAATCCGCATATGGTTGGGATTGGTCCGTTTATCCCTCACCACGACACACAGTTTGCTGAGGAACCTGCCGGAACGTTGGAATTGACACTTTATCTGCTTGGGCTGATCCGTCTTATGCTACCGAAAGTACTTCTCCCGGCAACAACCGCCCTCGGTACGATTTCTCCCACCGGAAGGGAACAGGGAATTCTCGCAGGAGCTAATGTCGTTATGCCAAACCTTTCTCCAACAGAAGTTCGCAAAGATTATCTGCTTTATGATAACAAGATCTGCACCGGTGATGAATCGGCACAGTGCAAGAACTGCCTGGCCCAAAGAATGGAGTCTGTCGGATATCATGTTGTGGTAGACCGAGGAGATTCCTTGAATAAGTAAAAAGGAGGTTACTGTTCACTCCCGTGTCAATCACTTCGCTGATTGACACGGAGGATGCATGTTTTGGCTTGAATGCATCTCGCCCCATCGCCAAAGGCGATTTAAAATGGCGAGATGCGTTGCTGGTCACACATTGTGTGAACAGTAACAAAAAGAGTCCATGGTATGCGACATATCGCATTTCCATGGACTCCTTTTCTATTCACACCTCGCCTCACAGCGCAGTGTTATTTTTTCATTTTCTCTACTAGCTATAAGAATTACTCTACAACAGCTAAGATCTCGATCTCAACGAGAACAGCCTTCGGAAGATCCTTAACTGCTACGCATGAACGAGCTGGTTTGCTTGTGAAGTATTTCTCGTATACTCCGTTGAATGCTCCGAAATCAGCGATATCTGCAAGGAAGCATGTTGTCTTTACGACATTGTCAAAGCTTGATCCAGCTTCTTCGAGAACAGCAGCGATGTTAGCGATAACCTGCTCTGTCTGTCCTTCGATTGTTGTGGCATCTACATCACCTGTAGCCGGGTTGATCGGGATCTGGCCTGAAGCGTATAACATTCCGTTAACTACCTTTGCCTGAGAATATGGTCCGATTGCAGCTGGTGCCTTTGGTGTTGAAATTGTTTTCATTGAATTCTACCTCCTGATTTATTGAAATTATAAGTTCTTAATGAAATTATATAACGTTAAAATCGTTTAGTCAATAAAATTTCATTCACTTAACTATTTTTCATTGACTTCTTTTTCACACAAACAAGCATATCCATGATAAAATAAAACCATCAATATACTATTTGTCTGTTTTGACCGAACAAAACTGGATATCTTTCACACAGACAGAAAGGACGCATGATTATGCCAACCGGAAATTTAAAATTAACTTCACTTGACAAAAAGATTCTGCACTCATACTGTCAGACACTCGATGGACTTTCCAATTATCTTGGAAATGGATACGAGATTGTCCTTCACAGTCTGGAAGATTATGAACACTCTGCAATCAAGGTCATCAACGGATATCACACAGGACGTACCGAAGGTGCACCGATTACCGACCTTGCGTTGAAGATGCTCGAGCAGATCCGTCGAAATGAAGAAAATGACCATGGTGTTATTTATTTTTCCACAAATGTAAAAGGAGAACCGCTGAAGTCAACTACAATTCCTGTCAAAGGAGAGAAGGACAGAATTATCGGACTGCTCTGTATCAACTTTTATATGAATACAACAATGGCAGATTTCTTCTGCAACTTTGCTGTTCCGATTCCATCTGATTCTGACGGTCTCACAGTCTCCGGTCAGATTCATGAGACATTTTCCCAGAGCAGTTCTGATCTTCTTGAGCAGACCATTCAAACCGTTCGTCAAGAAGTGTTGATGGATTCAGCAATATCGAGCACAAATAAGAATAAAGAAATCATTTTCCGACTTTACCAGCAGGGAATCTTTAATCTAAAGGATGCCGTCGTCACGATTGCCGAAGCGCTGGGAATCAGTAAGAATACCGTATATCTGCATCTGCGCAATCTTGAGAAGGTAAATAATTAACACTATCTGATATGCAAAACATTACTGTTTACGCAGTGAAAAGGACAAGACACTTTCATTTTATCTAACATTTCATTCGAAAGTATCCTGTCCTTTTTTCATCCTTTATTTTCCAGCCGGCATATATCTCAGAAGTTCTCCTGCCACGCTGGAGATTGGCATTGTCTGAAGCCATACATGTCCAGGTCCGGTAACAACTGTATTGAACACACCTTCACCGCCGAATACCATATTCTTAAGTCCCGGTACTGTCTGAATCTCCATGCTGCAAGTTGCATCCATTGCTGCAAGATATCCGGTATCTACTACAATCTGTTGTCCCGGTCTCAGTTCATACTCTACCACATGTCCATCAAATTCAAGAAATGCTATTCCATTTCCCGAAAGTCTCTGCATGATAAACCCTTCTCCGCCGAAGAATCCTGCTCCGAATTTCTTTTGGAAGAAAATAGAAAGATCAACACCTTCTTCTGAAGCGAGAAATCCTGACTTCTGTACGATCAACTCCTGTCCCGGTGCAATCTGGCGTGCTACAATCTGTCCCGGAAAACTGGATGCGAATGCGATCATCCCATTACCTCCCGTTGCTGTATAACGGTTCTGGAACAGTGCCTCGCCTGAAAACATTCTTCCAAATGCTTTTCCGATTCCTCCGTTGGAAGTCGTCTCCATTTTCATATTCGGAGACATCCAACTCATAGAACCGCGTTCTGTAATCATTCTTTCTCCATTCTCCAGATAGCAGATTACTACCGGAAGGGTATCACCTTTGATTTCATATCTCATGGTTTATTCCTCCTGAATCATTCTTCCTAACATATTCTGTAAAGTTCCATCTATTCTAAGAATACTATTCTTTTACAACATTTTCCAGTCCCTAATCTTCTTTTTTCTCGCTCATCTCCAATTTAGGAAGTATGATCTCCGCCTTGAACAGGTCTGCTTCTGTTGTAATATTTAAATTACCATGCTGTAGCTGTGCAAAGCTCTTGGCAATTGCCAGGCCAAGTCCAGATCCTTCGGTATTTCTTGAAGAATCTCCTCTTACAAAACGGTCCGTGATCTCCTCTGTATTGAAATTCAATTCCCCTGCGGAAACATTTTTCATAAAAATCTGCACGTCATCCGGCCGCTCATTCATTTCTATATAAACTCTCGTATGCGGCATTGCGTATTTTGTAATATTAACAATCAAGTTCTCAAAAATTCGATATGTTTTTTCACTATCCAGCCAGAGAACTACTTTGTCCTCCGGAAGTTTCCAACGAAATTCCAGATGTGCTTCTCTAATCTTTTCCTCATTCTCAAGCTCCGCCTGACGGATCAGTCCTACGAGATCCACTTTCATGTAATTCATCTGGATTGTCTTACTTGCTGCCTTACTCATCTCAAAGAGATCCTCGATCAGGGCTTTCAGACGAAGAGATTTTCTCTCAAGTACTTCTGTATATTCTTTTCTCTTTTCTTCGTCTTTTTCATTCTTTAAAAGATCAATGTAAGTAATGATTGCTGTCAGCGGCGTACGGAGATCATGAGAGACATTTGTCACAAGCTCTGTCTTCATACGCTCATTTTTCACTTCTTCATCCACCGCCTTCTTGAATCCGCTCTGAATCTTCTTTAATTCATCCTGAATCGGACGGAAGATTCCAACATCACCTTCGATTGGAAGATCTAGCTGTCCTTCTGCCAGCTGATTCGTTGATTTAAGCAGAAGCTGATATTTCTTCTTGATTCCATTTAGCACTTTCTTCATTACAAAGAATAAAATGATAGAATAAACAATTAATGGTATCAGTCCTATGCTGTAAGAAAATAATTTCACTACTAAGAACAGAAGAAAGTTCAGGATCACGATTCTGAGGATTCCTTTATTTCCTTTATCCCGCAGATCCATCTGAAGAATTGCTTCATATTGATGATGCAAAAATGCTTTCATATCTTTCCATGCTTTCTTCAATAAATGTCTCTTTTCATGTACTTCACCACGATTTTCCTTTCCCCAACGGATCAGCATTCCTACTATTGTGTGTTCTTCCCAGTAATTTCTTCCCTCTGTAAATATAAGTCGAAGACTCTCTGCCACACAGAAGAAAACTCCCAGTAGGCAGAACCAGATACCCCAGTTGATTCCCAGCATACTGATCGTATTCCACATAATATTTCCTGACGGGTGATAGTTCTCAAAAGACCAGTATACTAAACCTGCAAATGCATCATAGCCTATACCCAATGCAGAAATCCCCAGAATCACTGCAAGTTCGAATGGCATACGGAATAATTTTCCTTCGTATCTTCCAACTTTCGGAATACATGGAAGAAGTAATGCTGCAAGCAGAGCTCCTAAAAAGAAGAGTGCAGCGGAACTCCAGAACACGGAATAATTATAATCCACATACTCGTCTTCCTCCTGATTTGCAGAAATGAATTCATCATAATTTGCATCTGTCATCCCATAAACGATACTGATTCCGTTTGTCTGCTCTTCATCGTCAATCTGATCCTCAAGATCTGCATCCATACAATAATAAGACAGATCTTTCTCCACATCGTACGCTTCTTCCGGTGACAGTTTCGTACCGCTAACTGTTACATTTGACATTGTTCCGGATGTGCCATACTTATATTCGATTTTGAGAACATAAGAATTATCTGACTTCAAAGCCTCGTTTGTCTGGTCGTCATTTCCTTCAAGCAAGGGATTCCCTTCTTTGTCAAAGATCTGATAATCCATATATTTTTTAAAAAGAGAGAATGCACTGTCTGACATTAATTCCATCTGTTCCGATGCATCCATCGCATCTGTGACCTCGCTATAGAGAAGGCGATTTCCTGTCGCAAGGGAATAGTCCATTCGCTCAATACACTCTTCAACATCATCTTCTACTGTAAATGTTGATGCGATATTTTTTCTTACCACATAATAACTTTCCACAACACCTGCTGCGAATAAACTAAGAATTACTATCGTTATAATTGTTCTTATCTTACGATTGCTTTTCAAGTTTGTATCCAACACCCCACACCACCTTTAAATATTTTGGTTTCTTCGGATCGATTTCAATCTTCTCCCGAATATTTCTTACGTGTACCATAATCGTATCTGTATTAATTGCCTTTTCCTGCCATACTCTTTCGTAAATCTCTTCGGATGAAAAGACTCTTCCCGGATTCTTTGCCAAAAGAAGCAGAATCTTGTACTCGATCGGAGTTAATTTCACCGGATTGCCATCCATTGTGACTTCTACCGTATCCTCATTGATCTCAAGTCCCCCGATCACATGTACATTCTCCTGTGGTACGAGCTTCTCCAGGAATCTCCGGTAACGTCTCAGCTGAGAATTCACACGGGCCATCAGTTCCATCGGTGTAAACGGCTTTGTCACATAATCATCCGCTCCGATGTTGAGCCCTGTGATCTTATCAACTTCCTCTGATTTTGCTGACAACATGATTACAGGAAAATCGTATTTCTCGCGCAACTTCATCGTCATACGAATCCCATCCATACGTGGCATCATGATGTCAATGATTGCCAGATGAATTTCTTCCTTCTCAAGGACTTCTAATCCTTCGATGCCGTCTGCTGCCTGAAACACCTTATATCCCTGGCTCTGCAGATAAATCTGTACACCTTCTCTGATCTCTTTATCATCCTCTACAATTAATACGTGATTGATCTCCATTTTGTTTCCTCCTAAAAAAATGACCTCCTTTATATATCTACAGAATACTCTGTAAATCTAAAGGAGGCTTTTATATGTTTCAAAAGATTTTCTTAAGCTTACTATAGCTTTTTTAAAAATATTGGTCTTTTAGTTCTCTGCATTCTGCTCTCTGAAGAAAATCTGACCCGTAGAAGCGTCCATTCCGTCCACAATTGCCAGTGACTCCAGCTGGAATCCAAGATTACGGATGATTCTTCCGCCTGACTGGAATCCTTTCTCAATTGCAATTCCGATACCTTCTACTGTAGCTCCTGAAGACTGAACGATCTGAATCAGTCCCTGCAGTGCACATCCGTTCGCAAGAAAATCATCAATAATAAGTACATGATCATCTTCTGAAAGGAACTTCTGTGAAACGATCACATTATTCTTACACTTATGTGTGAAAGATTCAACCTCTGCTACATACATCTCGCCGTCTAAATTGATGCTCTGGGACTTCTTTGCAAATACGACCGGTACATCAAAGTGTTCTGCTACGATACAGGCGATTCCTATACCGGAAGCTTCTATAGTAAGAATCTTATTGATGTTCTTGTCAGCAAATCTCTTCTTGAATTCTGCACCCATCTGATTCAAAAGCTTAATGTCCATCTGATGATTCAGGAAACTGTCAACCTTGAGAACATTGCCCTCTTTTACAATACCGTCTTTTACAATTCTTTCTTCCAAAAAATTCATCTTTCTACCTCTTCCTCTGTAATTTCCCCAAAATGTGTTACTGCTCAGTGTAACCCCAAAAATATTTCTTAAAGTATAGCACAACTCCATATAAGAAACAACGTTAACAGGACGAAAAAATAGTACAAAAATAATTGAAAAAAAGCACTTTCCTTATCCGGTTTATCAAAACCGAATCTATGGAAAATGCTTCGCGCTATTTCTGTACAACTTTGATTCTGCCCTCCAAAATTAGGGCAACAAAAAAGCGGGTGATGGGAATCGAACCCACGTATCCAGCTTGGAAGGCTGGTGTTCTACCATTGAACTACACCCGCATTTCGTGTCTTATCTCTGACACGAGTAGTATCTTATCATACTCTTTTTAAATATGCAAGTACTTTTTAAAATTTTCTTATATTTTTTATTTTCCCATCTCCTGCAGTGCACGGATAAATTCCAGATCTTCTGCACGAAGCTTCAGATTTGTCTCGTAATGAGCTCCGTTCGGTGCTGTCACATTGATCTCGATGATTGTGCCTTCCTCAACTGCATTCTGAGCTACTGCTCCTAAGAACATTGGAAACTTCGGATGATTTCTGCGAAATGTATCCATATGTCCTTTTAATTCCTGTATCTTTCCAAGCTGTGAAAAATTCATATCAACTTTCCTTTCTGCCCTGACGACTTTTACCTTATTTTTATTATGATACCTA
>ULZV01005408.1_pt1 | contig 11078 bp, 19 predicted proteins | sample 1963471 | NCBI WGS metagenome assembly ULZV01 (sample SAMEA4835899, study PRJEB28245) | human gut metagenome | biome: gut microbiome; material: fecal sample | place: Denmark | collected 2008 | reverse complement strand
TCATTTCTTCTATAATTCTGATAGCCTGAAAAAACAGACCTGATTTGCTTCCAGCCAGTCCCTCACGTTTCCCGATTTTAGAAAGGTTCTGGCAGGGAGAGCCGAATGTAATAATATGGACAGGAGGGATGTGTCCTCCATGTATCTTTGTAATATCCCCTAAATGTTCCATGCCGGGGAAATGGCGTTTTGTTATGGCAATCGGGGATTTTTCAATCTCACTTGCCCAAACGGGAATGATTCCATTACGGGAAGCCGCAAAAGGGAACACGCCAATTCCATCAAACAGGCTTCCTAATTTAAGGGCACACATAAACTGCCTTTCGTTTTACTTTTTCATGTGTTACTTCCATTTTTCTGCTCCTTTCCAGACAATAAAAAAACACCATCAATGGAAGTCCATTCAATGGCGTTTGCTGTTGTCTGCTCATTTCTCAAGGTAAAGCAGAAAGCCCAATAGAAAAAGACGCAAATCTCAAAAATGCGTCTTTTTCCATCTTCATATTCATTTTTTATAAAAGCACCGTCTGCCTGCTGTCTGCAAAGCCTTGATTTTACTGGTTTTCTACTACCATCCTTATCAAAGCCTTGCTAATACAAGGGTTTTGACGATTCGACCAAGGAAAAAGTGAGACGCGTGTGACAGGAATATTGAGAAAACTGTCCGCGTGTCTTTTTTCATGCCTAAAATCAAGAAGAAAGAGGCGGAAGTGCCTGAAAGCATTGGAATAATCAGCACTTGCGCCCCTCTCCGGTTGGTTGGTTAGGTTGTAATGATATTATAGCACGAGGGTGATCGGATTGGAATGCCTGCAACGTTATAACGTGACGTTACTGCGTTACTGATGTTTGATCGTCAATGTGCATAAAATGTGGATAAACCCCACAAATACAAGGCTTTTCGCGAGTGACGCTCCATTTTCGGAGCGTTATTTTGCGTTATGCGTCCGGCTGATCAGGCATGAAAAATCGTCCGAAGCAAAGTGACAAAATGGAACCAAGCGGAGAACCCTGTCACTTTGGCTTAAAATGGGGCTTTTCCCGTGTTTTTCGTGAAATAATTCCATCATGAGCAAAGTGACATATTTTTGAGGTTTTAAGGGTTACAAGTAACCCAAAAGGGAATAAAAAATTAACCAACCATGTCATCATTTTTTATGTGTCCTAAAGGGGATGATTCTACCATTTTCACAACATCCCATTCTTGTCCTCTTTTGTAAAGCTTGAATTGCATAATTTCAATTATTTCTTTTTGATCAGAAACAGAAAGATGTTCAAAAAGAGTCAGAGCATCGAGAGCAGTCCTATCTAAAAATTTGTCTAATTCTTGTATGTCTTTGGTTTTTCCGAGAACAATGTAGTCAATAGATACATTGAAATGATCTGATAAGATTTCTAATACATCGGATGGAACTGGAAGCTCATCCTTTTCATATCTGCCGATAGTGGTGCCATTCTTCTTCACAACATATCCAAGAGCATCTTGAGACATATTAACCGATTTTCTGAGTTCCCTAATTCGTTTTCCAATACTTGAGTTTGTATCACACATAATTTTATCCTTTCTTTTCCTGCATATTTGCATTAAAACAGCATATATGCAGATTTTATATTGACATTCCTGCATATATGCAGTATTATATTACTTGCAAGGGGGTTACTTGTAACCCAGTAATTATAACAAGCATTTCTGAAATTCACAACCGGAGTTCTCCGGAAAATAAAGGCAAATCGTCCGGGTCAGGACAAAGGAATGGATAACAGGAAGGGGGATGAGGATGGCTCCCGAGGAAATGTGCAGATCATGCAGACATGAAGCGTACTGCATGGCAGCATATCAGAAAGATCATTGGTGTGGCAATCACACCGGGAAGGAAGGTATCGGATGCAGAAGCACGAGTTCGAGGAACGAATTGAAAGCACGGTCAGCGATGAGGACTACAAGCTCATCGAGTTCGTCTACCAATTCCATCCGGTAATCAGAAACGTGTCCGGCAAGGACGAAGTAGCAGAACTGTATAAGAGCTTTGGCATGGCACTCTTCAGGGATATGGAACCAAGAGCCAAGAAAGCAAAAGAAGTGGAAGAGAAGATGATATCATGCAGGCTTGAGATAGAGACACTCACAGAGTTGCTTGCCACACGCAAAGCCGAGATGAAAGACCTTGAGGCAGAGCTTCAGGAGCTCCGTATCTGATAGATATAGGAAGGTGGCGAAGCAATGAAGTACAGATTGACCGGGGAGGAAATGGAACTCCTCGCGATGCACAGGGCAAAGCTCGATGCCAAGCTTGAGATCGTCTCTGAGAAGAAGGCGGAACTTGAGGAAGAGGCTGCCGAGCTTGCCGGTATTCTCAACGTAATTGACAAAATCATTGACAGTACGGAGGTGGAATACTGATGAAGAATGGAAAAGTCCCTACATTGGAACAGAAGAAGATCATGAAGGCTCATGGATTGAACCCGGACAGTTGGCTTGTAGTCAAGAACCTGCCGGACTCCCTCACGATTGTGAGCAGGATGTCCTTGAAGAAGGTTGGAGGCAAGCCGAAGCAGAGGATGATCTCCAAAGAGCTGTAGATCGGGAAGGTAGGTTGTAATGGAACGAAAATACACAGAGACAGACAAGGAGCTGATGCTGAAGCTTCTTGAAATGCAGGAACTGACAGCACCGATTAGCCTGAGCATTGGCAGTGTGGTGGACGGTCGGGTCACACAAGGTATCATTCTCCACAAGGCACCGCCTAAAGTGGTGGAAGACTTGGTGAAGGACGGGTACAGTTGCAGCCTGTCGGAGACAGGACTGAGAGTGTACAAGCTATAGCGAGGTGAGCAGATGAAAGCGAAGCAGATGGAGCTGACTGCCTTCGGGAAACAAGTGAAGAAAAGGCTTATTGACAAAGGCATGACTCAGGTCGAGCTTGCTGCTTTGATTGGATGCAATAAGCAGTATCTACACAAAATCCTGTGCGGTGAGCGTAGCGGAAAGAAGTACCTTGAGGATATATCGAGGGTTTTAGACATTGAAGTAGCAGCATGAAGGAGGTGAGACGTTTGGCTGAATATGTCACATTGATTGAGGCTGCCGAGCTTGAAGACGTGAAGTACAACACGATGGTGAGACGCATCACCCGGAACCCGGACAAGTTCGACACGATGACTGAGAAGTCGGAGAACGGAGGCAAGGACGCGGTACTGGTGGCAATCGCATCATTATCCAAGAAGGCAAGAAACGCGTGGAAGGAACGGGTGAAGCTGAAAGAACTTTCCGGAACAATTTCCCCGGAGGGCGAAGCACAGCCGGAGCCGGAAGCCCCGTGGTATGTCGAGGCGGATGTGGATTGGTACATTGAAAACTACAGAGAGCAGTGGTACAAGGGCATGGAGCTCGGCAATGTGATCAGGGAGTTTCTTCAGTATGACGGAGCGAACAAGACGGAATATGCCGAGCAGTACGCTCAGGAGCATCTCGGCTCAGGCAAGAGAACACTGTACCGATATGTGAAGGCATACAACGAAGCCTGTGCATGGGCGGACAAGCTTCAGAAGGAGTCCGGTGTCGGGTTCGAGTTCTTCAAGGTGCTGTGCCTGTGCCGGAAGCCCAAAGAGTCCGGTACCTTCCCGAGCATCAAGCCGGAGGTCAAACAGGTGATCAAGAACATATGGTTCAACGAAGACTTTGCGGCAAACCTTGGAACCCGTGAAATGCTGTATGAGAAGCTGACACTGGTAGCCAACGTCAACAAGTGGGAGAAGATACCGTCCTATCAGACGGTGACAAGATACATCACATACCTCATGGAAGATGAGGGAATGAAGAACGCCCACTTCTTAGCATCAAAAGGAAGTAGGGAATACAAGAACAAGGTCATGGTCAAAGGAAGCCGTGACACGAGCGGACTCAAGGTCATGCAGATTGTCATGGGTGATGAGCATACCTTCGATTGTTGGGTTGCCTACAAGCAGCCGAACGGCAAGGTTATCCCAATCAAGCCGCACTTGGCAGCATGGGTTGACATGAGGAGCAGGGCGATCATGGGCGATGTGCTTTGCAAGGATGCGAACAGCGATATCCTGAAGCAGTCACTGTTGAAGATGATGTACTCGGAACCGGGAGGCATTCCGGAGTACCTCTACATAGATAACGGTAAGGACTACACGGCAAAGACGATGACCGGACGCGACAGGAACGACAGAAGCGGCATGGACTTTGATGATACGACCAAGGGCTTCTATAAGTCCATCGGCATCAAAGATGACCACAGAGCTCTTCCGTATGAGCCGTGGAGCAAAGGTCAGATCGAGCGATTCTTCCGGACGGTGTGCAACAGGTTCACGAAGTGGTTCAAGAGTTATACAGGTACCCTGACGGGCTCTAGGACATCCGACAAGGTAACGAAGGACATCAAGAGGATGTGTGAGAACGGTGAACTCCTGACGATGGAAGAGTTCTATGAGGAATGGCACAAGTGGCTGACAGAGGTCTATATGCACACAGAGCATGGCGGACTGAAGAAAGCCAAGGAAACACACAAGACCCCATATGACTGCTTTATGAATGAGGAGAGATACTTCAAGGCGGCACCACCGAAGTCATACGCAACATTGCTGATGATGAAGTCCGAGAACGTGCTTGTCAGAAACATCGGAATTGTCCGGTGGGGATTCGAGTACCGATCAGACGAGCTGTGTGACTACATCGGAAGGAAAATGGATATCAAGTACGACCCGGATGACATGAGCACCCTGTATGTATTTGACAAGAATGGCAAGAAGGTCTGTGAAGCCTACTGTCAGGAACTGCTTCAGGTAGCTCCGAAAGTATCACAGAAGGCTCTTGAGGAACACCTGAAGATGCAGAAACGTCAGCAGAAACGCGACAGGGAAAGACTTGAAGAGGCTCGCATCCCGTTTGAGGAGATCAATGAGCAGTATGTTGGCTTTAATGAGACCACAGGCGGCATCGAACTGATGAAGGGTAAACAGAAGCAGAAAGGCAAAGTTATTGCAATGCCGGATGACAGAACCTACTCTCAGGGATTCCGGGCAGACAAGAAAGAAGAAGCAGAAGACAGCAGCTATATGAGCAACAAAGCCGAGAGCGCACTTAGAAAGCTCAGAGCGATGGGAGATTAAAATGACACTATATCAGAGTTTCGTATTGGTCATGATACTTGCGGTCATCGGAGCGTGCACCATCATATTCCTTGCATTATGCGGAGTGGTGGTACTGCTTGATAAGATCGTCAAGAACATCAGACGCGGCATCAGACGAAGAAAACGGTTGAGAAAGTAAGAAAGGAAGGTTGTAACTATGGAAGCATTGGAAAGCAAAACCTACACAACAGAGAAGACACTGGCAGAACGAATGAATGAGAGACTTGCAGAACTGCATATGACAAAAGCGGAGGCAGCTATGAGAATGAACTACTCCCGTTCAGCAGTGAGTCAGTACCTCAATGGAAAGTATGCATCAGACCCGACAGAGATCGAGAAGAAGATCACGGAGTTCCTGATCGCGAGCGGTGACACGGAAGGCATTACTGAAGCACCGGACACTACAGAGGACACCGGAGTGAAACTCAAGTCAAAGGTTGAGTTCTTTGAAAGCCGGGACTTCATCAATACCATTGGTGTGTGTCAGGCTTGTCAGGAGAATATCGGACTAGGCATCATAGTCGGAAAGTCCGGACAGGGCAAGACCCACGCACTCAAGAAGTACGCAAAGCTTCAGAGAGTGGCATATATCGAGTGTGATGACACGATGGCTTGCCGGGACTTGGTGGAAGCAATCGAGATGGAGCTTGGGATGCCGAGAAGCACAGGCGGAACCATATGGAGCCGCGTGAACCGCATCAGAGAGTTCTTCAATGTCAATCAGGGATATCTCCTGATCATTGACGAAGCAGACAAGCTCATCAATAAATACACTCAGAAGAAGATGGAGATACTCCGTGGAATCTTCGACCAAAGCGATGTAGGCATCGTGATCGCAGGAGAGCCAAGACTTGAGACAGAGCTGAAGAGTTCCCTGACACGTTTTGCGAACCGCATGGACTTCTACTATAAGCTCAAGGGACTGAATCAGAACGAAGTCAAGGACTACTTGGAAGGCTTTGAGATTGATGAGGCGGCAATGGGCGAGCTGATCAGCAGGGCAACGAACAACAACAATGGCTGCTTCCGTTTACTGGACAGAACACTCAACAACGTGCTCCGTGTCCTGAGAGAACGCGGAGAAACCAAGGTGACACTGAAGATTGTTAGTGAAGCATCAAGCATGATGATGTTATAGGAAGGAGAGAAGCAGCATGAAGAAAATGAGCATTGTAATCAACGGACAGCACGAGGAAGAGATCGGACTTGAGGTTCTTCAGGGAATCTGTAAAGCTATTCAGAATCACGGGTACACAGATGTGAGCGTACAGACAGAGACGGTTATTCAGCGCAAAGAGATTGAAATTCCTTCATTTTTGACCAGATATCAGAAGGGAAAGAGTGAAGCGGAGTATGCAAGAAGGAGGGGGTAACATGGCAGCGAAGACAGCTACATCCGCAGGCATCAAGAAGCTGTGGGGCATTGCTAAGAGCCCGGAGCTGAGACTCTCGGACGAAGACCTCCATCTTGTGGTACAGGCACACACCGGGAAGGACAGCATCAAGGAGCTCAATAGCCGGGAACTGAATACCTGTATCCGCGTCCTTCTCAATATGAAAGATAGCGCGAAGGGTAAGAACGGAAGCACCAAGAGACGCAGATCAGGGAACCCGGCTACCGAGAATCAGCGAAAGAAGGTCTATAAGCTGACGCAGGAGCTCGGATGGGAGAAGCCTGCAAGGGTCAACGGGCTGTGTATGAAGATGTTCAAGGTCAGCTCCGTGGAGTGGCTCAATTATCAGCAGTGCTCCAAACTGATAGAAGCCCTCAAGAGCATGGCAGCAAGGAAGGAGAAGCAGGATGAAGGATTGCAGGCTGACGATAACGGTCAGGAATGATGATATCCGGTGCGAGATGGAGAACATCAGCATGGTAGAGCTTGCAACCCTGTCCGGATATCTTCAGATGTTGGTCGGTCAGGAGGCAATCGCGAGAGGTGTGGATATCGAAGAGGTTAAGACAAACCTTCTCGATGTCCACCTTGAATCCATGATCAGCCTTGAAGATCAGCTCAAACAGGGCAAGCTCAAAGTCAATAACGAGGAGGTGGAGTATGGCAAAGAGGAAGACTATGACTAAGGCACAGAAAGCTATGAATGCCAAGATCAAGAAAGAGCTTCAGGAGAAAGGCATCGTCCCACCGGACAAGCCGAGGCTGAACCGGAAGAAGTATATCGAGGAAGCCCGGGAAGAATGGAATGGAAGGGATGCGGAATATTATGCATGGGATATGTTCCTGCATCAGGCAATCAGCATCGTGCTCGGTCATACAGATCGGCACCTGCGAGCCTCTCCCGAAGCGGTGGGAGTGGCGAAGACCCTGAAGCTTGCACTCAGGCTCAAGGAGTTCCGAGACAAGCTGAAAGCGGAAGGCAGGGACACCTATACAATGGGTGAAGAATATGAGTATATCAAGGACATCTTGGATACCTAGAAAGGAGTAACACATGAGTGAAGCGTATAAGAAAATGACAAGCCACGGCTCCATCAGCATCCCGGTAGCGATGAGAAGGGAGCTCGGCATCGAGGGCAAAGACCCGATGATTGTGGAGAGCAACGGTGGCAGAATCACGATAAGCCCGTACAGACCGAGATGTCTCTTCTGTGGAGCTACCGAAGGAGTGAAGCAGTTCCACGGCAAGGGAATCTGTCAGGAGTGTGCGGCAAAGGCAATCGCAGGCTTTGAAAGAGAAAGAGGTGAATGATAGTGGAAGCAAAGAACATGAAGACAGAGGAGCTGATCGGAGCCCTTGTGGAGCTTGACAAGCAGGGCAAGGAGAACAGAGCCCTCACCAATGCCTACAAAGCGGAGCTTCAGGCAAGAGGTATCAGCATCATGGATGACCACAACGTGAAGTATGTGAAATTCTATGGAGATGCAGGCAGTGCATCCATCACGGACAGCATGAGCCTTGACATCTTAAACCCGGACAAGCTCAAGAAGCTGATCGGGGAAGGTGTATGGAACACAAAGGTCAAGGAGAGTACAGAGACCAAGTACAAGTATGACGGCAAGTTTGAGAAGATGCTCAAGGCAATCTTCACCGGGGACTACACCTTTGAGGTGACACTGGAAGAGTTCCTTGATCAGATGCCCCTCAAACCGGACGATAAGCAGAAGAAGCTCCTGCTCAAGAAGCTGAAGGGCGATTTTGAGAAGGATAAGGATACCCTCACATCCGTGCTCCTTGGAGGAGTAAAGGATGGGGAATCGGCTCCGGACTTCGATGTGGAGCTGTGGTACATCTACCGCATCAAGAATGCGGAGCTCATCCGGGCATTCCTTCCGGAAGAGCTGATTGACAACACCATCAACGAGATCAGGAAGTGCATCCTTGTGGAGACCAAGACTTCCATCACGTTAGATTATAAAGAGGAGGAATAGACATGGCAGAACAGACAAAGGTGCTCCGCAGCGAGCACACAAAGGACATGAGCCCTGAAGAGCTTGCGGAGCTTCAGGAGAAGGTCGGACAGATGTCCGAGGAAGAGCTCAAGGCATTCCGCAACAGCATGAATCCGGATGATATGGGATTCTTCGGAGAGGAGAGTGTGGACGATGACAGCACCAAAGATTGAGAAGCTCCTCACACCGTATAACTTCACAAACGCGAACAACGTGGGGCGCATCAAGTATATCGTCATCCACTATGTGGGGGCTCTTGGAGGCGCGTGGGCGAACTGCCACTATTATGCTTCCAAGTACCTCGGAGCATCCGCCCACTACTTTGTAGGTTTTGAGGGTGAGATATGGCAGAGCGTTGAGGATGAGGATATCGCATGGCACTGTGGAGCTAAGAGCTACAAGCACGCAGAGTGCAGGAACAGCAACTCTATCGGCATCGAGCTCTGTGTCCGCAACAAGGGCAGTCAGGCAGACACTTCCAAGGACTGGTACTTTGAGGACGCGACCGTGGCATCTGCGATCGAGCTGACGCAGTACCTGATGAAGAAGTACAACGTCCCGGCTGATCATGTTATCCGTCACTACGATGTTACCGGAAAAATTTGCCCGAACCCTTACGTCTACAACACAACCAAGCACGTATGGGATGCGTTTAAGAAAGCAATCGCCACGGACGGAGCAGGAACAGAAGATACAAGTAAGATGACAAAGATCACGGGAAAAGCTGTGGCTACGGCAGAACAGATGACAGCCTACATCAAAGCCAAGAATGCAAAGGTGTCGCAGAGCGTCCTTGATATGATTCCCTTCTATTTATCTGAAGGAGAGGCGGAGAACATCCGCGGAGACATCGCCTTCGCACAGAGCTGCCTTGAGACCGGGAACTTCACCTTCTCCGGCAGTGCTGTGAAGCTCTCGCAGAACAACTTCTGTGGCATGGGAGTGACAGGCAATGGAATGACAGGCAACAGCTTCGATACCCCACAGCTTGGCATCAGGGCACAGATACAGCACCTGAAGGCATATGCCAATACAGTGAAGCTCAAAGGGGAATGCATTGACCCACGCTTCGAATATGTGACGAGAGGCAGTGCCCCGTATGTGGAATACTTAGGCATTCAGGAGAACCCGAAAGGGAAGGGATGGGCTGCCGGAGCCGGATATGGCAAGAAGATACTCACCATACTGGCAGCGATCACAGGAACCAAGGCAGATGAGAAACCACAGACCCCTCAGCAGCCGCAGACACCGCAGAAACCGCAGAAGAATGAGACGGAGTTTAAACCGTATCACATCACCACGACCACAGAGGCACTCCGTATCCGGGACAAGCCGAACGGAAACATCGTGGGAGCCATCCGTGAAAAGGAAGGGCACAAGAAACAGTACACCATCGTTGAGGAACAGAACGGATGGGGCAGATTGAAGTCCGGAGCCGGATGGATAAGCTTGGAGTTCTGTAAGAAGACAGGCGAGACAACAGAAGCCTTTGTATCATACCTGATCACTACAACTTGTGATGTCCTCTGTATCAGAAAGACACCGGGAGGAGAAAAGGTAGGAACTATCCGGGAAAAAGAAGGGCACAAAAAGCAGTACACCATTGTTGAGGAACACAACGGATGGGGAAGACTCAAGTCCGGAGCCGGATGGATAAGCTTGGAGTTCTGTGAGAAAGCCTCATAATAAGGAGTGAGGATACAGATGAACGTAGACGAACTGACAAGGCAGCTCATCGGGGAGACGAAGATAGACGATATCTCAGAGAGCTACCGCCCTGTAGTGGAGATCATTGGAGTTGATAAGTTCATAGAGCTTAGTGACTACGCCAAAGGTGATGAGCTATACTTCCCCAAGATAGAGAACATCATCGCCCCGGCAAGAAACAGACGAATCAAGAAGGAGTGGAACGGATACAACCTGAAGCAGCTTGCTGAGAAGTACAACCTGACCACAAAGCAGATATCTAACATCATCAAAGATGAGCCCATGATCGGGCAGATGACCATATTCGATATCCCGACAGAATGATTTGTGACAATTAAAATGGGAAAAAACCTACGGAAACAGTTCCCCTATAACGTCCCTGAAGAGCAGGGTAAGATAAGAGCATGGATTTTATCCATGCTCTTATTGCGTTTACGGCATTCTCAAAATTTTAGTCAAAGGAGTTGGTAAACATGGCAAATTTAACAGCAGATTTTTCACAGTTCATTCTCTTCATCGGAGTGTTGGCATTTGTGGTGTCCGTCATCACAGAGGCACTCAAGAAATGGGAATGGTTCGACAAGAAGGTTCCCACCGCGCTTGTCGTGATCTGCCTGTCCCTCGTATTATGCCCGGTAGCGATGCTTGGCATGATGCAGTACCTGAAGCAGCCTATTGAGTGGTACATGGTCTTCGCGTCCTTTGTGGCAGCGTTTATCGTGGCACTGGTGGCAATGGACGGATGGGAAAGAGTGACAGAGCTTGCAGAGAAGCTGATCAAAAAGGGATAACCTATGGATTATGTCA
>ULZV01034862.1_pt1 | contig 11261 bp, 10 predicted proteins | sample 1963471 | NCBI WGS metagenome assembly ULZV01 (sample SAMEA4835899, study PRJEB28245) | human gut metagenome | biome: gut microbiome; material: fecal sample | place: Denmark | collected 2008 | reverse complement strand
GATACACAGAAATCAAACCAACATTTCTTAAGGAAAACATAAATAATATTATTAATGAGAAAAACATAATTCATATTATTGAAGAACGAGATAGATAATGTCAAGTTTGTATGTATGGTAAGTCAGATATGTATTTTAGCAACATTTCCTGAGTGGGGGTGGAAAGCGCCACCAAAATGATAAAATGGTGGCAAAAATCGCCACCACATATAATAAACAAAGGGGTCAAGGGAAAAATCCCTTGCTAGAACAGCATTTCGATGGAGACATCTCTAATGCGTATCTAGCCGTCAACCTAAGAAGCAGGAAACAGTAATGTCAATGCTGCGTGAACTTCGGAAGTAGAAGAACAGTTCGAGTATATGTATCGACTGTTCTTTTTTATTTTTTGTCGTTAAACGGTAATGTTTTTCTTGTGTACAGTAGAGTGCTATAGTATAATAAAACCAGTTTTTTGCATAAGTATTAAAGCTATAATATGGATGTCCGGCAGTTACTTCTGGGTAAAGATAGTTTGCAGTCCAGATGCGCAGGATATATTCAACACAGAAAACAAAAACAGTGACAATCTCCACTATTTTAAATAAACCGGAAAAAGAGGATAACTGGTCAAACGTTTCCAAAAAAGTGACAATAATATTACCGACAATGATAATCGTAATAAAAATATCAAATGCACGGCTGATTTTATTGCTTTTATCTCCAATCTGAATGATGTTAAATATCTTTTCTTTCATAAATAATAAAAAAGCCTTTCTTTTGTAAGTATTTCTTAGTAAGAAATCCAATATATATTATAGTTAGTAGTCTATCATATTCATATAAAAATCTCAAAAGAATGTTTGCCAAAGCCTGTTTTTTACACAGAAATGACAATATCTGTTATAATAAAATTAATGTGAAAGAAGCATTAATATTAATTGTGCTGCTGTTTCAGGTTGCAGAAACTTTGTTGAAAGATGAAAACGAAGTAGTTCTTCGTGTTGGCTATGGCTGCGGAAAGGAGAGTCCATGAGATTAAAAAACGTATTAATTATTGTAACAGATATTGATAAATCCAAACGCTTTTACCACGATATTTTTGGTCTGGAAGTTGTTCTGGATAACAACGAGACCATAATCTTAACAGAAGGACTTGTATTACAGCAGAAAAAAATCTGGCAGGATTTTTTGAAAAAAGAAGTGAAACAAAAAAATCATGCCAGTGAGCTATATTTTGAAGAACGTGAGATAGAAAAATTTGTAGAAAAACTAGAGCAGTTGCATCCGAAAGTAGAATATGTCAACAAGCTGATGGAGAATGATTTTGGGAAAAAGATTGTTCGATTTTATGATTTGGATGGAAATCTAATCGAAGTGGGAACTCCGATGTGAGCTGAAGAATAGAAAGAAGAAATGTAAATGAAGAACAGAGATATAAACACAACACTTTCACTGGAATCTTACCTTGGAAAATTTATAAAGGTGAAAATCGACCGTCCCCTTGCTTCAAGACATCCAGAGCACGGATTTGTATATTGCTTAAACTATGGTTTCATTCCAGATATCGTATCTGGAGATGGAGAGGAAATCGATGTTTATGTTGTCGGAGAATTTGAAGCTGTGGAAGCTTATGAGGGATATGTCGTGGCAGTGATTAAACGAAAAAATGACGTGGAAGACAAGCTGGTTGTCTGTAAGGAAAAAGGAAAATACAGCAAAGAGCAGATTGCAGCACTGGTGGAATTTCAGGAGCGTTTTTTTGAAACGGAAATCCAAATGCTGCAGAATTAAAAATAAGATTTTTAAATTTGTTGTACCAACAACATAATTTTGCCTCCATTTGTTTTACTATGTGTTTGTAAACAAGACAGAGATAAAACAAACGGAGGTATTTTTCTATGATTCGTAAAATTATTGAGATAAATGAAGAAAAATGTAATGGATGTGGGGCATGTGCATCAGCCTGTCATGAGGGGGCAATTGAGATGATTGACGGAAAGGCGAAGCTGACCAGAGATGATTACTGCGATGGGTTTGGAGACTGTCTGCCAAATTGTCCAACCGGAGCAATTACATTTGTAGAAAGAGAAGCAGCCGCTTATGATGAAACAGCAGTAAAAGAGAATATGAAAAGAAAAGCGCAGGAAAGTAAAGAAAAAGAAGAAAAATCAGAAAAAACGGCATTTTCAGGATGCCCAGGACATGCCCTGCATCAATTCAACAGAGAAGAAAGTATAAAAAAAGAAGAAACTGTCAAAGAAGTCCAGCAGTCCCAGCTTGGTCAGTGGCCATGCCAGATTAAGTTAGTGCCGGTCAATGCGCCTTATTTTGATGGAGCAAAACTTTTAATTGCGGCAGATTGTACGGCTTATGCTTATGCGAATTTTCATCAGGAATTTATGAAAGGAAAAATTACATTGATTGGCTGTCCAAAACTGGATTCCGTAGAGTATAGTAAGAAACTGACCCGGATTATTGCTGAAAATAACATTAAAAGTGTGACGGTGCTTCGTATGGAAGTTCCTTGCTGCGGAGGCCTGGAACGGGCAGCGGTGGCAGCCTTAAAAAACAGTGAAAAATTCATTCCATGGCAGGTTGTGACGATTACAATTGACGGAAAAATTAAAGAAGATTAAACAAAAACCGGCAGGAGCGAAAATTTCGTTTCTGCCGATTTTAAAGGTACGCCTTGTTTAAAATGAAAAAAGAACCAGAAAGACTTGAGATGGATTTAAAAAAATTTTCCTGACACCCCCGAATACCATGAAAGAGAAAATTACATTGATTGTCATGATGACAGTTGTGTTTATCATGTTTTTTGAACCAACTGTGTTTTCAGAAATCTCTCCGGTCAGAGGAATCATAATCTCCGCACTTCCGGCACTTTCTATTTCATGGGGGTGGATGGTACTGCTCAGAAGTTTGTTTTGGAAAAGAGAATTTTCTAAACAGGCAGAAATAAAAATAAGAAAACGATAAAGCATAGAATACCCGAAAAAAGAATCCTGTCCTCCCAGGATTCTTTTTTTTTGGCAAAGGGTATGATAAAATAAAGGAAAAAGGTAATTGGAGGAAAAATGCATGAAAGAAGTATTAAAAATTAAAGTGGAAAAACCGCAGTATGTGGCAATTACGGGAATCACGTATGCACAGGTGGATTCCTGGTATGGACACTGCCGCAGAGATTTAAAACTGGATTTGATTTATCCGGAGGATTTTAGTGGAAAAACATATCCGTGTGTGGTATGGATTTGTGGCGGGGCATGGCTTCGGATGGACAGGTCTGCGCATTTCGCTTACCTTAGCAAATTGGCACAAAGTGGTTTTGTCGTGGCAAGCGTGGAATACCGTACTTCTAATGAGGGAGAGTATCCAATGCAGATTCAGGATGTAAAAGCGGCAATTCGCTATTTGAGAGCGCATGCAGACCGGTATCGGATTGATGCAGAGTACTTTGGGGTGACTGGAGAATCCGCAGGTGGTTACTTAACTTGTATGGCGGCACTTGATGAAGATGTTTCACTGGATGTTGGAGATTATCTGGAACAGTCAAGCAAGGTTCAGGCTGCCTGCCCATGGTATCCTCCAACTGATACCTCGAAGTTTCAATACCAAGAGGCAGAACAGTGTGCAGCATCACCGGAATCCCTGTTGCTGGGCTTTAATGTCATGAAAAATCCAGAAAAAGGATATGAAAATTCACCGGTTTCAAAAGTGACAAAAGAAGCACCACCGTTTTTAATTATTCATGGAACAAATGATCGTACTGTGCCGTTTTCACAAAGTGAAAGTCTTTATGAAATCTTAGAAAAAAATGGTTGTGATGTGACATTTTTAGTTCTGGAAGGAGCAGACCATGCGGATTTACAGTTCTTTCAGGATGAAGTATGGGAGAGGATGATTTCATTTTTTAAAGAAAAACTGACACGTATCTGCCAGGAAGATATAAAAAGTTAACAGTGACATAAGAAATTCTGGAGTAAGTAAAAAGGGGAACAGCTATGAGGAAAAAAGGGGTATTACTTGTAGTGGCGCTCGCAGCGATTTTAGGTGTCTGTGCGTGTGGAACAAAACAAAAAAAAGAAGCAGTTTTTCCGGAATTAATCATTGGAGGAACTTCGTATACTCCTTATTTTTATCAGGATATTAATGGAAATTATTCGGGAATCGATGTGGATGTGGCAAAGGAGGCGTGTAAAAGAGCGGGATATACACCTGTTTTTCAGATGATACCGATTGAAGATCGTTTTGTAGAACTGGAAAATAAGAAGGTGGATTGTCTGTGGTCTTATCTGACAATAGAGGGAAGAGAAGACCGATATTTATGGACAAATCCTTACCTTTATACACAGCGTGTGGTTGTAGTTCATTCGGATAGCACGATACAATCGCTTGCTGATTTAGAAGAGAAACGTGTGGGAGTACAGGCAGGTTCTACCTCAGAAAAGATTATCTTAAAACAGGTGAATCCGAATTTTCCTAAATTAGAGCAGTTGACCTGTTTTCGAGAACTTGATGAAGTATTTACAGCGTTAAGAAAAGGATATGTAGATGCCATCATCGGACATGAGGGTTCTTTACAGACGTATACGGAGGAATATCCGGGAGAGTACCGTTTCTTAAATATGAGTCTAAGAAGTGAAGCTGTGGGAGTGGCATTTCGAAAAGAGGGAGATGCGGGTGCCGTCCGAAGACTCAATAAGGCATTTGGGGAAATGCGCAAGGACGGGACAATGGAGAAAATTGTAGAAAAATATGGGTTAGATGTAGAAAAAAATGTATATGGAGGAGCGGAGAATGACCAAACAGAAACAGCGAAGGAGCAATCCGAGTGAAAAGTATATTCTGCTTGGGCTAATTTTAGGAGGAATTGTTCTATTTGTTTTAACGCTTGGGCTTTCATTCAGGCATCAGAAAAAGGCAATTGAAAGAGAAGTATCAAGCACCTTAAATCTTGCAAAAACAACCTGTCAAAAATATCTGGATTATGAGATGGGAATTACAACTAAAGATTTACAGGATATGATTAATAAAATCAATGTGCTGAAATATTATACAAAAGAGGAAGAAAAAGCAGAACTGTTAGAGCAGGCCGAAAACCAGTATCTTTCCGGAGTGATTTTATTAGATGAAAATTTGCAGATGGCAGAAAATGTAAAATTAGATAAAGCAGAAAATGAGACATTTTTAAAACTTATTTTAGAGGATTCTCAGGTAAAAGAAGTCTTACAGTTTCCGGAAAAAGTTTTTGCTGACAGTGTGGAAGTAGATGGAAAGAGTTATGAATATGCTATTGCCTCAAGAGTTGATGAGTCTGGAATCATTATCTGTTATTACGATACAACGAAGTTTCAAGATGATAAGTACGAAATCTCACTTAGTAATCTGTTAGATAATCTTGTGCAGAATAAAAATGAAGTGCTTGTTGTGACAGATGGAGAAAATGTAATCAGCAGCAGTGCGGGAAAACTGGAAGGACTTTCAATTTCTGAGTGTCCGATTTCAAGTGTTTTAAAGAATGACCAAAATCCAGAGGATGAAAATCTGATTGAATTAAAAAGTGATGGGAAAACCTGGTTTGGAAAACATGATATGTACCGAAACTATTATCTGTATGTGTTTTTCCGTGCTCAGAAAATTTATCCGAGGATGTTACTGACGCTTGGCATTGCAGCAGGTGTGTATCTGATTTTTGCTCTGGTTGTATTATTGTTTGTCCAGTCTCAGAAGAGAGAAAAAATGAATCGGATGGAGAAAGAATTTTATTTGGTTCAGGCAATTTCAAGTATTTATGATGTGAATTTAATCCTGTATCCAAAAGAAAATACCTGGGAGCCGGTTGTTGAAACTTCGCAATTAAAAGAAATAATTACCGGAATTAAAGAAGCCGATAAGATGCTTACAGAATTTGCGCAGAAACTGATGCTTGAATCGGCAAGAGAGACTTTTTTGGAATTTACAGACTTAACAACACTTTCAGAAAGAATGAAAGAACGCAATTTTTTAGGTTGTACGATTGAAGCAATTACCGGAAAATGGTACCAGATGCTATTAGTTTCTAAAAAACGTGATGATGAAAATGGACAGACATCGGTGTTGCTTCTTATAAGAAATGTCAGTGAACAAAAGAAAAAGGAGATGGATTATCAGGAACAGCTTCGTATCAGTGCAGAAAAAGCGGCAACCGCAGATGCCTCGAAGACAGATTTCCTTCGTCGAATGAGTCATGATATTCGGACACCGATTAACGGAATCCGCGGAATGACAGAGATTGGACTGGAATGTGTAAAAGAGCCTTCTCGCGTGAAAGACTGTTTTGAAAAGATTTATACCGCCTCGGATTTCCTTTTAGAATTGGTAAATAACATATTGGATATGAGTAAAATGGAAGCCGGGGAAATGGAAAGTAAAAATGAGTCATTTAATTTGAAGGAAATTTTAGACAATGCGGTAACAATTGTATCCGTGCAGGCGAAAAATGCAGGAGTTGAATTTCGGTATGAGCCGGTTGAAAATGAACATTGCTATCTGCTTGGAAGCCCTCTAAACATCCAAAGAGTGTTTCAGAACCTGATGAGCAATGCAGTAAAATATAATCACCCGGGAGGGCTTGTGCAGGTTTCCTGTCGGGAGATGGAATCCGATGGAGAATGTGCAAGAATTTTATTTATCTGTCGGGATACCGGAATTGGAATGAGTAAAGAATTTCAAAAACATGCATTTGAAATTTTTGCACAGGAACATAAGACTGCGAGAACCACTTATAATGGAAGCGGGGTTGGGCTTTCTATCGTAAAGAAGACCGTGGATCTGCTTGGAGGAAAAGTAGATTTTGTCAGTGAAGAGGGAAAAGGTACGGTGTTTACTGTGGAGCTTACCTTAAAAATTGATAAAACCTATGAAGCTGAAAAAGAAGAAGTTCAGAAGAGGGAAGAAGAGATTTCTATTTCGGGAATGCATATTTTGGTGGCCGAAGATAATGAATTAAATCTTGAAATAGAGACTTATATGCTGGAAGAACAGGGAGTTTTGGTCACTCCGGCAAAAGACGGAACAGAGGCAGTTGAGTTATTTGCAAAATCAGAAATTGGGGAATTCGATTTGATTTTGATGGATATCATGATGCCAAGAATGAATGGATATGAAGCGGCAGAAGCAATCCGGAAAATGGAGCGAAAAGATGCAGGAGAGATTCCAATCTTTGCGGTATCGGCAAATGCTTTTTCTGATGATATTGCGGCAAGTAAGAAAAGCGGAATGAATGAACATCTGTCAAAACCCATTGATTTTGAAGAGATGATGCGGGTAATTGGGAAGTATGTGAAAAAGTAAAGAAATAGATTCTGATTTATCAGAAGTAAATATTGGAGAAAAAACAATGGATAGAAAACAACCAATGGAATTAACAAACATGTGCATGGTTTATAAAAATGGACAAGTTCTGGTTGAGGAAAAAATAATCAGGGAAAATGAAAAAGGAATTATTTTTCCGGGAGGTCACGTAGAACCGGGAGAATCACTAAAAGATTCTGTGATTCGCGAAATGAAAGAAGAAACAGGCTTAGTAATTTCCAATCCAAAACTCTGTGGTGTGAAAGACTGGATTCGGGAGGATGGTACAAGGTATCTTGTACTTTTATATAAGACGGATGAATTTACAGGAGAATTGAAAAGTTCAGAAGAGGGGAAGGTGTTCTGGGTAGAACGGGAAAAACTTTCATCTTTAAATCCAATTTGGAATTTGAATGAACTAATGGAAATTTATGAAACCGATGATTTCTTTGAATTTTTCTTTGCGTTTAAAGATGGAAAATACGAGGATGGAACGTTGGTAGGATAATCAAAGCGATAACCGGAAATTTGGGGAAAGAGAGACCGCTTGACAAACTCTATGATAAAGCGTACTATGAAAGAAATATGACAAAATTCAACAAAACAATGAAATAAAATAAATGAATCGATAGTACAAATGCATGAAAATCGGATGATTTTCGGAACGTGCGGTGAGATTCCGCAACAGACTTTATCCCTACTGTAATCAGGACGAAAACTGCGAATCCATTGGAAGAAATTTCTTCTGAGAAGGGCAGCAAGTAGGTTAGAACTGCGAGTCAGGATACAGGCATTTGGAGATTAAAACGCAAAATTTGTTTCCGCAGGCATAGACGGAAACAAATTTTTTGTACGATAAATTTTTATTTTCATTGATTTTGAAAGCAGTTTTTTGAAAATAAAAATGAAAAGAGGGCAAAAGATGAAAGAAAAAAGAGGGGATGCTTTTTCAGATTGTCATCCGGCGGTGAATTTTTTCTGGTTTGCGGCAGTCATTTTGATAACCATGTTGAACAGCCATCCGGTTTTTCTGGGAATTTCGTTCCTGGGAGCATTTTGTTATGCATCCAGACTTCAAGGCTGGCAGAGAGTATTAAAATTTAATCTGCTTGCAACACTTCCGGCAATGATAATTGTGGCATTTATTAATCCTGCGTTTAATCATTATGGAGTGACGATGTTATTTTATTTAAAAACCGGGCCGGTTACGCTAGAGGCAATTGTATATGGACTGGTACTGGCATCGATGCTTTTTATTTCGATTCTATGGTTTTCCTGTTACAACAAAGTAATGACAACAGATAAATTTGTGTATCTGTTTGGGCGTGTGATTCCGGCACTTTCTTTGGTATTATCTATGGTATTTCGGTTTGTGCCGAGATTTGGACAGCAGCTGACCGTCATCCGAAATGGACAAAAAGCAATTGGGAGAGATGTAAAGAACGGAAACATTTTTAAGAAAATGCGTCACGGTATTACGATTTTTTCTGTATTGGTTACCTGGGCACTGGAAAATGCAATTGATACATCGGATTCAATGCGTGCAAGAGGATATGGATTAAAAGGGAGAAGTGCTTTTGCGATCTTTCGATTTGATAATAGGGATGGGATTGTAACAGGCACTTTACTGGCACTGATGGGAGTGTATTTTGGTGGAATGGCAGCGGGCATTAGCTTTGCACAGTATGACCCACAGATTAAAATCGGCGGACTTCCGCTGACCCCCCTTAGCGTCATTATTTATCTGGCATGGGCGGGATTTTGTTTCTTTCCTGTGATTTTAGGTGTGCTTGAGGATAGAAGATTTGAGAAACTTAAAAAAATGGCAGATATGGAGCGCAGGCTTCCATGGTATTTGACAGAGCCGAAAAAAATGATGTGAGCGTCAAAAATAAAAGAAAGCAGGTTATAAAAAATTGAATTGTATCGAAGTAAAAAACTTTAGTTTTCAATATCCAAAAGAAAGCCATGCGGCACTTTATCAGGTATCCATGGAAGTAGAAGAAGGTTCATTTGTTGTACTGTGTGGAAAGAGCGGGTGCGGAAAAAGTACTCTGCTTCGGCAGTTTAAAAGTGTGCTTGCTTCACATGGAGAAAAGAAGGGAGAAATCTTATACGGCGGGCAGAATCTGGAAGACGTGGATTTGCGGACACAAAGTGCAGAAATTGGCTATGTGCTTCAAAATCCCGATAATCAGATTGTAACAGATAAAGTCTGGCATGAACTTGCTTTTGGATTAGAAAGCCTTGGTTATGATACGCCTACGATTCGGCTTCGGGTGGCAGAGATGGCGTCTTATTTTGGAATCCATTCCTGGTTTTTAAAAAATGTCAGTGAATTATCGGGAGGACAAAAACAGCTCTTAAATCTTGCTTCGGTTATGGCAATGCACCCGAAACTTTTGATTTTAGATGAACCGACTTCCCAGCTTGACCCGATTGCAGCTTCCGATTTTTTAGAGACGGTTCGGAAAATTAATCGTGATATCGGGACTACTGTGATTTTAACCGAACACCGCTTAGAAGATGTCATTCCATGGGCAGATAAAGTATATGTCATGGATAAAGGAAGGATGATAGCGGACGGAACACCGAATGAAATTGGGGAGCAGTTAAGAACAATGGGACATGATATGTTTCTTTCCATGCCGGCACCGATGCAGATTTATGCCGGAACAAACAGTTCCCTTCGTTGCCCGCTTACCGTTAGTCAGGGACGACGCTGGCTGTCAGAGGAATTAGAGACAAAAGGTATAAAAATAAAAAAAGAAAGAAATCAGGAAGAGACAGCAAAAAAGAAGAATTCTATTTTGGGAAAACTTGCAGGTCTGAAAAAAGAACCGGAAAAAGAAATTCCGGAAATCCGAATCAAAGATGTCTGGTTTCGCTATGAACGGGATTTGCCGGATGTGGTAAAAGGGTTAAGCCTGGACATCAAAAAAGGAGAAATCTTTGCAGTGGTAGGAGGAAACGGAACCGGAAAAAGTACAGCGATGAGTCTGATTGCAAGAATTCGTTTTCCGTATCGTGGTAAAATCTATCTGGAAGGCAAAGAAATCGGAAAATACAGTGATGATGACCTCTATCACGGATTCTTAGGAGTGATGCCGCAAAATCCGCAAAGTCTGTTCGTGAAAAAAACCGTAAGAGAGGATTTATATGAAGTAATAGATGGAAAACGGGAAAGAAAAAGTGAGGCATATCCAATTGAAATGAAGAAAAAAGATGCAGTTGAGGGAATTGTCTCATTAACAAGATTAGAAGGGCTTTTAGATCGGCATCCCTATGACTTAAGTGGAGGAGAACAGCAGAGACTGGCGCTTGCAAAAGTACTTCTGCTTCGCCCGAAAATTCTTTTGATGGATGAGCCGACCAAAGGAATCGATAATCATTATAAAAAAGAACTCGGAGAGATATTAAGAAAATTAAGTGAACATGGTGTAACGATTTTGATGATTTCTCATGATGTAGAATTTTGTGCGCAGTATGCGGATCGTACCGGACTGTTCTTTCAGGGAAATGTAGTAACCAGTGAAGAATCGAAAAAATTTTTTGCCGGAAATAACTTTTATACCACTGCTGCAAACCGTATGGCAAGAAACTATTTTCCAAATGCGGTAACAGTAGAGGATGTGGTAAAAGCAATCAATCAGACAGAAGAGGAGGCGGTGTCGTGCTGAAAGAAGAAAAATTAGATGTCTTTCTGAATGCCTTTTTAGATGGGAAGAAACCGGCACAGGAAACAGACCTGGATTTCTGGGATGAGAAATCAGAACCGGAAAAAAACGATTTCTGGGAAGCGCAGGATGTACTGACAGCGCCAAAACACAAGGGAAAGCTGTCAAAACGTACGATTGCATCTATGTTTTTGATTTTAATTTTAATTCCGGTTACAATCTGGATTGGAATTACGCTTTTTGATGACCGAAAATATTTTGTCATCAGTC
>ULZV01009243.1_pt1 | contig 11329 bp, 9 predicted proteins | sample 1963471 | NCBI WGS metagenome assembly ULZV01 (sample SAMEA4835899, study PRJEB28245) | human gut metagenome | biome: gut microbiome; material: fecal sample | place: Denmark | collected 2008 | reverse complement strand
CCGCTGCCGATTTTATCACTGCTGTATACAACCCCAAAAGTGAAGGACGTTATTGGCAATTATACCGTCTGAAAGAAATCTTTCTGCAACAACGGGCAGGGAATACCCCGGTGGGTTATGTCCGTCAGGCCGGACGGCCGGAGCAGGAGGTAACCGTGACCACCCTGGCCGATTTCGATCCGGAACAGATAGACATGTTCACCGTAGTACTTTTGGGAAACTCCCAGTCCTATAACTGGCAAGGAAAAATGATCACCCCCCGCGGATATTACCAAAAAATGAAACACGGGGACGGGGGTTTTGTTTCAAAACCAGGTCAGGAGATCATGATCCGTAGTTTCCGGACGATCGCTTCGGAGTTGAAGCATCCCGATATCCCGCTGGATCGCAAATGGGTTTTATTGCATACGATACATACCACTGCCGATTTCGATATGGAAAATATATTCTATGCCGACGAGGGGGCGGTGGATTCGATCTACCGGGCTTTAAGCGGGGGGAAAGTAAAGACTATCGTCACGGATGTCACGATGGCTGCTTCGGGAATCCGGAAAGGGGCACTCGAACGTTTAGGTTTGGAAGTGAAGTGTTATTTGGCCGATCCGCGGGTTGCAGAGATGGCTTCCCGGATGAATATTACCCGTACACAAGCAGGTATCCGGCTGGCTACGGAAGAGCATCCCGATGCACTTTATGTTTTCGGTAATGCGCCGACAGCATTGATGGAATTGTGTTCCCTGATGCGGAGAGGAAAGGCTTGTCCTGTCGGCGTGGTCGGTGCTCCGGTCGGTTTTGTAAACGTACGTGAATCCAAGCATATGCTGAAATCTTTTACGGCTGTTCCTAAAATTATTATCGAAGGCCGGAAAGGAGGGAGCAATCTGGCTGCAACGATTGTGAATGCCATTCTTTGTTTCGACGATGCAGGGCAGTTATTGCCGGGGAGAGACCTTTAAAGATGGTGTAGGATGGATAAGGTAATCGATATACAAAATTGGACACGGAAAGAAGAATACCTGTTTTTCAGGACTTTTCTTAATCCGATGATTTCTGTTACGGTTGAGGTGGATTGTACGACGGCTTACCGGAAGGCAAAAGAACGACAACAGCCCTTTTCATTGTATTATATGCATGCAGCTGTAACGGCGGCTAATCGCATCGAGGAATTTCGTTACCGGCAAGTAGGAGAAGAGGTCATACTTTATGAACGAATCGATTTATTTACGCCTGTACAAAATGCTGACGGCAGTTATCGTTCTGTCCGTTTGCCTGCGATAGAAACATTCGAAGATTTCCTGGCTGTTGCCCGGCCTCTTATCGAGGCTGCAAAGCGTGGAGAAGGAGAGGTACATAATGAGGTCGGACAAGGTAGGGATATTTTGTTGATCAGTGTGAATCCCTGGTATCGTTTTACAAATGTACAACTTGCTATTCCCGGAGAACCTCACCAGAATATTCCGATTTTTACTTTCGGTAAGATCGAAGAACGGGAAGGTAAGCGGATCATGCCGGTGGCTTTATCGGTTAACCACGGTTTTGTCAGTGGCTATCAGATCGGATTGTATTTGAAAGAATTCCAGCGATTGTTGGACCGATAGTTTTCTGATGAATCCGGAATGAAAATAGAGACAAATGAAAAAATTCTATATCATAGGCATCGACGATAATGGCCAAAGGGAATTTCAGGCTGAAGTTCGGGAGATCATTACAACTCATCGGGTATTTTCCGGGGGGAAGCGTCATTATGAGTTGATGCGCGACCGTCTGCCGGAACAGTATGTTTGGATCGATATCACCGTACCTCTGGAGGAGGTTTTTGAGAAATATGCCGCTTATTGCGAAGTGGTGGTTTTTGCCTCGGGTGATCCGCTTTTTTTCGGATTTGCCAATACGGTAAAGAGCCGTTTACCGGAAGCGGAGATACAAGTCTTCCCCTGGTTCAATTCTTTACAAATGCTGGCTCATCGTTTGGTCATTCCTTATCAGGATATGGAGGTCGTTTCCCTTACGGGGCGTCCGTGGCATGAGTTCGACCGGGCTTTGATTGCAGGAAAGGAAAAGATCGGGGTGTTGACCGACCGTCAGCATACTCCGGTAGCGATTGCCGGGCGTATGTTGGAATACGGGTATGCCGGCTATCGGATGCATATCGGTGAAATGCTGGGAAATGTGACCGAACGGGTACGGACGATGGAATTGCCTGAGGTGTTGCGTTCGGATTTTGCGTTTCCGAATTGTCTGATGCTTGAAAGGACCGGGCTGCGGAGCCGCCCTTTCGGTATTCCTGAAAATCGATTTTGTCTATTGGACGGGCGTGCTAAAATGATTACCAAGATGCCTGTCCGTTTACTTACACTCAGTATGCTGGATTTACATAACCGGCATAGCTTCTGGGATATCGGTTTTTGTACAGGTTCCGTGTCTGTCGAGGCCAAATTGCAATTTCCTCATTTGCATATCACGGCTTTTGAAGTTCGGGAGGAAGGGCGTGAATTACTTGAAAAGAATAGCCGGAAATTCGGTACTCCGGGAATAACGGGAGTTATCGGTGATTTTACAGAAGCCGATTTATCGGTTTATCCGGTTCCTGATGCTGTTTTTATCGGTGGACACGGTGGAAAACTTGCCCGTATCCTGACGATATTAGCCGGTATTATGCCTGTAGGAGGTATTGTCGTTTTTAATTCGGTTTCCGAAGAGAGTCTGAATTTATTTCGTCAGGAAGCGGTCCGGTCCGGTTTCCGTCTGACGGACGAATGCCGGATTGCTGTGGACGATCACAATCCGATAACGGTATTGAAAGCTTGTGCAGAGGCGTAAAATTGAATTTAAATGGATGTTTATGTTTCACTTTATCCGTAAGTCGTTGAAAACGGCAAAACACCATCCCCGGTTAGGAGGACTGGAGATTTTAAAATATATCGGTCCCGGTTTATTGGTTACTGTGGGATTTATCGATCCGGGGAATTGGGCTTCGAATCTGGCAGCCGGTGCCGATTATGGTTACACCCTTTTGTGGATGGTATCGTTGTCTACGGTCATGTTGATCATTTTGCAGCACAATGTGGCTCACTTGGGGATTGCTACCGGGCTGTGTCTTTCCGAAGCTACCATGACCTATATCCGGCCGAAATATGCTAAAATGATGTTGTGGACGGCTATGGGAGCTTCGGTGTCCACCTCCCTGGCCGAAATTTTGGGAGGAGCGATCGCTTTGGAAATGTTGTTCGGTATTCCGGTGCGGATCGGAGCTATATTGACTACCGTTTTCGTATGTATTATGCTTTTTACCAATTCCTATCGGGTGATCGAACGTTGGATCATCGCTTTTGTGTCTATTATCGGATTATCTTTTATTTACGAACTGTCCCTGGTACATATCGATTGGGGAGAAGCGGCTCTCGCGTGGGTGACTCCTTCTTTTCCTAAAGGTTCGATGGTCGTGATCATGAGTGTTTTGGGAGCAGTGGTGATGCCGCATAATTTATTTCTTCATTCCGAGGTTATTCAGAGCCGGCAATGGAACCTTGAAGACGATAAAGTGATTCGCAGGCAGTTGCGTTATGAGTTTTGGGATACTTTCTTATCCATGATGATCGGTTGGGCAATCAATAGTGCCATGATCCTATTGGCGGCAGCCACTTTTTTCAAAAGCGGTAGTACGGTCAATGAGTTACAGGATGCCAGTGCTTTATTGCAACCGCTTTTAGGAAATAATGCCGCTGTGATTTTTGCCGTGGCTTTGTTGTTTGCCGGCATCGCTTCGACCATTACTTCGGGAATGGCTGCCGGTTCGATCTTTGCCGGCATTTACCGGGAGCCTTACGACATCAAAGACAGTCATTCCCGTTGGGGGGTATTGCTTTCACTGGTGATGGCATTGATTATTATCATGCTGGTTTCTAATCCGTTTATGGGACTCATCTATTCCCAAATGATCCTGAGTATTCAGTTGCCCGTTACGATTTTCCTGCAGGTATATCTGACTTCTTCCGGGAAAGTCATGGGTAAATATAAAAACCGGACTTCTACAAAATGGATCTTATATATTTTGGGAGGGATTGTGACCGTATTGAATGTGATGTTATTTATCAGTATGTTTTGAAGATAGATGGAGAGAAAGCAAATGGAGAACGAGTTGGAGTTGAAATGGCGACGGATTCAGCAGGCTATGCGGCAGGAAGAAGCTGACGGATGTTTGCTGACGATGAATATGAATTTGTACTATGTGTCAGGGCAGGTGTTTAACGGTTATTTTTATCTTCCGGCGGAGGGACGGCCTTATTGGTTTGTCAAGCGACTGACTATACCCGAAACAAATCAGGTACATGTTATCCGGAAACCGGAACAAATACCGGACTTTTTTCGGGACCTGAATCTGGCAATGCCCCGGAAGCTACTTCTTGAGGCGGACGAGCTTTCTTATAATGAATATATCCGTTTGCAACATGTATTCCGGGCTGAAGCTACGGGTAACGCTTCTGCCTTGATACGGCACATCCGAATGATCAAGACGCCTTGGGAAATAGAGCAAATGCGTATATCTCTGCCAGGAAGCATGAGGCGGTCTATCGTGAGATTCCAGCCTGTTACCGGCCTGGGATGAGGGATATTGAATTGCAGATCGAAATTGAAAAGCGAATGCGGGTACATGGTTCCCTGGGTTATTTCCGGGCCTTTGGTTCGAATATGGATATCTTTGTGGGAAGTCTGTTGGCAGGAGAAAATGCCGGAGAACCTTCCCCTTTTGACTTTGCCTTGGGGGGAACGGGAATGCATGCTTCGGGGCCTTTGGGAGCGAACGGGACTTTGTTGGAGGAAGGAACTACGGTAATGGCGGATATGTCGGGAAACTATACCGCCTATCAAACGGATATGACCCGGGTGTTTTCAATCGGGAAATTACCGGACCGGGCCTACCGGGTGCATCGTGTCGCTTTGGAAATACAGGCTCGCATGGAACGAGCGGCAAAACCCGGGGTGCCCTGTGCCGAATTGTATCGGGATGCTTTGGCAATGGCCGGACAAGAAGGGTTGGAGGATTGTTTTATGGGTACTCATTTGCAGGCGAAATTCGTCGGACATGGGGTTGGATTGGAAATAAATGAATTGCCTGTATTGACCACCCGCTCGAAGGATATACTACAACCGGGAATGACTTTTGCTTTTGAACCGAAGTTCGTATTGGCAGGAATCGGAGCCGTGGGAATTGAAAATACATTTTTAGTGACAGATTCCGGTGTGGAAAAAATGACTTTATTGGATGAGAATATAATTGAATTATAATTGTAGCTAATTAAATATGATAATAAATACAATGAAAACAGCTATGATAATCGCTTCGGATGCCGGGGCACGAACTGCCGGAATTATCCGGGAAGAACTAGGTAAGGAAGTGGACCTGTTCTCTGTATCGGAACGGAGCGGGTGTGTCCGGATCGATTCGATCACTGATTTTACCTTAAGGCATTTCGGGGATTACGAAGCTTTTGTTTTTATCGGGGCGATGGGAATTTGTGTACGGGCAATCGCTCCTTGTGTGACTTCGAAATATGCAGATCCTGCCGTAGTCAATGTGGACGCTACCGGACATTTTGTTGTGTCGGTTCTGGCCGGCCATGTCGGTGGCGCAAATGCCCTGACCGAACGGTTGGCCCGTATATTAGGGGCTCAGCCTGTGGTTACGACCCAAAGTGATAATACCGGATTATGGGCTTTGGATTTGTTAGGTAAAGAGAATGGCTGGAAAATGGAATACCGGCGTTCCTTGAATGAGCTGATTTCCATTTTCGTCAACCAGCGGCCGACGGCCCTGTTGTTGGATATACGCGATGAGGGAACCGACCGGCTCGAACATTCACGACCGGCCCATGTGGATATCTATTATCATTTCGAGGATATTCCGGCAGGACGTTATGGGCTGATTATTGCCGTTACTCCCTGTTTGTATGAATGTGAAACACCGATTTTATATTATCATCCGGCTGTACTTCATTTGGGGGTAGGATGCCGTAAGCAGTGTAACCCGACCGGTATTTGGGCTTATATTGGTGATGAATTGAAACGGCATGGACTTTCTCCTTTAGCTGTTAAGGTAGTGACAACTATTGAGTTGAAAAAAGATGAACCTATGGTCGCCGATCTGGTTCGGAATCTGTCTGCTAAAATGCAGATTTACAGGCCTGAGGAACTGAAGGATATAGAAGTACCGAATCCCTCCGGGAAGGTATTCGAGGTGACAGGCGCCTATAGTGTTTCCGAAGCAACTGCTTTGAAAAGTGCCGGGAATACGAAATTATTGCTGGAAAAACAGAAGGGACAGGTTACTCCGGGGAATGATTTTACTTTTGCCGTTGCTCTGGATAGAGAGGCGGAACGAAGCGGTTTTATCGAGATCGTCGGGGCAGGTCCCGGTGATCCGGAACTGGTTTCTGTCCGGGGGAAAAGGTTATTGGAAAAAGCCGATTTAATTCTTTATGCAGGAAGTCTGGTGCCAATCGAGCTTACTTATTATGCAAAGCCGGGGGCGACTGTGCGTAGCTCGGCTTCCATGACCCTGGAAGAGCAATTTGCATTGATGAAAGAGTTTTATGACCGGGGATTATTTATTGTCCGGTTACATACCGGGGATCCTTGTATTTATGGGGCTATCCAGGAGCAAATGGCCTTTTTCGACCGGTACGGTATGCGTTACCGGATTACACCGGGAATCTCTTCTTTCCTGGCTGCTGCTGCTGCATTGCGTTCACAGTTTACCATACCTGAAAAGGTTCAGAGTATTATTCTCACCCGTGGAGAGGGGCGTACACCGATGCCGGAAAAGGAAAAACTCCATCTGTTGGCCCGGTCACAAAGCACGATGTGCATTTTCCTGAGTGCTTCGATTGCCGAAGAAGTACAGCGTGAATTACTGGAATGTTATCCTCCCGAGACTCCTGTGGCAGCCTGTTATCACCTGACCTGGAAAGACGAAAAGATTTTCCGGGGCGAACTCCGTAATTTGGCGGCAATAATGAAAGAGAACAATTTGACCTTGACCACCATGATTGTAGTCGGCGAAGCAATCGGTAACCGGGAAGGTTTGTCAAAACTCTACTCCAGCCATTTCACCCACCTGTTTCGTGGAACAAAGGGACGGGGATAATGTTTCATTTTGTTGTGTGGAATTTTTTTTGTAAATTTAACTTGTGGTTAAATTGGCAAAAAAATGTCCCGGCAGGCTCGTCAACAGTCCAATACAGGTGTATACCACGTCATCCAACGTGGTGTTAATCGTATGTTGATATTCCATGAAGACGCTGATCGACGGATGTTTCTCGATCTTTTGAAATCACAGGCTGGTGAATTTTTCAAAGTGTATTGTTTTTGTTTGATGGATAATCACATTCATCTTATCGTAAAAACCAGTCGCTTGAGTTTTTATATTCATCGGATTTTGACGGCGTATGCGATATGGTTTAATCATAAATATGAACGGGAGGGTTATCTTTTTCAAGATCGTTTTAAAAGTGAGGTCATTGAAGATCAGGGTTACTTGTTGCGTTGTTTTCGGTATGTGCTGCAAAATCCCTTGAAAGCAGGTTTGTGTCATAAAATTTCGGAATACCGGTGGAACAGTTATTCGGTATATTTTAATCCGGTGGATTCTTTTGTTTCCACTGAATTTTTAACTTTGTTTTTCGATAGTAAAGCAGATTTTCAGGCCTATATGTTAGAAGATGAAGACGGGGAATTCATGGAAGCGGGATATCAATTTAAAGATCATGAGGTCCGGAAATTGTTGGAAGAAATGTTGGAAGGGAAAAGTTTTGAGATTTTAACTAAAGTTGAACAGAGACAGGTGCTGAAAGTATTGAAACAGAATCCGAACATTGGATTACGGCAACTTGCCCGTATTACAGGGGTCAGTTTAGGTATAATCCATCGTTTGTAAATGAAACATTACCCCCGTCCCTTTGTTTTAAAAAGGTAAAAATGATATTGGTATTTGGTGGAACTACAGAAGGTAGGGCTGCAGTAGAGACTTTGGATGAAGCCGGGCAAACTTATTATTATTCAACCCGGGGAAACGGACAGCAAGTGGAGTGTATACACGGCATTCGGTTGGCGGGAGCTATGGAAGTGAAAGAGATGATCGATTTCTGCCGGGAACATGGGATTCAATTGTTGGTAGATGCTGCTCATCCGTTTGCCGAACAACTGCACAAGAATATAGGACAAGCTGCTGAAGAATTGAATATTCCGGTTGTTCGTTACGAACGGATTTATCCTCCCCGTGATCCGGACCTGATCTGGTGTGATTCGTATGCAGAAGCTTGTGTATGGTTGAAAAATCAGGGAATACGGAATTTACTGGCGTTGTCCGGTGTGCAGACCATACCTAAATTGAAGGCTTATTGGTTGGAAAATCCTTGTTGGTTCCGGGTACTCGATCGGCCGGAGTCCCGGCAATTGGCTTTAAAATATGGATTTCCGGCAGGGAAGCTGATTTTTTGGGAAGAGGGAAAAGAGGAAAGGGGGGTGTTATTGCAATTACGCCCCGATGCTATCCTGACCAAGGAGAGCGGCCGGTCCGGTTATTTCCGTGAAAAGGTCGAAGCTGCCCGGAAATCAGGTATTCCGGTTGTCGTGATCAAACGTCCGGTATTGCCCGAGGGATTCTATGTCGTAACCGGGAACAATGGTTTGCGGCACCGCATAGAACGTCTGTTGCCCGGATTTTATCCATTGCATAGTGGTTTCACGACCGGTAGCTGTGCCTGTGCTGCTGCAAAAGCGGCTTTATCGACTCTGCTGACGGGAGAAGTGTTGAATCAGGTGACGATCACTCTACCTGACGGCGAAGAAGTCGAATTGCCTGTGAGCCGTACAGAGAAGGACGGACAGAGTATAATCTGCACGGTGGTCAAAGACGCGGGAGATGATCCTGACGTGACTAATAAACGGGAAATCTGTGCAAAAGTAATGCTTTCTAAAGAAACCGGTATTCGTTTTGCCGCAGGGAAAGGAGTAGGTATCGTAACTTTGCCCGGATTGGGTTTGGAGATAGGAGAACCGGCTATAAATCCGACTCCCCGAAAGATGATGGCCGCCGAGACAGAAAAAATTCTGGAAGCTCATCGTATACCGAAACAAGGAGTAGTCATCGAGATTTCGGTACCCGATGGAGAAGAACTGGCTCTCAAAACTTTCAATCCGAAATTAGGTATTGTCGGGGGAATTTCCATTATCGGTACTTCCGGAGTGGTCCGTCCTTTTTCGTCCGAAGCTTTCGTTGCGACCATCCGTAAAGAAATACAGGTAGCTAAAGCATTGGGATGCCGGCATATCGTCATTAATTCGGGAGCTAAAAGTGAGCGGATCCTCCGGGAACGTTTCCCTGAAATAATACCTCAGGCTTTTGTCCATTATGGTAATTATATCGAAGAGACTTTGAAAATCATAGAGGAGGAAGGTATCGGGCGGGTAACGATGGGGATTATGATCGGCAAAGCGGTGAAATTGGCCGAGGGGCATGGGGATACGCATAGCCGGAATGTAGTTATGAACCGCGATTTTATCATCGGTTTGGCGAAGGAAGCCGGTTGTGATGACGGGATTTGTGCCCGCATTTCTGAAATGACTTTAGCCCGGGAATTATGGAACATGTTACCGGCCGATCATCCGTTTTTCTCCTTCCTTTTGAAAAAATGCGAGGAAGTTTGTTATTCCTATATAAAGGGAGAAAAAAAGTGTATAATTGAACTGATGCTGATTTCTGAAGAGTCCTTATGATTAATTATCAGGCACTTTGGATTAAAGTTTTACGATGGTTATAACGTTCGCATTGCTGACACACATCATATCCCAGCATGGTGCCCAGGATAAAATCTTCTTCGGGGGTTAACAGGTTTAATGGACGGTTGCAGATTAACCGGACAATATCGATACATTCTTTTTTTCCGAAAAACAAGTTCAGTCGGTGGGCATTGATGGGACAGATTTCATATTCAAGACCTGATTTTTCTAATCTTTGTATGGCAAAAGATTCATCGGTTTTGTCTATCGTACACAATGCCATGTACCGTATACCTTTTTGTAATTCGTAGATATGGTGTACGAATATTTTCATGTCTCCGGATAAAATGCAACTATCCATGATCAGGGCATTAAATTTCTTTTTTCAACGCATCGGTCCAGTTTTGTATACGGAGTTCCGTTTTATCCGCTTCGTTGTTTTCGTCGATCAATAATCCGACCAGCTGTCCGTCGATTTCGGCAGTGGAGGCATCATAGGTATAATCCGAAGGATCGACAGTTCCGATAAACGTAGCTCCTGTACCCTGTAATTTTTCATAGATGATCCCGACGGCATCACAGAAAGTAGATCCGAACGACATGGCATCCCCACAACCGAATAGGGCTATTTTTTTACCACTTAGATTTTTTCCGGCTAATTGTTCCAGAAAATCATACCAATCATCCTGCAATTCTCCCGATCCCCAGGTCGAACTTCCTAAGATGAGCAGTTCATACTCTTCAGCTACTTTAGCATCGGTATTTCCTACATTGTACACCTCACTGCTACCGACCCCCAGATGAGAAGCGATCTGCTCCGCTACTGATTCGGTTGTTCCGGTTGTTGAACCGTAAAATATTCCAATCTTTTTCATATTTCATGTTTTAATTAATAAGATCGGAACGAAAATACGCGATTCTATCGGGTTGGAAAATCCCCTCTTTTAGTGAAATTGATCAGAGAAATACCCTAAAAATAGGGAGTTGTATATAGATATTTCGACCGGATTATTTGAGACAGGACAGTATTTATTCCAACAATGCGTCGATCGAATTAGCACAAAACCCCTGTCTCTGTATGTTACAGTGTTAGTTTTTCTAATAATTCTTCTATTGTATGGACTATAATATCTTCCTGGTGAGGAAAATGCAATATGAATTGATCAGGCTGCCTGTTGGTTTCAATGTAAACAGCTGAGTCAATATCGCGATTGGCCAGGATCTCATTTCGTTGAAGGGCTTTACGTACCATGGCATAGCGATAGCCGTGTCCGGTCAGACGGATTTCGTACCGATAATTGTTGGTGATGCGGAAAAGTCCTGATTCCATGTCGAAAGTAATCCCTTTGCGGGCGAAAAAACGACTGAGGTATCCTTCCAGGGCAAGGTCTTCCGGCGTACCGGAGGTGATACCGTTCACCTTATCCATCAGCCAAATCTTATCGGCGATCTGGAGGGCTAGTTCCAGATCATGAGTCGAAAGAAAAATCGTTTTATCGGTTTCGCGGGTCAGGTGATGAAGCAGTTGCATGATTTCGACTTTGCTTGGGAA
>ULZV01073165.1_pt1 | contig 11350 bp, 10 predicted proteins | sample 1963471 | NCBI WGS metagenome assembly ULZV01 (sample SAMEA4835899, study PRJEB28245) | human gut metagenome | biome: gut microbiome; material: fecal sample | place: Denmark | collected 2008 | reverse complement strand
AATTCCGGGCTTTCCGATGAATTTCCGGCTTCTTTTGTTAATTTAGCAGCTTTCTAAATTGAAAGGAGATGATGTATACAATTGAACAACTTCGGGAAGTTATTAAGGCTGAATTAGATAAGCAAGAATATGTAGAAGAACCTTATTCTTTGTTCGAACCGATCAAATATATTATGGAAGATGGGGGAAAGCGACTTCGGCCTGTACTGACTCTGATGGCGTATAACCTGTACCGGGACGATATCGGGAAGGCTTTAAAATCTGCTATCGGGATTGAGATTTTCCATAATTACACCTTGTTGCATGACGATGTTATGGACGATGCCGAATTACGTCGGGGACGTCAGACTGTCCATAAAAAATGGAATAGTAATGTGGCTATTTTGAGTGGTGATGCTGCGGCTATCACGGCTTATAAGTATATCGAGACTTGTGAGGATCCTTATTTACGCCGGGTAATCGATGGTTTTAACCAGGTGGCGATGGATGTTTGCAAAGGACAGCAATATGACATGGAATTCGAAACCCGGGACGATGTAACGGAAGAAGAATATATCCAGATGATCTACCTGAAGACTTCTGTATTGATTGCCGGAAGTATGCGTCACGGTGCTTTGATTGCCGGCGCTCCTGAACATGAATACAAAGAGCTCTATGATTTCGGTGGATACCTGGGGTTGGTATTTCAGCTGCAAGACGATTATCTCGATGTCTACGGAGACGTGGAAGAGTTCGGGAAGAAAATCGGTGGGGATATCCTCTGTAACAAAAAGACTTATCTGCTGATCAAAGCTTTTGAGTTGGCTTCTGAAGAAGATAAGGCTTTATTGAAAGAGTGGGTCGTGAAAGAAAAATTCAATCCTCAGGAAAAGATCAAGGAAGTGACAGAAATATACAATCGTTCGGGAGTAAAAGAGGCACTGAGGGCTAAAGTGGACGATTATCTTGAAAAAAGCCGGATTGCTTTGGATAAAATAGAAGTTCCTGAAGAAAGGAAAGTCCGGTTTTATGAGATGATTGATTTTATCGGAAAACGTAAGAAGTAATATATGTACAACAATAAATTGAAAGCAATTGTCTTGCCGGTGGTTATTGCCTTGGCTATTGTTTTAGGGATGGGGATCAATTCGCTGTTGGATCATAAAGAAGTGCCTGTAAATATGGGGCAGCGGATGATAGGTAGTAAATTGGATTATATTCTGAATATGATCAATTATTCCTATGTGGATTCGGTGGATATACATAAAATCGAGGAAGATGCTATCCCTCAGATATTGAATGATCTCGATCCGCATACGGTTTATATTCCGGCTAAAGATATGCAGCGGGTGAACGAAGAGATGGTGGGAAATTTCGGTGGAGTCGGGGTCCAGTTTTATAAATATCTGGATACGGTGACTGTCGTCAAAGTAGTTCCCGGTGGACCTTCAGAAGCTGCCGGGTTGCAGGATGGTGACCGGATTGTGAAAGTCAACGATTCTATCGTCGCTGGCCGGAATATGAATACGGATAAAATCATGTCTCTGATGCGGGGAGAAATCGGTACCGACGTACAGCTTACGATTGTCCGCCGTGGAGAAAAACAGCCGTTGATCAAAAATATCACCCGGGGAAGTATTCCTATCAAAAGTGTGGATGTGGCTTATATGTTCGACGATACGACCGGGTTTATCAAGGTGAAAACCTTCGGGATGAATACTTATGATGAATTTATGGCTTCTCTGGCTAAGCTTGAAGGATTGGGAATGAAGCGGTTGATTGTCGATCTGCGCGAGAATGAAGGAGGGATTCTTCCGATTGCAATCCGTATGATCAATGAATTTTTGCCTGAAGGAAAATTGATTTTATATACGCAGGGAAAAGCTTCTCCCCGGATGGATTATAATTCCAATGGCAAGGGGAAATATCAACAATTGCCCCTGACGGTCCTGATCGACGAGGTGAGTGCTTCGGCTAGCGAGATTTTTGCCGGAGCGATACAGGACAATGACCGGGGAAATATCGTCGGACGCCGTTCTTTCGGTAAAGGGTTGGTGCAGGAACAAAGGCTGCTGCCGGATAATTCGGCTTTACGATTGACGGTGGCCCGTTATTATGTGCCTTCCGGCCGTTCTATTCAAAAACCTTATGACGAAGGAAAAGAAAAATATTATACAGATATTTATCAACGCCTGTTGCATGGGGAATTTTCTCAGAAAGATAGTATACATTTTGATGAAAAACTTAAATTCCAGACGGTTGGCGGACGTACGGTATACGGTGGCGGCGGAATCATGCCCGATTTGTTCGTACCCGGAGATACGGTCGGTTTCTCCCGTTATTTGGTGGAGGTAAACCGGAAAAATCAGTATTTGTATGATTTCACTTTTGATTTTATGGACCGGCATCGTCAGGAAACTAAAAATATTAAGGATTATAAACAACTACTGAAGTATTTGGATCGCTTCGATCTGGTGAATGAAATGGCGGATTATGCAGCGGCCAGAGGACTGAAACGGGATGAAAAAGGGATCCGGGATTCTTATGATGTTCTTGATTCTTTAATCAAAGCCTTTATCGGACGGCATGTATTGGACGACGATGGTTTCTATCCGATCTTTTATCAGAATGATGTAACTATAAAGAAAGCGATTGAAGCACAAGGTACAGGGGTACAAGCTGATTAGTAAATGGCTGGAAAAAAAAGGTCTTCCCGGCGTTGGACAAGGCTTATTGGTGGCTTGTTAGGTTTGGGAATTGTCTGGGGGTTTTATGTCTCCCGGACTTCGGATAAAGAAATTGGAGCAGCCTCTTTGCATGAAGCAAAGAGGTTGTTTGAATATACGGAATTGCTTCCTTCGGGTGAGGGAGAAATTGTTCGTCATACTTATTATACGCTTAGTTTCAATAGCCGGCATAAACAAGCCAACTGGGTGTATTATATCTTGGGATCGGAAGGAAAAGAAAGGGTGGCCGAGCGTACAGACCGGTTTAGGGAAGATAAAAAAGTACCTTCCGGATCTGCGAAGCCTTCCGATTACACTAAAAGTGGATACGATCGCGGACATTTATGCCCCGCTGCCGATATGGCTCATTCTGCTGAGGCGATGGAGGAAACCTTTTTGATGTCGAATATTTCTCCTCAATTGCCGGTTTTTAACCGGGGAATATGGAAAAGCCTGGAAAAGCTAGTTCGGGATTGGGGAGAGAAAGAACGGATTTATATTGTCACCGGTCCTGTTTTTAAAGACAATAAAGGAAAAATCGGTCGGACTGGAGTCACCGTTCCCGGTTTTTTCTACAAAGTAGTTTATGCTCCCGGGGCCCGGCAAATGATTGCTTTTGTTCTTCCCAATACCCAAGAAAAAAGGCAATTGCGGGATTATGCAGTGACTGTGGATTCCGTAGAACGGCTCACAAACATCGATTTTTTCCCACAATTATCCGATACACTTGAAAATCGCCTTGAAGCGGCGGTCAATTATGACAGTTGGAGATAAGGGTAATCCAGCAATCGGTCGATGACCTCGCACATTTTCCCGAATTCTTCCGGATCGTAGAGACGGGTCATGAAGACTATCTTGCCTTGTTTATCGATAATGATATTTCGGGTGACTCCGGCTCCCTGGGCAGCAAAGGAGTAAAAGGCTTTACCTTCGGGGTCTAAGGTCAATGGATAAGTGATTTTTAAATCCTTGCCAAACTGTATTGTCTGTTCCCGGTTTTCTTTCAGATCGATACCGATCAGGGCAAAATGAGGATTATTTTTGTGTTTCAGCCAAATGTCTTTTTCGATGAAAGGCATTTCTTTACGGCATACTCCGCACCAACTGGCTGTAAATTGTAACATGACGATTTTACCGCGGAAATCGGATAGCTTTTTCCGGGTTCCGTCCGTATAAGTGATAGTAATGTCGGGTGCTTTATCACCCACTTTTACGATATAACCCCGATCGTCATTTTGGGTATAACCGAAATGACTTAACGTCAGGCAAACAAATAGCATGAAAAAATATTTCATAAAATGAATTTTAAAGGTATGATTACCAGACAAAGCTATAAATAAAACAGGACTTTTAGCGGTTTACTGTTATTTTTTCGGTATTTTTCATACTCAATTCTTCAATTTATAAAAATAAAGACAAGGGTTATCTTCTTCCTTGATATTTAATTCCCATTCTTGAGTCAGCTCAGGTATTTTTCCTTCTTGTTCCCGATAGGAAACAAGAAATGATGCTTCTATAAAATTTACCATATACTCATCAGTCATGTAAATAGGAGAACTTCCATGAATAAATTTTCCTTGTCTACTGAAAATGAATATAAAATCCTGTTCGTCATCCAACAGATACAGTTTATCATCCGCAATTTCCAGTTTGTCAATTTGGGAAATCAGGCATTCCGGAGTTGTTTCCAGGGGCACTATTTCTTTCCCACAAAACAGCGAATCGGCAAATAAGGGTTTATCCCCGGATGTCAGAGGAATATTGATTTGAAATATATCGGAATCCTTTTCATTCTGTCTATCTTCATTACAACCGAAAACGATAATACCGGCTAAAAACAAAATTCCTATCCTAATGCAATATTTTATATTAGACATAATCATAGCATTTTGACCATAATTGAAGTCGGGAATCTCCCGACTTCACAAATTATTATTTCATATCTAACCAAAATTTTGCACAAGTGTGAGGTTTACATAAAAAAGTGCCATTCAATTCACAATCTCTTCTGACTCCATAAAATGTTTTTTTATATACTCCCTTTGCATTGAGACCTACAAATTTTCTAATCCCAAAAATAGTCACATAACCATCTGCATCTATAGATGCGCTGAAACTACAATCACCATCATGCACTTTATAACCTTTACTACTAGAATCTCCATCTCCTTCGATAATTTCACCATCTGGAGCTTCTCACAAAAAACTTCCTGGCAAATTCATACATGTATAGCCTTCTGGACAAGGATCTTCCAAACATTCATTAATGTCATTACCAAATTCATCATAACCGGGGTTTACAGAACTTGTCGTCATAATACTGATTGCGAGCAAAGCAATTGTCCATAGAATCATTTTTCGCAAATTTGTTTTCATAATCATTAATTTTGCTAGGTTAAACAAATAGTGTATTTATAGGGATTGCCAAAACATGTTCCGGCAATCCCTTTTTCTGTTTTTTACTTGATGAAAGGTTTCCCTAACATTTGGTCAATAACAGGGGTGAAGACACTGAAATTTCCGTGCCCGGACTCATAGGTTATTTTCATGAAATTTCCTTGTCCGTCGTTTATTTCCGTCACATTTCCATTTCCGTCGAATTTGTAGGTATATTGTGTTTCCCCGTCAGTGACGGTGGCAGGAACCGTTCCGTTGTATGTGAATTCAAGGGTTCTGCCGTTGCTTTTGACGGATTGCAACAGATTACCGGAATAGGTGAAGGAATAACGGTCCTGTTCAATCCAGTTCTCTCCGGCAGGGGCTGTCATATAAAGGATGGAAGTGATTCTGTCGCCTTCATACAATGTTTCGTATTTATGCAAGGTGCGTTCGTAAGTTTCCTGATGGATGTCTTCCGGGTCGTAAACATCATGATAAATCCGGTTGATGCAGATATTGCTGTTTTCATTGTATTCATAAGTATTGATTGTCCTGTAAGTTTTCAGATAGGAGTTGTCAAAGTCCTCGCCTGTACCCACATCTTCCCTCGGGGTGTAATGCACGACGCTTTGCCGTTTGATCCGTCCGTCCTCATACAGATCGACCTTCTGGCTATACAAAACCCTCCCAACGAGCGGGATGCTGTCTTTCAGACTGTAATTCCCTGCCCCGTACTTATTTTTCAGAAATTGGTCCAAACGACTGATGGAATCGCTGTCAATCTTGGGAATCCAATCATTGACTTCGATTTCATAATTGATATCCGAGTTGTTGGATATCCCGAAGTTGCCAATGGTGTCCCCCTCTGTATCAATGTGGAAAGCACTCTCTATCTGCTCCTTGTTGTAATTTATAATCCAAATGTAATCACCCCAATGGTCATTGTGTCCTTCTATCCTGGTTACCCGGAACAGATTCTTCTTGACAGTATGTTCCGACTCTTTTGCTATGTTCATATCGGCTTCTTTAGTACATGCCGTCACTAACGACAATACGAGAATTGATAAATATAGTGTATGTCTCATGATTCTGTGTTTTTAGAACGCTTTCTGTATATTGGTGGCTGTAATGCGGCCGAATCCTCCGAACTCGCCGTGCAGTTCCCGGTTCTTCTCCAAAGTGCCCGTACCCAGGGTGGCGATGGCGACAGTCCTGACGAACCCTTCCCGGCTTGAGGGATTGTAGGTCGACAATACAATCATACGGTTGTTGTTGCTTACCTCTATCACCTTATCGTCGGCATCCGCGTTCGGATTGGGATTGGTGTAGTCCACTTTTCCCTGATATTCTTTCCATGCCATCATGGAAGTGATTTCCTCTCCTTCGGGCGCCGTATATTCAAGGGTCACAAGAGGATTGGCGATAGCCAGGTTGATGGAATAGATTTTGGTGGAAGTGGCATAATAAATGACATTCTGGGTTTCCGTCCCCTCAAAAAAGCGTGCGTCCTGAATCTCGGGAAAACTGTTCAGGTCGATAATTTTCAATGGTTTCCCATTATCAGTCTCAGGGTCATAAGTCCGTAAAGTTATATACGAATAGATTTTCCCGTTGGTCTTGGCCTTCCCTGTTTTCGGGTCTTTTTCTTTCAGGATGATGTGCATCTGGCTGTCGTCACCGGAAAACATGGCCAGGCAGGTAAAGCCCTGCAGTTTGTTTTGATCGAAAGGGGCGTCGGCGGGAAGCTTGGCACTGTTGAACACTTTCAACTGGTCGTCGCTGTCAAATTCCAACAAGCGTCCGTTTTTCTCGTCAAACCCGATTCCATTTTCCCAGGCCGGACGGTAGAAAATGCCCATGTAATAGTCGGACATATCGCTGGTCTGAAGATAATAGGAATACACCTTGTTGTCTTGTTGCATGCTCCTCGGATAGATTTTGCCGGTAATGGCAAGAAGTTCTGCCCCTATTTGCGGATCATAGCCAATGGTAGTCACATTGTACTGGCCGGGATCGATGACAAACATGTCGCCGTTGCCGTCGATATAGGAATAATTGAAAGGGTCCACCCGGTCCAAAGTGTGGTCGGTCCCGATGGTCAGCGAACGGTTGACCTGATAAGTGGTAGAACGGACGGCTGTCGCAACTCCATTGATTTTCCGACCATTGACACTCGAAAACAGATTCCGCATCACCGTATCCTGTTCTTTGCGATAGCTATCGGTGAAATTGTATGCCATGATCAGCGACACATCGGAAGTCATCTCGTCTTTTGTGTCACACACGATCAGACCGCTCCCGAACGGACTCATCACCGTCACATCGAACACTTGTTCCTGGATGATGTCCGTGGTATTGTCCCTCACTTCATACACCAGTTTGTAGGCATTGTTTTGCGCACTGACATCGACCATGTATTTCAGGGTCATGGTGGAATCGATGACTTTAGGAATAATGGTATTGCCTTCCAGGGTCCATTTGAACGAGAGATCTGCGTCCGGCACGCCTTCTTTGTAAGTAATCGGCTTTATCTCCAAGGTGTCGAATGCGAAAACTTTATAGGTGGTCGGTTCATCACCCAGGTCGATGACAATCGGGTTCATCAGTTTATAGTTCAAGGAAGAGTCGTCCTCGAAACAGGAAGCCAGAAACAGGCTTCCCAATAGGGCTACAAGTAATGTTTTTATCTTCATGACTTTGAGTTTTTAGGTGATGATTTAAGGCATGGTGACCGGCTGTCCCTTATATTCTCCGTCTTCATGCTTCAACGGGTTGCCGGGATGCTCATTGTTGTATTCGGTCAGTTTTTCTTTCACCAAAGCGGCGTAGGCTTTTACCTCTGTACCGGTCATGGTCCAGCGTTCCGGATCGGGATTGTTCGGATCCGCACTGCCTCTGGGAGACCAATAGGGGAGGGAGGGAAGCCCGGTTGCATCTAAAATGAAACGGTACCATGAGTCGGAATACTCCCCAAAATAGTTATTTAATTGACTCCAATTGGCCGGTCGTCCGATTTTATTGGTGATATACAGGCTGAAAACCCTCCCGTTCAAATCCGTGACAGGAAAATCTTCCGTGGCCACCACCCGCAGTCTGGTCACATAGACGGAATCGTCCAGCAACGGACTGTAGTTTATTTTCACCTGCAACTGCCCCTGATAACTTCCTGCGGGGACACTCCCCGACAGGAGTTCATACATACTCTCCTCGGCTGTAATCGTATCCTCCGGTGACAGCCTCACCTTAATCACACGCTCTTTATCCATCGCACTCCCGGTAATGAGGAAAGGGATATTGACAGTGTCACATCCGATTTCCACATTTTCAGGATGTTCCGTAAAATTATAAGTGGTGGAGAATCCGTTGAAGTAGATTCCCGGAGCTTCCGTATACAGCGTCACCTTCTCCTTGGAGCAGGAGACCCCTGCAAACAGGGCGGAAGCTATGATGATTAACTGAAAAATAAAGTTTCTCATAACCGTTCTTGTGTTATTTATTGATACTATTGCCATAATCTTCACGTCCTCCTATTTCAACCTCCGTTTCGGGCAGGGGTAGAACAAACAAGGCATCGCCGGCACCTAAGGAGGCATTGGGAATGTTCAGCCCCAATCGTTTGTAATAGAAGAACAATTGCCCTTCTCCTGCAAACTCCTTTTGCCATTCTTTCTGTATTTCCCGGCTGATTTCCTCTTTGCTCAAGGAGGCGGGCAGGTTTTTCTCATATAGGATGCCTCTGGCCACCCGCACGGCGTTCAGTGCGTCGACTGCCTTTTGGGGATTGTTCAGGTTGTTATAGCACTCCGCCGCATAATAGTACATCTCCGGTTTGCGCATCAAGGGCATCTTGTTTTTTGCCCTGGATTCTGAATCTGCCGGTTCGTAGAATTTCAGAAAAGTCCAGGCTTTTGCTTCCGTCTTGTTAAACCACCGCATATACCGGATATCCGACACGCCTGTCCCATCGGCGATTTCATAAAGGCTTTCCCCCTTGGTCTTGGTAGTATAGAACACCTTTTCATTGTCAGTGCTGGAAAAGTCCGCGTTTATCTTGTACTGCTCTACATAAGGACGGAGTGTCTTATATAACTGGTTCACTTCCAGATAAAAGATGTGCTCGGCGGTAAACGACAAATCCCTCATTTTTTCTTCCACATGCACACTTGATTCAGGATCCACCCAAGGGATAACCTGCTTCTTCATGAACAGTTCCTCAATGGCCTCCAGAGCCTCCTTGTATTTCCCCTCCCACATACACACACGCGCTTCCGTTGCTTTGACCGCATAGTAATTGAAACGGCTCTTCCGTTCCTTGAAAAAGAGATCGTTCTCATCCATCTCATAGTCATCTCCTTTGATTGCAGTTCCGTAAGAATCCCAGTAGTTCAGCAGTGAATCCGCTTCCGCAAGATCCCGGTGAATGTATCCCAGTACTTCTTTTACGGTAGATTGTTTGGTGAGCACCTTGCTATACTCCGTCACGTAAGGGATGGAAAGCTTGTCCAGGTTGGAAGGCTGGTTCTCCAGATTTCCCCAGCCGAATATGCGCAGCAGTTCAAAGTGCAGGAAAGCCCGCAGACCGATGGCTTCTCCTTTGATGATGCCGTAAGTGGTGGGATGCAGGATGGCCTTTTTTTCGTCGCTCACTTCGAGCAGCGCGTTCAGGTTGGCGATGATGCGGTAGGTTTTTTGCCAGATACCGTCGATGGTCCCGGTATAGCTTTCATAACGGTACTGCTTGAGATTGTTGTAAGGATTGTTCGTGGCCATGTCATACTGCTGTGCCAGCACATCAAAAAAGCAGACAGTGGATTCCCGCCCGTAAAGGGTGGAATCCGCCATCATCATGTAGCATCCGATCAGGGCATCTCTGAAGCCGGTTTCATTCTCAAACATCTTGTCACTCTTGATTTCCGTTTTAGGCTCCACTTCCAGCCATTGGTTGCAGGCCGACAGGGAAAGGAGCAGGAACAATGACAAACTATATATGATATTCTTTTTCATGGTTCTCGGTGTTATAAGGTCACATTTAAGGAGAAATTGAACGTTCTGGCGAAAGGATAGGAGGTTCCCCGCTCAATGTCGATGCTTGAAAAGGTGAAAAGGTCGTTTGCATTGAACCGCAGCAGAATCCTTTCAAGACCGATTTTCTTCACAAAGTCATGACGGAAGAAGTCGTATGACAGTTGCAGGGAGGATATCTTCAATTCGTTCCGTTTCTGCACAAAACGGGAGGTAGGATATGTCTTCTCTGAAGCGAACTGCTGCTTTTCGGACACATACACTTCTTCGCTGATTGCTTTGTACAAGGCGATATCTCCCGGTTTGCGCCAACGGTCGGTATAGATGCGTCGGTCCACGTTATATTTCATGTCGGCGTTTTCCACTTTGTCAACCAATGTCTGGTTATACATTTTGGCCCCGTACTGATAAGTCAGTACAGCATTGATGCCGAATCCTTTGTACTCGAAATTGACACCGGCATTCCCCTGGAATTTGGGTAGTTCATCACCGCAGATGACCTGCTGGGCCGCATCGTAAGTATAGGTCCGGTAAGGATTGCCGTTCTCGTCTTTCGCGATATAGATTTCGCGGCCATTGGCCGGGTCTATCCCTAAGGAAGGCATCGCCCAGATGGCATCCATGGAAACACCGTCGTAATATTTCTGGACAGGTACATTACCTTCAGTAGCCAGTTCCTCCTGCTGTTCGTTATAGGAACGCATGGCTTCGGATATTTCCTTCAGGATGTTTTTGTTGCGCGATATCATAAGGGAGAACGACAGATAGGAACGGTCTGCCGGCTGTTGCCATACGGTCGCTCCGGCACGCAGGTCGAACCCCCGGTTCAATACTTTTCCGACGTTTTCCTGAACGGTGGTGAAACCGGTAGACGGAGCCAGACTCAGAGGGTTCACCGCATTGTTTGTAATGGAATGGTAGTATTCGAAAGTAAACGAATAACGGTTTTTATAATTGAAGTCAAAACCATAGTTTTGCTCCACTTTCTCCTGCCACTTCAAATCCTCGTTGCGCATGTTCAGCAATTGCGCTCCCAACTGGTCTCCGTATGTCTTGTCAAGGAAATATTCGTATGAGGCCAATGCGTTATAAGCTGCCGAGCTTTGGGAACCGGTCGAGCCTGTCGTCGCCCTCAGACGCAGTTGGGTGATGTTGGAACCTTCCATCCAGCTCTCGTTGTGTATGTTCCAGCTTCCTCCCACACTCCAGAATTTCCCCCAACGACTGTTGGCTCCGTACATGCT
>ULZV01003384.1_pt1 | contig 11671 bp, 9 predicted proteins | sample 1963471 | NCBI WGS metagenome assembly ULZV01 (sample SAMEA4835899, study PRJEB28245) | human gut metagenome | biome: gut microbiome; material: fecal sample | place: Denmark | collected 2008 | reverse complement strand
CCACGACGCTCTTATAGGAATAATTCGCGCCATTCAAGTCCAAGACTCCATAACCATTAATTGGCCCATATATGTCCAAATGATAAGAATTCGGCAACATTGAGAAGCATTCCTTCAAGACATCGATTCCTTTTTGTTTTCCCACTCGCGATAAAAACACAAACTTCTGCTGCGAAAATGGCCGGCCAACATTTCGCTTTATGTTTAATCTTTTCCGCACATTGGGAAACCACAACGAACGACTACACCTTTCCTTTCCAAAAGCCACCAAAGATTTAGTTTCCCAGAATTGGACATCCGAATTGGCAAAAATATAATTGTATATGCATAGTTTCACCTTATTGCTTGCATTGTAAATTTGCTCAAAATTCCCGGCGAATTTTCGTAAAACGATTTTTTTATGCCGCAGTTTTGATATAAAAACCACAATCGGTGCAATGAATAAATAATCTTTAGCCGTACCATGCAGCATCACAACATCACACCGCCCAACTTTTCTAATAAATTGCCAAATAATAGCAAGATAAGCAATACAGACATTTGAGTAGTTGGCTTTATTCGAATCGATAGTGACGGCTTCAATTTTTTTCTCTCGGCAATATTGCTGCCAGTCCTCAAACAACACCACTATCCCTCCTGTTTTTGATGGATCTTTTCTGTTGCTACAAGGTCCGATATTTATAAGCCTTTTTTGCATCATATCAAAATACAAATTGTTAAAACCCCATTATCAAAAACATCTATAACAATCGATTAAAAAGCGACACATATTTCTGTGCGCACTCCGTCATGCTGAACGGCGCATAACTTTTAATCTAATATACGTTTATATTCTTCGATAAATTTTCCTTTTGAGAATAGTTTATCGTATACCTGTTTGGCATTTCCCGAGAATGGATTCAAATTGAAATTATCCTCTCGGTCAAGGACTGTTCCTATCTCATACTTTTCAACAATATTTGCATACGAAGGCACTGCATTTGTCATTATCACATCCACATTGCATGACAAATACTCTAGAAATTTTATTGGAGAAGAAACATAATTTACTGGAGAGTTTTCCCTAATTAGAAACCCCCTCTCAAATTGAGACAATATTTCAGGTACTCGATTTCTTTCTTTTATAGCATAAATTTTAATATTAGACAAATCTTGTAATTTTGACGACACAATATCTTTTGCCTTATCAACATCCAATGTTATAATGTGAAATACTGAATTCTCATCTTTAATTCTCGCATATAAATCTATGGTCTTCTCAAAACACTGCCATTTAGCCAATCCACCTATATAAACAAATGAATTTGGAATCTTCATCTTCGATAATTGCGATTCTTTAAAATCCGATAGACATGGAATGGCAGCACTTTTTTTCACCCCAAATGGATGCTTTTTTCTGTAAAATTCCGCCATAGATTTTGACACAAAAATAAATCCATTTGATATTTTAAATCCCATTGCTTCTATCCAATAAAGAACCGTTCGTCTTAATTTGTCCTTGTTCCTCATATAACTTTCTTCAGGCAAAGTTCCCTGAATCCATGTTATTATTTTTTTATGCTTAAAAAATCTTTGACCAAGCAATAATATCGTAACAAACACATCTGGACTCCATAATACATTTATGGACCTATCCAAATTTATCATTTTGTAGAGTTGTACTATACTTGTATAATGAAAAATTAAACCATCTTCATTGCTTATTGCCTCTTTTGTTCGTATGAATATTTTAACTTTATACCCAGCTTCTTTCATCAAGTCTATATGTTTTTGCATGGCATACCATATTGCTGGGATTGTATGCCAAACAACTACTGCAACTGTTTTCTGCATGATTGATGTCTATTTGAGATAATAAATACCAAAAAAATATCTATAAGAAATTCTATTATACCATCCGAGAAATCTATAAATCCAGTCGCTTCATGCGTTCCCCTTATTAGTATATAGAGAAACGGCAATATATAAACTGGAGCTTTTTTAACAGTCTGATTCCAATAAAAAACAATTAGATTTAGATAAACACAAAACGAGAGTATCCCATGATTCATCAGCCAGCTCAGATACATATTGTGACAACTTCCACCACTAATTTCTGGGGCATTCCAATGAATCGCCATCATATAAAAGTCCTTCAACGAGACACCAAACATTAGATTGTCCTTTATATTTTCTATTGCAACCTGCCATAAGGTAGAACGTCCCGTTGTCAATGTTCTCAAATCAAAGAAATCATTCAAATATAAGAATAGCATAAGTGCCGCATACCCAATAAAAAAGAATTTAAAGATCAAACTCGAGAAGCTACGGGTATATTTCATCATAAGAAATCCGCAAATCGTCATAATAGATGCCAATATTGCAGTAAATGTTAAAGAAAACAGCAAACATATAGACACCAAAAATGACAGAATTAATATAAATATTTGGTTCTTCTTGTATAATGGTATCAATACAAACAAAAGCAACGGAAATATATGAATAGAAACTAATGAAAAACCAGACTCAAAAATATCTCCTTTTGCTGATTTTATAGAAGCAACCCCTTCGACACTTCCCGATTTAAGCAAAGAGAAATCCGGGTTATAGTCCCGAATATATAGCAAAAACCAACAGATATTTGTCAGCAACAAAAAAAGGAATCCTTTTTTAAATATATTCTCTGATATATTTGGCAGTATTCCAAATAATGAAATTACATATAAACAATGAATTAACAACCTAAATATGGCAGCGACATCCGTTTCTCGATGAAAAAATTCAGAAATTGAATTTAATAAGAATATTAGAAACAGATATATACTCAATTTCTTTAATACCGAATTGCTATAATCAGCATTTAGAAGTCCAAAGGCAATTGAAATTGCTTGGACAACACGAATTGCAATACTGCTTATGTCTCCCCAATGTGATAGAATTGGAGAGTACACAAATATGTTCAACAAGAAAATGACTACCGCAACCTTTTTCATTTATTTGTCTGTTTCAGATAGACAACCTGCATCACGAACAATAGCAGATATGATATTAGGATAGACATTGCAATTCCAGTTGCTCCATATTCTTTATTTATAAAATAATAAGAACAACCAATAAGCATACAGGCCCAACACAAATTAAAGCCAAAGCCAGTCCACATCTTCGATTTACTTGCAATAGCCATACCTGCTACATTTGTTACAGATGTGAAAATTGTAGATGCCGCAAGGAATACCAAAGGCCAATAGTCGGTAAAATCAGAGCCATAAAATGACACTATCATAGGACTAAAAAGACCGACAAGTAACGCTGACAAAAAAGCAATACCGCCATTAAGTATGATATTCAATTTCAAAACTTTCCAATATTTTGATTTATCAACATTCACCATACTTGACAGAATAGGCAACGCTATCTGACTTACGGCTGTTGGTATAAACAATATTATTGTTTTCCACTGATCCGCAACTTCATAAACAGCCAAATCGCCATATCCATTATGCTTTACAAGCATCGAACGAACTATCCAATAGACCGGCGCCACCATTAGTGAGGCAAATGTGGCTGGAAGACTGAACCTATATAAAATCCTACAATCTCGCAATTTAAAATCTGACGCGACTATTTTTATCCCATTTTTCCTAAACGTTTGTCGTATCGATATGTTATTACAAACATACAATACAACAAATCCAATCCCATAACCAAACAATGCTCCTCCTACGCCATAAAAATATGCTCCAAGCAACATAAATCCAGATTCTGCAATACCTCCCCACAATGTATTCAATGCAATTGCTTTAAAATTCTCCAATCCAGACAAAACACCATTTTGTGCACCATTGATAATTGTAAAAAATAGCAACAAAGCACCAAACCTGATGTCATTCGTCAAATACGGACTATTCAACGTTTTTGCCGCAAGAAATGGAGCAGTCACCAACACCAACAAGGTGACAAGTAACCCCATAACAATTGCAAATCCATTTGTGAGCAAATATATCGATGAAATTTTTTCTGGATGCTCTGACTTATATTCCGATATATATTTAGTCGCAGTCATTCCTAAACCCGCATAACCAAATACTATAAACATATTAATTGTTGAGCGAATCATCCCGAATTCTCCATATTGAACTTTCGTCAGAATATGCGCACAAAAAATTCCGGCAATTAGTATTATGAATTTAGCCAGCGCCGTTCCAGTAAAAGACCATACAGCGCCCGACATCATTCTTTTTCCAATATCGGACTCCTGTATTTTTTCTTTAAAAGCAGATATCTTCATTGTGTAAAAAATGTGTTGTGGTATTAGACCTAAGGTGCTTATGTTGAAGCATGTCTACTTATAAATTCCGCAGAAGTCGAGGATGATTTTGTCGGCGCGGCGGGGGAGCGTCTTGAATGGGTCGTGGGCGGTGAGGAAGACTACGATGTCGGCGCGGTCGTAAGCCTCGCGGTAATCCGTCAACTTAAACACGTTGTGCTCCTTCACGTTAGGCTCAACGACGAGGATGTCGGCGTTGTTGCAGCTTTGCATCACTTTTGTGGTGATGTATTTCGCCGGCGATTCGCGGAGGTCGTCGATGTTTGGCTTGAACGCGAGTCCCATCATTGCGACTGTTGGCTTGCGGTGGTTTTCGAGTTCGAAGCGGAGCATTGCGTTCTCCACTTTCTCGGCACACCAGAATGCCTTGTAGTTGTTGATTTCGCGCGCTTTTGCAATCAGCTGGCTCTCAACGGGGAAGTCGGCTGTGATGAAGTATGGGTCGACGGCGATGCAGTGTCCGCCCACTCCGCATCCCGGCTGCAGGATGTTGACGCGCGGATGCTTGTTGGCGAGGGCGATGAGCTCCCACACGTTGATGCCCGCCTTGTCGCAGATGAGCGACAGCTCGTTGGCGAAGGCAATCTGCACGTCGCGCGAGGAGTTTTCGGTGAGTTTGCACATCTCTGCCGTCTTGCAGTTTGTGCGGTGGAGCGTGCCTTGCACGAATTGGCTGTAGAAAGCGATTGCCTTATCGGTAGACGCTTCGTCCATACCGCCGATCACGCGGTCGTTGTGCACCAGTTCGTAGATTACGTTGCCCGGCAGCACACGCTCAGGGCAGTATGCTATATGGATTTTGCCACGCAGCTCGGGGCGGAGTTCGAAGATGAGTTTCGCCATCTTGTCGGTCGTGCCCACCGGCGAAGTCGACTCGATGACGTAGAGGTCGCCTTCCTTAAGGAATGGGATGACGGCTCGTGTGGCAGCCTCGACGTATGAGATGTCGGGCTCGTGGTTGCCCTTGAACGGCGTAGGCACCACCATGAAGTATGCGTCGCTCACCTCGGGGGTGGTGCTTGCGTGGAGGGCGCCTGAGCGCACCACGTCCTGCAGCATTTCTTCCATGCCAGGCTCCACGATGTGGAGGTGTCCCTGGTTTGTCATTTCCACTACTTTGGGGTTGATGTCAACACCCGTTACCTGCACGCCATGCTTGGCGGCAATAATCGCTGTGGGCAGGCCGATATAGCCCAACCCCATAAAACATGCTTTCATTGAATTGTGTAATTAAAAGTAGAAGTCATTTTTTGGAATGTCCGCGCGTGCGGACGCTGCCGTCATCGCAGACAGACGGCATAGAGGAGTGTGCGCCAACGGCGTGCGCGCACGGAGGCGAGAATCTCGCTGATGATTGCCGCTCCCTCCGCGGCAAGTGCCTCGGGAGCGAGGGTGGCGGATGTGAGCATCGCGCCTTCAAAGCGTGTCTGTCCGCTGCCCTCAACGGCTGAGGCGAATGTCGTCAGTCCGTAGCGTTGCAACTTGTCGATGAGGGCTGTGCGCTGCGATGGCGCAAGGGCGCATATCGCCGTGGCAAACTCGCCCCAGCAGGCGGCTGTGCTGTGGTCGGGATGTTCCGCCACATGGGCTGTGAAGCTGTCGTCGCCGAGCGCGGCTGGCAACCGGTGTTCAACGAAGCCTTTATGCATGAGCGTGCCTGTCTCGGCGGTGGGCGTAAGGAAGCGGCGCAGCGGAGCGCTGTCGACGATGCTGTCGATGCGTTTGCGGTCGGAGGCGCAGAATTGTGCCAGCGAACGGGCTTCGGCACGGTCGGCGTCGGTAAACGCCGCGGGCATCCAGGCAGCACCAGTCATTATGTCGCGCAGACAGTCGCAGGCGTCGTCGACGTGTCCTGCCTCCTCCAAACGCGCGCGCAGGCTGTCGGCAATGCGCAGCTGCAGGCTCGTCTCGGTCGAGGCGTGATGGTTTTCAACCACCGCCACGTCGTAGCGCATCACGTTAGACAACGCGATGGCCATCGATCCCACCTTGAAAATCAGTTTGTTGTCGCCGCCGATTTCGCGGATATAGCCTTCGTAGCCGGCAAACGGACCGCTCATGATGCGTATGCGGTCGGCAGATGTGAAGTTGCAGAATGGGGAGCGGAGCATCATCAGTTGCCCGGCGGTGTTGTCGTTGAACAGGCGGAAGGCTGTCATCTCGCTGTCTGCCACCACCATAGCGTCTTTCTCCTTGCGCGACGAGTCGACCATCAGACGCGACGCGCCGCTCTTTTCGCGCAGCAGCGCCACAAGCTGGTTCTTGTTGCCGCGCACGAATACGAGTCCTGGCATGGTCAGCGCCATACGACTCACGCGCTGTCCGCCGACGATGGCAAACTGCTGGCGCATCGGCAGATAGGTGTCGGCAACCGCCGGCTCTCTGTCGAGCAAAGCCTTCAACATCTTCTCGCCTCGTGGCTGAGTGTGGACCACATACCAGTTCTCGCTCATTCTGTCTTGTTTAAACACGTATTCCCCGGCAAGGCATACGCCTCCCGAGGTAATCAAAAAACTGCAGAGTCTCCGATGGCGTTACAATACGCGCGGCATCGAAGGCAGTGCCTCTATGTCCTTGTTAAGCCCGGCAACGACAGCCGGTAAAGACACTTTCTTCATCATCTAATCTTTCGTGGCGCAACGTGATGCACCCAATCTTCCGCAAAGATATATAATTATTCTATATTTTGCAAAATAAATCTTATCTCACCTCGGCGCGGAGATGGTATTCGTTGCGCAGACGCTCGAAAGCGTCGGGATTGGCGCGCAGACGCCGGGTGTCGGCGAGAGGGTCGTAGGAGCGCATAATCGTGTCGACGCTGTCTACGTCGGCGCCGAGCAGCGGAGCGGCTGGATGCGGCTTGCCGTCGACCGCCACGCCATAGTGGCGTTCAAATGCCTCGAGAGCCATCGCCGTGGCGCGCTGCTTGCCTTCTGCCGAATATCCTGCGATGTGGGGCGTCGCCACGAAGGCGCGCTCGAGCAGCACGGGGTTTATGCGCGGCTCGTTCTCCCAGCAGTCGATTGCCACCGCCATCTCTCCGCCGTCGACGGCTTTGAGCAGCGCCTGCTCGTCGACGATGCCTCCGCGCGCGCTGTTGACGAGCAGACGGCAGTGGCTGAGACTTTCAAGGAAACGGCTGTCGGCGATGTGCCATGTGGCGTCGGCACCACTGCGGGTGAGCGGTGTGTGGAACGTTATCACGTCTGCCTCGCGCGCCACGGTGGCGAGGTCGACAAAATCGCCTCCCTCACGGCGCTGACGCGGCGGATCGCACCGCAGCACGCGCATGCCGAGGCGCTCGCCCCAGCGCGCCACGATGCCGCCCACGTGTCCCACACCGACCACGCCGAGCGTCAAGCCACGCACGTCGCCTCCGAAGCGGCTGCCTATGACGGCATGCACATACTGCGCCACGGCTGGGGCGTTGCATCCCGGAGCGTTGGCCACGTCGATGCCCGCGCCGCGACACCACTGAAGGTCGATATGGTCGGTGCCGATGGTGGCTGTGGCTACAAACTTCACGCTACTGCCGTCAAGCAGCGACGCGTCGCAGCGGGTGCGTGTGCGCACAAAAAGTGCGTCGGCACACCGCACGGCATCGGCTGTGATTCCAGATGCCGGCAAATATGCCACATCACCGAATTTTTCAAGCAAACCCCTGATATACGGGATGTTTGCCTCAACGATTATTCTCATATCAGTTGCAATAAGTTCAACAGGTTGTAGATGACCGCCGGCGACAGGGCGACGCAGACAGCCATAAGTGCGAAAAACACGATGTAGAGCTTCGGCATCTTGCGGATAGTGAAGAAATGCGCCACCTGCACCGCCGCAAGCATGTTTGCCACCACCGCATACGCTTCAGCATGGCTCACGTCTGCCACCATAAACAGCACCGTGGCTACAGCCATCACGTTGACAAACCCATTGTAGGCACGCAGTTGCTGGCGGTAGGATATCAGCGTCAACGCGTTGGAGAGTCCGAATATCGTACCCACAGCCACCATAAACATCGGCTGGAGCAGCAGCCCGGCGTCCACTCCGCTGCGGAGCGTGGCTATGCCGCCAAGCAGGTCGGGCAGGCGCACCTGCGCCGGGTCGATCCACCCAAACGCCGTGGCCGTCCACACTGGCACTACGATGCCCACAAGCACGGCGAGCAGTGTGCGCAGCGTGAAGATGCGCATCTGGAAAAATCCCACTATAAACACTGGTATGTAGAGCGCGAACACAAAACTCTGCATGGCGCAGACCGTAAGGATCATCGTGATGAGAAACGCCACGCTCTGGCTGTCGCGCTGCTGAAACGTGCCAAACATCACGTAGGTGCACACCACAAGCGCGAGTGCGAGCAGCGTGGGCGTGCCGAGCGACGTCGACACCACGGGGTTTGACAGCGTGGCGCAGAGAAACACGGTGACAAACATCATCGTGTGCTCGCGGATGAACACGTAGGTCTTGTTGAGCCAGTTGAGCATCACGGCCGCCACAAACACCACCACCATATTCACCGCCCACGACAATATGCCCGACGGCAGCAGGTGGTCGAGTCCGCCGCCAAACAAGCCTTCGACCGGCGGCACGGAGGGCGTGCCGAAGAAAAGCAGCATGGCGTATGCCGCCACGATGCCCACAACGGCTGTGAGCCACGTGAGCACACGGCTGTTGATGAATCTGTTGATTGCCGCCTCGCCCATCACTCGTCGCCGAATTTCTGCTGACGCACCCTCAGGATGTTTGACACATCAAACCAAAAGCCCTCGGGTCCGCCGCTTTTAGGATTCTCAAACTTGATATAGTCAATGTCGCCCTCATACTCCAGATGTTCCGCCGCCTTGAAGTTCAAGCCGTTGGTAATCACATACTCATGCACAGGACTTATCACCACCCACGGCTTCTCCTTGGTGCCTGTGCCGGTCGACATGATTGCCTTGATAAGATTGTTGAGACGCGACTGCATGATTGCCGCACGGGTGTATTTCTGACGCTCCTTGAGCACATAGATGTAATATTCCATCTGCTTCAAGTCAAACGGATCGTCGGCGAGCGAGAGCTCCGCATATTTGATTATCGTGTCGCACTCCGCCGGAGTGTGGTGCTTCTTATAGTAGAGAGGCTGTATCTTTTTTGAAAATTCCGACTGGCGATAGGGATCATAGTCCTCCGAAAACACGTATCCGAGATACAGATGGCGATATTCCTTGAGCGACATGTTGGTGTCGTTGCTCTGATACTTGCGCCACAACCGCTTGTAGTAGTAGTTTGAGCGCGGATTCTGGATATTGACGCGTATCGAGTCCATATTCACGTCGATTGGACGGAACTTGGTGTCTTTCCTGCCCTTTTCGGGCACTGCGCCTGCCCAAACCCACAGCCCGGCAAACAGCATTATAACCGCTAATAACTTTCTCATCTTCGTTAAAAATATTTCTTTAATGCGACATATTGTAGGCTGCCACAGCAACCATTATGGCGATGCCCGTAAGCGACACGCTTATCACCGTGGGGAAGCCCTTGGCACAGACATACTGCAAAAAACGCTTCGACGGGAAACGCAGTGCCGCGCCTTTGGGTGTACGGGCGAAAAACACTCCGCCGGCAACCGCACCTACAGCCGCGCCTATCACCATCGAGGCATAGTAGCCCATCATCAACCCGAGAAGCATGCCGGCAACCGACGTTATCAGCATCTGCGGCAGTCCCTGCGTGGCTTTGGTGAGCGCCGGCTGCTGCATGGAGTTGATGGTAACCACAATCACAACCATCACGCCCCAATAAGAAAGCGTGACGGTGGGCACCTCCATCAGTCCGCCCCACTGCAGCAACCACAGTCCGCCATAGGAGGCAAGCACCGACGGCACATAAGGCCTGACACATAGGTAAAGCCCCAAGCCAAGCAGCATCACGCCGAGTATAGTCAACAATACGTCCACAATCTTGCTAATTTTTGCGAAGTTAGCAATTTTCCCCCAATGCCGTGCCCCTTTTAACGTTTTATAGCACGAAGAGGCGCCGTGGATAAACTTACCCACGGCGCCGAATTTCTATAATCAGGTTGTTTTAACTATCTAACGACAACTTTTGTTGCTTTGCCATCGACAACCACTACATACATGCCACGTGCCACTGCAAACGTGCGCTCTGCCGAGTTGATTGCCACTGCCTGACCGGCTGCGTTGTAGACCGACACTGTCGCTGCGTCGCCGACAATGCGGATTTGTCCGTCGGCTGCAATTACGCCTGCTGCCTCTGCACCTACCTGCTCAACGCCCGACGATGTGAGATAGACTGCCTTGACGGTCTTAGTGTTGAGGTCGACTGTCAATTTGTAAGCGCCGTTCTTTATCATGAATGCGCCGTCATAATACTTGCCGAAGTCGGTGAAATCAGTGTTGTCTGTCAATTCACCATCTTTGTTGTTCGGACACCAACGGCTGTTGTTTACTGGGCCCCATTCTGCGTCAATACCCGTAACAAAAGCGAAATATGCCAAATCTGCCTCAGCCTCTTCGCCTACAGCCTTGCCTTCCACCTTCAAGTCGATAGGATCGAACGTGAACACGCCCGGAGTTTCCGGATTGCTCTCCGCCATATAGCTGTCGTCGTCTGATGCCCAGTGGTGGCCTTCTGCCTTGTTGGATGTTCCAATCACATAAAGCTTTGTAGGAGCAATGTAAAGAGTATTGTCATCCAAATTCATACGGATAAAGAACGTTCCGACACCCACATTTATAGAGTTGCTGTTTTTGCTTACTGTAAGTTTCTCTGCCAAAGCGCCTTCTTGGTTAGCTTCTCCCAAGCCCCAACGGTTTCCGTTGACATACGTCCAACCTCCTTCATCATTGTTTTCAGCAAGAACTGACACGAAACCCAGATTTTCACGACCAGGAGCTGTTGTCACGGTTGCAGACCAAACATTTCCACTTTCCCAAGTCATCGCAATGCCGCTGGTTGGATTCCATGCGTCTCCTACTTCATTTTGTCCAAGGATATACATCTTTGGCAACGAGAATGTGTACTTTGCAACCATTTGTCCAGGAACGTATTGGTAGATTGCAGCAGTGTATTCGTCTACCTTCTCTACAGAAATCGCGTTCTGATTAGGAGCGGCGGCAGATTTCGAGAATTCGTTTTCGTGAGTTGCAACCACCTCGTTTGTTTTGCGGTTTACAATCTGGAAGCCGTCAACGTAGTTTGTTCCGCAAGGCTCAATGGTGAACAAAGTTCCACTGAGAGTGACAGCGTCGCCACCAGCGGTAAGGTTTGCCGTTCCGACCTTTGTAAAACCGTCAAAGAAAGCTTGCGAGCGCGCCGGACGCACAAAGATGTTGTCGGTTTCAGGATTGTTGTCGGCAGGTTGAA
>ULZV01037883.1_pt1 | contig 11809 bp, 7 predicted proteins | sample 1963471 | NCBI WGS metagenome assembly ULZV01 (sample SAMEA4835899, study PRJEB28245) | human gut metagenome | biome: gut microbiome; material: fecal sample | place: Denmark | collected 2008 | reverse complement strand
TGCTGTTCCGCTGTGAGAACCATGTGAGATATTCCGCCTTACTAAGACAAACGTCCTTTCCTCAATAGAATATATGAGAGTACTGCCGAAGAAGGACGCGTCACCTGCATCGTCACTTGCATTTTGCGTCCGGATGCTTCGCACTAGTAAGATGGGATGCTTGTGAAAGACTTTTTTGAGAGCCTCAAGAAGAGGTACCACTACGCGATGGTGGTGTTCAAGGAACTGGTGAAGACCGATTTCCAGCTGCGCTACCAAGGTTCGTTTCTAGGTATGGTGTGGTCCGTATTGAAGCCGTTGATGCTGTTCGCGGTGATGTACGTGGTGTTCGTGAAATTCCTGAAGTTCTCCGACGGCACCCCGACCTTCCCGATTTCGCTGCTGTGCGGTACCTGTTTGTGGAGCTTCTTCTCCGAGTCCACCAGCATGGGTATGCAATCCATCGTGGGACGCGGTGATTTGCTACGCAAAGTGCATTTCCCGAATTATATCATCGTGGCCTCCACCACGATGGGATCCATGATTTCATTAGGTATTAACTTGTGCGTGGTGATTTTGTTCGGTTTCTTCGCCCATGCACACTACACTTGGCGCGTGTTGCTCGTACCGTTCAGCATAATCCAGTTGTACTGTCTAGGGCTGGGCGTGGCATTGCTGCTCGCCTCGCTGTTCGTGTACTTCCGTGATGTGGCACATATTTGGGAAGTCGTGCTGCAAGCCATGTTCTATGCCACACCTATCATCTATCCGATTTCGATGGTGGCTAACAACCCAGATTTCTCTTGGGCGGCTAAATTGCTTATGCTGAATCCTTCCACTCAGGCAATCATGGATATTCGCCATAACCTGCTTTCCCCAGAATATGTGCCGACCGTGTGGAGCATGGTCGATAACAAACTGCTATGCCTTCTGCCGTACGTGCTGTCCGCGTTCATTCTGTGGCTGGGCATTCATGTGTTCCGTAAATACAGCTCCAAGTTCGCGGAGGTGCTCTGATCATGGCTGAGATTGCATTGACTGAAAAGACACAGGAAGAAGCCAAGGACGAGCGCCCGGTAGTGCTCAAGGTCGACCATGTGGCCAAAATGTTCCGTTTGCCCACTGAGCAGGCGACCGGCCTGAAGATGGCGTTCTTAAACTGGACGAAGGGCATCAAAGGCTACACCGAGCAGCATGTGCTCCGCGACATCAATTTCGAAGTACGCCAAGGCGACTTTTTCGGTATTGTTGGCCGTAACGGTTCCGGCAAGTCCACATTGCTGAAGATCATCTCCCAGATCTATACCCCGGAGCAGGGCTCGGTCACCGTCAAGGGCAAGCTGGTGCCATTCATCGAACTCGGCGTTGGCTTCAACCCGGAACTGACCGGCCGTGAGAATGTGTACTTGAACGGCGCTCTGCTTGGATTCACTCGTACGCAGATTGACGCGATGTATGATGACATCGTGGAGTTCGCCGAGCTTGAGGACTTCATGGACCAGAAGCTCAAAAACTATTCCTCCGGTATGCAGGTTCGTCTTGCCTTCTCCGTGGCCATCAAGGCCCAGGGCGACATTCTGGTGCTTGACGAGGTGCTTGCCGTCGGCGATGAGGCGTTCCAGCGCAAGTGCGACAACTTCTTTGCTGAAATCAAGAAGGACCCGACCAAGACGGTCATTCTTGTCACCCACTCCATGGATGCGGTGAAGAAGTACTGCAACAAGGCCATCCTCATCAAGGACGGCGAGATCGTGGCGAGGGGCGATAAGAATAACGTCGCCGACATGTACACTGAAGAGAACTTAAAAACCCAAAAACACGAGAAGCAAAATGATGAAGGCGCTTACGAGCAGGGCCTAAATGAGGCATGCCCTATTCTGCGAATCAAACCGATTTCCAATGTTGTAGTAAACGGAAGCACTCCGTTTGAGTTTGATCTCGAGTATCAATCCAATGCCAAGAGCGCTAAAAATCTTTTTATCACATTCACTCTTTTTGATTCCAAAAGAGGGGGAATTATCTATGATTCCGCCGATGCTCTCAAAATAGTAGAGCCAGGTCATCATACAGCACATCTCCAATTGCCACTGAACCTATTTACCAATGGTGATTTTAAGTTGCAAGCCGCAATGATGACTCCAGATCCAGATCGTCCAGGACATCCCAAGCAAATTGCCTATACCAATGAAGACAATTCTTGCTTCTTTGCAATCCGTGAATCTGGACATCGCAATGGTTATGGCCTTATCAATAGCGAATCCTTATCAATTACCAAAAGAGTGATAGCCTAATAGAATTTAGTGTGTGGGTGAGCATACGTTCACCCACACACTAAATTCTATTTAAATTTACGTCTAAGCCACCTGGGGATTGCTGTTATTTTTAACCCTACCCGATACGTATAAGTTTTCTTAATTCTTGATAATTCAACTCGAGCTTCATTACTCTGCGTTTCCGCAATTTCTTTTTCTTTCTGAAGAAGACCAATTTGTCTATGCAAATCGGTAACTAAATCATTGTACCAAACTTGAAATTGCGTTATGCCAATACGACTAAGATTGTATTCATTAAGATGGATACGATCTTCTATTTTTTTATCAAGTAAAATTTGATAATCCTCAATAGACATACGAACAAATTCGCGATAAAGCTTCTCTAAAGCCGAATATAATGTATCATCATCTTGAATTGACACAAGCTTCTTACGAAGAACTTCAGAAATTATAAAACGACTTTCGAAACGTTTTACATAGTCGAATACGCCAATCTGCATAATTGAATCAGCTCGAATTCTACGCTCATACAGTTTTTCATTAATTATGCCCACTCTTTTAGCGTCAAGAAGAATCTCCATAGTGAAAGGATTATCCTCAAATAAGATTCCATCAACAAAATGCTTATCTTCAAGTAGTGAATGCTTATAAAGCGTAAATGGTACGGAAGGAACATAATTATTATTATTTATCATTGCAGTAAAAGCTTCACGACCACTTGAAATCTGCAGATTTTCTACCCCACGATCACAATATCGCTCATATTCAACAATACGTTTTTTAGTCGCTTTTTCACTACCCGCAGCCTGCAAATCATCAGCGAAAGCTGTGGCAGAAAAAAAGACAGCATCTAACTCATATTGCTTTGCAAGGGTATACAAAACGGATAGTGCATTTTTTGTTAGTCTATCATCTGAATCTAGAAAATAGATATACATACCAGATGCCTTCTCCATACCGGCATTCCTAGCCGCACTCAGGCCTCGATTTTCCTGCTGCAGGATGGTAACATTCTGTCGAATTGAATCGACGGCCTTGCAAATAACAGAATACGTATTATCCGTCGAGCCATCGTCCACCACAATGAGCTCCCAATTTGAAAGAGTCTGATTCTTCACGCTGAGAATAGTCTCTTCAATGTAAGATTCCACATTATAAGCTGGAATAATGATGGAGACTAGGGGAATTGTTACGTCCGTTTCCATATAGCATCCTTTCCGCAATATATTTAAAACAAGTAGTTAGTCAAAACGTTTTGTTTAATACAGTGTAAACGCTTCAGCCAACCAGCCGACAATAGCATTCTTCACGCTTTTCGAAGTCGAACAGTACACTGTTGCTCAGCGAGTAATACATCAATGCGGCCAAATAAGGAAGAGCAATGCCTAAGATTTCAATCGTCATTCCCGCATACAATGTCGGCAATTATTTGCAGGAATGTCTTGATTCAGTACGGAATCAGACCTTCTCTGATATAGAAGCGATTGTCGTAAACGATGCGAGCCCAGATAATGTCGGAGAGGTCGCAGCACAGGCGGCTGCACAGGACGCACGTATCCGAGTAGTCACCAACAACCCGAATATGGGCACACACCGCACTCGCATGGCGGGCGTAGAAAACGCTTCCGGCGAATACACGTTCTTCCTTGATGGCGATGATGCCCTCAAGCCTGATATGTGCGAACAGCTCGCCGCGGAGATCGACAAGCATCCCGTGGACGTACTGCATTTCGGTCTTACCGTTGTCGCAACCAATGACCTTTTGGAAAACGAACGCCAAGCCTTCGAAACCTTCAACAACACTCCAACACCGGATTCCACTGGCGAAGACATCGTCCGCGACATCTTCGATGAATCTCGCGGATACAAGGTCGATTGGCGAGTGACCCAGCGCCTGTACAAAACATCTTTGTTGAAAAAGGCATTTGCGGCCATGACTCGAGACCGCCTTGGCCGGTCCCAGGACGGCTATGAGTGTTTCGTGGTTTCCGCCTTCGCGCAAAGCTACCATTCCTGCAAGGATTGCCGAGGATACATCTACTACTACGGTCGCGGCATCAGCGGCACCAATATGATCAATGCTGCAAAGTACGCACGCTATTGCGGTCATTTCAAGGCTGATTTTAACGCGGCTTATGAGTTCGCCGATGCGCAACGCTCCGAGATGCTTCATGATTGTGCACAGGGATTCCAGCGCAAGGCAACCGAGATTCTTGCCAACGATTGGAAGGTGCGTGTTCCCGAAGAGGAAAAGGCGGAAGCCGCCAAGCAGATGGAGGCCGTATTCGGCCCGGCAATCACCGGTCGTGAATTGTACCGATTCGTGCGCGATGATGCCTATGCGCTGCTTTCCAAAGGCCAGCTCCTTCCGACGGACGCCAACCTGAGCAACTGGTTCGGTATAGCCAACGCCATCAGCGTATCCACCGATCGAGTATCCGCAGACACTATACGATTCCATGAAATGAAACGAATCGCCATTTCCCATATGCATGAGTTGACTGAAAAGTCCAACAACACCGAAGCGTTCCAAAACTACGACAAGCAGAATATCCGCATTTTCGTCACCGCGCATAAAAACGTCGACCGTTTTGACAGCGATATCATGCAACCAGTGCAGGTCGGCCCGAAGAACGAGCGCTTCCCTTGGGCGTTCCATGATGACGAGGGCGAGAACATCGCCGATCTCAATCCACGCTATTGCGAACTGACCACGCAGTACTGGGCATGGAAAAACATCAATGCCGACTACTATGGCTTCTGCCATTACCGCCGTTATTTCGACTTTTCCGAAACCGTGCATGAGGAAAACGCGTTCGGAGAAATCATGGACGACTATATCGACGCCAAAGCTGCGAAGGAATACGGTTTAGACGATAATAATATCGCCCACGTAGTCAAACAATACGATGTTATCACCACGCCATTCGGCGATCTAGATGAAATCATCAATAAGTACGGAAGTCCTCGTGCTCTGTGGGAAGCTGCTCCTCTGTTGCATGATGACGATTTGAAGCGCTGCTATCAGATTCTGTGCGCCATGTATCCCGATTATAGGAAGGATGCTCAAGACTTCTTCAATGGCAACAAAGCCTGCTTCTGCAACATGTTCATCATGAAGAAGGAGATCTTCTTCGACTATTGCTCTTGGATGTTCCCGATTCTTGAGGAATTCGACAGGAACACCGATTACAGCACGTATAGCAAGGAGGCGCTGCGCACTCCGGGGCACCTTTCCGAACGCCTGTTGAACATCTATTTGATGCACCATAAGCGCATCGGTTCCAATTGGAAGTTCAAGGAACTGCAGTGCGTACATTTCACCAATCCGGAACCTGCCGAAGAGCTGGAGCCTCTTGATGTGTTCGACAAGCCGATCGTTCCAGTCGTGTTTGCCGCGGATGATAATTATGTTCCACAGCTCACCACCACGGTCTATTCGGCTATGAAAAATGCTGATCCGTCATATTTCTATGATGTTGTGGTGTTGCAGCGAAATATCGCTTGGGACAAGCAGGAACGTCTGCGAGACTTCTTCAAACAATTCCCGAATATGTCATTGCGATTCACCAATGTGGAACGTGAGTTGTCTGGACACGATCTTTCCACAAATAATGCTCATATCAGCATCGAAACCTATTATCGATTCCTGATTCAGAAGCTATTGCCGTTCTACGACAAGGTACTGTATCTGGATTCGGACATCGTCATCAATGGTGATATCGCCAAGCTGTACAACACCGATTTGCAAGGCAAGCTGCTCGGTGCGATTCGAGATATTGATTTCCTTGCCAACCTTAATGTCAAGCATGGCAAGCGCATGGGATACGCCAAGAATGTACTGAAGATGAAGAATCCTTACGATTACTTCCAAGCTGGCGTTCTTGTGCTCAACACCAAGGCCATGCGCGAGCGCTACACCATCAGGCAGTGGCTTACGTATGCGTCTAACCCTGCGTTCATCTATAACGATCAGGATGTGCTTAACGCACATTGTGAGGGAGAAGTACTGTATTTGCCGTGGGAGTGGAATGTGGTTCACGATTGCGGCGGACGTGTCGGCAATCTGTTTGTGCAGGCACCAAACGACATTTATGACGCCTACATGAGGTCACGTAACAACCCGCAGATTATCCACTATGCCGGTTTCCAGAAGCCGTGGACTGATCCAGATTGCGATTTCGCTTCCATTTACTGGCGTTATGCGCGTGAAACACCATTCTATGAGCGTTTGTTGAAGCGTGTGGTAAAAGCTACGGCACCGAAAGCTCCTGTCATTGTCACGCCAGCCAAGCCACCTCGCGCGGTGGGTGAGGATAACCCAATTCGTAAAATCATCGACCCAATCATGCCGATTGGATCGCGCCGGAGGGAACTCCTCAAGTCAATCGGACGCACAGCACGAGGCCGACGCTAATTAACACCAAATTTAAAGCCGGTGAAAAGCATTAATACTGCCTTCACCGGCTTTAAATTTATTCTCGCTTTACCGCTCATCCTCAGCTGCCTGTGCGCTGTTTGTTTGCTCACCAGCCCCGAGCATTCCAAGCATGAGCGGCGCAATCATAACCATTGGGATGAGATATCTCATGCCTTCTATGGTCACGGTAGCCGGTGAAATCCAGAGAAACAAGAACGTAGCAACATAAGGCGCTAGCCACACGCAATGTTTTTTCTCACGAAGCCAGCATTCATAGAACACAAATAGAAGCATCCATGTCGACCACACCGCACGGGAACACAGCAAATCCACTATCGGCGTGTTTACTGCGTAGCTATTAACCGTCTCTTGCAGTTGCTGTACCATATCAGACTCTTTGACGTGTAGCCCTAATTTTGCCGAGTCTGGTAACTCACGATGGTTACTGCCCAAAATGTACGTCTGCATTACCAAATCGGAAGGTTGCGGATCATTAGGTGCCGGAATGCCCATCCAAGCTTCTTGCAAAGCAACATATGCCTCGACATAAGTTCCAGGGTGAGTCACAAGACCTCGGCCCCAAACAAACGCGTATTGAACCAGATACTGATCATTATCAGCATTCCACGAATAACCTTTCACGTTATCCGACGCCCACCACTGATATCGATCAGCCACATCATCACCCAGGATTTTATAAATCACATCCAAATCCTGACGAGGGATATCATTGACATGCCGCTTCACCAACAATGCTGACTGCTGCAATGGAATAGCCAACATTTCCTGCTTCCCACCTTCCTGTATATGGAATGTAGGAAATACAATTTTCGGCAACAACACCATAAATACTGATAGGAAAACAATAAAGACAACTGCCACGCGTTTACGAAAAGCCTTCGACACTGCGAAAAACAAAACAACGCAGCATATAAGCACGATATAAGTGCCAGTTTTTTTCGTTAGTCCCACCAAAAGTGAAGTCAGCAGAAATACAGCGAAATACCACGGACACCTAAGCAACGATCCTTGAGTCCTCACCGCTTCGATAAACATAATGGCAAACCAGATAAAGAACGGCATGAACAATGAATCCTTGACCATCGTCACCGAGAACAGTGGAATAAATGGGAACAATGCAAAGAAGACCATCTCAGCGAAGCAGAATCGCCATCCAGCGCCAATATGACGACAGTAAAGAATCATTGACGCAAGAGCTGCAATGGTGACCAATTCGATAACTATGCACCCTAGATACAACCCTCGATCAGCCGAGCCGAAAAACGCTCCTAATCGCAGAAAAGTACCAAATATCATAGTGTCGAAAACAGGATGGTGATCAGAGAGATAACTACCATCAGTAAAAGTATTCGGCTGGCCATTCCATTGGAGCAGTTGCTGCTCAGTGTCATACCAGATGACACCCGGATAAGTAACAATCAGATACGGAAGCCAGCACAGCACCAACACAACCGCAATTAACGCAAACTGTTTCTTCGATGTCTTAAAAGAGAAGATCTCCCGCAACTTACACGAAACGTTTCGATACGTTTCAGGCTCCCGATTCAACCAAGCCAATATATGTTCTAAAAGCCATACGAAAAAGAAAAAAAGAACCGCAATGATGATTGTGTACCAAATCACCCGCAGATCCCAAACCAATCGGTTATATCGGCGAATAGAATCTACAAGAGACGCCATGAAACCGCAGCACACCGCCAGAACAATCAACAGCGCGCGCTGTTTCAAGTTCTTCTGGACTAAAGCCATTACTCCACCTCCGACAACATCCTAAAATCGTTCTGAACAAAGACTAAAACAGCTATTTATAACGCAAAACTTGTCAAATGTTTCATTCCTCCTATTAAAGAGAAAAGAAACGGTTCACAACCGGTATCCGACTTAACAACACAGAAGCTACAAGACAAACGAGAAAAACGAGCAAAGCCATAGCAATATTCGCTAGCGTAAGGGAGACGGAATTCAAATTGTGCAAGCACGAAAAGATAGGCAACGTCTGCAGTCGACTCATAAAAAACAATCCAGCCATATGAAGCATATAAATGCCAAAAGTATTCATTCCAACCACTTTCGCAGCAGATGCCGCAAAGCCTCCTATTTGAACATTAGCAAGTAGCTTCAACACCAAAATTGTTGCAGCAAAAGTTGGTATAAGCCAATAACCATATTCCACCGCCAAATTTATTCTCCGCGCAGCATGCTGATATCTTTGGATAGCAAAAATCACGATATAGCAAAGAAGAATAGCTAATAGTTCAACTTTTGGAAGTAGCTCGAACTTATCGAAAAGACTTTCTCTGGTATGATTCACAGACACGGCAAGTAGGCCACCGGTAATAAAGTAGACGAGCACGTATCCATAATCGCTGAAAATATAAAACTGATTTAAACCATTAAGAATCGACTCAAAATTGTGATGGGTGATCGTTCCCAACATCTGTAATATAACTCGCACGGTATCTTTTCCAAAAGAAAAAACGAAAATCACCATACCCCACACACAATTAAAACCACCAATAAAAAAGCCATGGCAGCTTCTTTACAAAGCAGAGTGGAATACAGAGCGTTCACCTGTATTCCACTCTATTTTTTACTTCTCTTCGTGATACTCTTTGTCGGTATTCACATTCCAGACGTTCTTTTTATCTCCACGACCACTCTTGATGTTATCGACTGCTTCAAAAGCAGTAGCCATGGAATGATCCATATTGTTGTAGCGGTGTTGGCCATTACGTCCAACACAATACAGGTTTCCGAAGGAATCCAGCCACTTCACCAGATCATCGATCTGATACCAGGTATCAAAGTAAGCAGGATATGCCTTCTTCACACGTTCACGATGAGAATCCTGAATATCGTTCTTTGATGCGATAATTCCCATCTTCACAAGCTCATCAGCCGCGAAATCAATGCACTCCTGATCTGTCATTTCCCAGAAAGCATCGCCTTCATTGCAGAAATACTCCAGACCAATCCAGACCTTGTTGTCGACATCCTGAACCAGATACGGACTCCAGTTGTTGAACACCTGAATACGTCCAACCTTCACGCTGGTATCCTGTACATAAATCCAGCAGTCCGGAACGATTTGCGGATTGCCCAAGGTCGGAATATCCGTTTCATTCTTGAGATTCAGGTGATCAACAAGGAAACCAACCGTCACGAAATCACGATACGGAAGACCATCGGCAATCTTCTTCATATCCGACGGAACCGGCTTCGTAGCCTGGTCTCCCGCTGCAATGGAATCAACCAGATCCTTCACAGGCATGGAGGAAATAAACTCATCACCCGTAAGAGTCTGCTCATGCCCTTCGCTATCGCGATAAACAACAGAAGCGATCTTTCCTTCGGCCGTTTCGTTGATCTTCACGACTTCAGCATGCTTAATAATATGCGCACCGAACTCTTCATCATGCTTAGCGACGGTTTCCCACAGTTGGCCTGGACCGAACTTCGGATACCAGAACTCTTCAATCAATGAGGTCTCACCCTCGCCAGCCTTCTTTTCTTTGCCAACAAGCTTGCCCCAAGCATCCTTAAGCACCGCCATAATGCTGATGCCCTTCACACGCTGCGAGCCCCAATCAGCGGAAATAACAGACGGGTGACGGCCCCAAAGCTTCTCCGTATATCCTTCGAAGAACATTCCGTAGAGGGCTTTACCAAAACGATTGATATAGAAGTTTTCCAGATTATCTTCCGGAAGCTTATGAATAAGGGACTTCAGGTAGGAGAAACCCACTTTCATGGTCTGAATAAAGCCCATATTCTTCAGGGTCTGCGGTTTCAGGCTCACAGGGTAATCGAAGAACTTGCCATGCCAGTAAATACGGGAAACACGGTGACGCTTCAGCATTACTTCGTCTGTTTTCTCCGGATCAGGACCGCCAGGCTCCATGTCATGAGCACGGTTCAACTTCTTATCGTCATAAGACGGAGCACCCTGCAGAGGAAGAATGGTCTTCCACCAATTCATCACACGGTCATCCTTCGAGAAGAAGCGATGGCCACCGATATCCATACGATTCCCGTTGTGGCGCACAGTACGGGAAATACCGCCAAACTCGCCGGAAGCTTCAAGGACGGTGACATCATACTGCTCAGAGCCATTATCCTTAAGAAGTTCGTAAGCCGCAGTCAAGCCAGCGGGACCGCCGCCAATAATTACAATGGATTTTTTAGCCATTATGAAATAATCCTTACCTGCATAAAGCTGGTATCAATTCTTTACGGAAACAAACTCTACTACAGAGTCAAAACACCATTTCTAATGTGCGTAAATCGACTCTTTCTGGAAATCCTGCCTCCAGATCGAGCCCAGATTACGCTCCTCCGAAACCGGGCCTCCAAGCTTTGAGAAACCACCCTTAGCGTAGTACTCTTTTCGCAGATTCAGCATCACGATGTACTTCTCGGAAGCCCCGTTACGGGTCCACACATCACCGTTCTCGCAACGCTGACGCCAATAACCGTTGCCCATATTCTCCTCGTTCGCCACAGGCGCACCCAACCAGGAGAAACCACGATGCTGGTTCCACGAATCACGCAGATCGAACTTGATCACGAAACGATGATCCGTGCCGTCCTTGCTCCACACATCGCCATACTGGAAACGCTGACGCCACCAGCCACGGCCCATGTTCTCCTCATCGGCCACGGGACCGCCCAACGACGAATACCCGCCATTCTTATAGAAAGAATCACGCAAGTTGTACAGAACAATGCGGCTCTCTTTCGTTCCGCGAGACCAGATATCGCCATTCTGGAAACGTTGATATTTCCAATCATTCGACAACTTCTTCTCGTCTTCGATCGGATACCCCAAGACGCCATGCTCATAATTACGACGAGCCCATTCCTTGCGTATTGCACCAGTCGTATAGTGCGCACCGGTTGACGGAGTCCAGGAAATCGCACCATTTTCGAAATTCTGATAGCAGTTCACCCTACCCTGAGTCCAATCGCAAACTTCATTCGCAATTGGTTTGCCAATAACGCTTTTCTCCGCGCCAATCGAGCGCCACTCAACTCCCATATTGCCCTTAACTTCATAAGAAGTTGCGCTATTGCTACTCCCGCCATTCACATACGCTTTATTCCCAAACGCATTCAT
>ULZV01015683.1_pt1 | contig 12095 bp, 9 predicted proteins | sample 1963471 | NCBI WGS metagenome assembly ULZV01 (sample SAMEA4835899, study PRJEB28245) | human gut metagenome | biome: gut microbiome; material: fecal sample | place: Denmark | collected 2008 | reverse complement strand
AAGTAAAAAACATAGCGTTGAATTACCTAATAACGAAGAAAGCCAAAGGCTTGCTAAACGATTACAAGAAGTATCGTACATTACAAGTTACAAATTACAAGAAAAAGAAGTCTATGATTCTGTTACGGAAACAAAAAAGAAAAAGAGTACTTTTGTGTGTTGGATAAAAGCAATCAAAGGATAAAAGAAAATTTTTCATAGTATTTAAGGGAGATCAAGGTAGGGTATAAGAGCCCTGCCTTTTTCTGAAGAGAAGTGTACACAGTACACAAATGTACATACCGTTAAAGCCCCTATTTTCAAGGCATAATGGGATAGGGGTACAGTTTACGGATGAGCCGACGGGAAACCTTGATTCCCAGACTGAGCTAGAGGTTATGAGCCTATTGAAAAGCTGCGTGTCGGATTTCGGGCAGACGCTTATCATGATTACCCATGATGAAACGATTGCCCAGATGGCGGATGAAATGATTATCATTGAAGATGGCAAGGCGGTGAGAAGATAATGAAGATGACGACCAGAGTTGCATATTGCAATATGCGGCATTATAAGAGCAAAAACATACTGATTGGAATTGCCATTATCCTGACAACATTACTGCTGTTCGTAATCCCATCAATCGGAAAAGATATGGTGGAAGTGAACTTTGCGGTAATCAATAAGATTTATCCAACATGGCATGCCCTTTATCGGAACGTGGACGAGAGTACAGTTATGAAACTGGCGGCACATCATGATGTGAAAACTTACGGACTCCGCAGCGATGCGGGGTACATGAATCTGGAAGATGCGACGGTTTCCATGATGTATATGGACAGAACAGGGATGGAACTTTATAAAGTGAAGCTGAAAGAGGGGCAACTTCCGCAGAAAGAAAATGATATTGTGGTTTCAAAAGGAATACTGGAAGCATTAGGACAGAATGGGAAAATCGGTGACACTATCACAGTACCTTATCAGATTCTGAAAGATGACGGACTGGATTATACGAAGGAGAAAGACTTTCGAATCTGTGGTTTTTTAGCAGATAATGAGAGCAGCAAAGAACAAAAACAATATACATCATTGGTTTCAGAGGCCTTTCTGAAAGCGGAGATACCGGTAGAACAGGTGAAATATCGGTTTTTACTTCAGGTGAATGGACAGAAAGGAAATACGACTGCAGATTATACAGAGACGATACAGAATATTGCCAGACAGTTCGGGATTTCCGAGGATGACATGAATATTAATAAAGAGTATCTTGCAGCAAATTATGTGGATCCGGCTACAATTCCGGTGATTGTAGGAATCATGCTTATTGTTGTATTGGCGGGCATTATCACAATTTATAGTGTTTATTATGTATCTATGAACCAGAGGGTTCGGGAATTTGGAAAGTTAAAGGCAATCGGGGCTACGAAACGGCAGCTTAGACAAATCGTACTAAGAGAGGGAATGGGAGTGGCGTTGTTTGCCATTCCGATAGGACTTTTGATCGGAACAGTTGCTGTGAAAGTTGTACTTCTCCAGTTTGTAGAACATGCAAAGGATTCAAACGTACTTATAACAGAGGCATACAAGGTTGTAGCTAAAGGAGAAGTCCAACTTTATTATTGGTGGATTTATCTGTTGGCAATTGCAGTGACTCTGTGTACAGTGTATCTGTCACTGATGAAGCCTATGCGTATGGCGGCGAAGGTATCAGAAATAGAAGCTATGCGTTACCAGGGAGGCAGTAAGCGACAGAAAAGCAGCAGGAAGGGATATCAATTTCTGAATATCGGACGACTGACCAAGAGAAATCTTGCAGAGAATAAAAAGAAGAGTACTATCACGATTGTATCTATGGCCGTTACCGGAATATTTGTCATGATGGTAGCAACGGTGCTGTCTTGTGCAAATCCGATGGAAAGTGCAAAGAGTTCGATTGTGGGGCAATATGAGATTTCTCCAATTGTGGAATCCGGGAATAAAGAGCATCCTGAATATGAATGGGCGGAGGTTCAAAAGAATAATCCATTAAATGAAGGACTAAAGCAGCAGATAGAGGAGCTTGACGGTGTTGAGCGGGTAGATGTGTTTACCGCGTTGAAGGTATCAGGAGGACCTTTTGAAGAAAAAATTGGAACCGAATTTATCAATGGAGTGCCGGAAGAATACGCAGAAGAGCTGAAAAAAGGAATCACTGAAGGCAATGTCACATACGAGGAATTGAAATCCGGGGATAAAGTGATTCTGGACCGCGCGCTACTTCACTGGTATCCAGATATTAAAGTGGGAGATAAGCTGAAACTCAATATTCATGATGGAGATAATACCTTTCAAAAAGAGATTGAAGTGGCAGCAATTGGTGAATATGGAACAGGTCTGACAAACTATAACTGTCTTATCATGGCAAAAGAAGGGGCAGAGAAACTTACCATAAATAATTCTTCCAGCTATTTTCAGGTGATTGCAGATAAGGATTATGATGAGGCACTGGAAGCATCTCTACAGGCTATTGTGGATGGATCAGGCAGACTGCAGATGCGTACCTGGAAGAATGAGTACGATACATGGGAAAATGCCATACAGATGACTAGAGGTGCATGTTATGCATTTATCATCATTCTGGCAGCAATCAGCATTATGAACTTGATTAACACAATGATCAATAGTGTCCATGTGCGAAAAAAGGAGCTTGGCATGATGCAGGCAATCGGAATGTCGGACCGTCAGTTGATGAAGATGCTCCAGTTGGAAGGTATATTCTATACAGTAGGCACTCTTATTATCAGTATCGGAGTGGGAAGTCTTGCAGGATATCCGTTGTTTTTATATGCAAAGCGTACAGGAATGTTTGATATCAGCACATACCATTATCCGGTAACAGCAGCTATTATTATAATTTTAACATTGTTTGTGATACAGATGTTATTGGCAATATTCATTGCAAAGTCAGTAAGGAAAGATTCATTGATAGAGAGAATTCGTTTCAGTGAGTAAGAATATAAATTTCTGATGTTTAATGCAGATACTAATCAATGTCATAATAAAAAGGGGGACTTGATTTCTCAAATCCCCCAGTGTATAATGAACTCAAGAAAGGTATTCAGATGCAAAATCTGATGCCCTCAGTTAAATTTTATATTCTATGTATAAGTCATAGCATCCAAAACTTTCCTAGGGTCGTGGATGCTATTTCTTATTATGTCGATCTATATAAGTCAAAGCCGCAAAAATTACCAATAGTAAAGTCAATACTTCCATTGTATTCATGGGCATCACCCTCCTTGGATACTAGAGGGCAAAATCGAAATGCATCCGTCTTTCCGGTTCAGTAATACCGAATCAGTATAACACGTTACCGTTTTCAGTACAATAAGGTAATGGTCTGAAAAATACTTTATTCTGTCACCTTATGTAGCTGTATCGTGAGTATTTGCTGGACTAATTGGTGCTGTATATGAAAAAAAGCTATTTAAAAATAAGGTGGAAGCCTTATATGGTCTGCTTGATGATGCGGGTGATGATGCCGAGGGCAACATTACGCTCTTCATCAATATGCGTCACCACAAAGGATACCTGATCCTTTTTCCCGACTGTCCGGCTGTCATAGCAGGAGTGGGCAATGGCATTGACACCGATGGAGAGCCGGACAAAGACGGTGCCTTTATGGATGTCTTCCACAGTTCCGGCGTATTTTCCCTGAATCTTACATTTTTTCATGTTTTCCTTGCTGGTGTTGCCTTCCACACTTTTGACATCTGCGTGGACAATGACCTGCTCCGGTGAGTCTGCCCGCACATCCAGGATGCGTACCAGGATGTGATCGCCTACCTGGAAGCGTTCTCTGGCATCACCCATCCAGTCGAAGGACAGGTCTCTGGCAAGAATGGAGGTTTCCACACCGAAAATTTCTGCCCGGACTACCTTTTCCGCAACAGCAATGACTCTTGCCTGCACGATACGGTCTTCATAAACTTTCGGCATTCCGGAAGCATCTTTATCCAGATAGAAGATCTGGCGTTTCTTCAGCATCGCTTCTTTCCGGCTGGCGACAATGCTGCGTGTCTTCGGATCTAATCCCTTAATCAGAAAATCAATCTCACATCCAAGCATATTGTTGAGGATTTTGTTCTGCCGCAGAGCAAGCTCCCCATAATCGTGTGCTTCATCCTGCATGAGATGGATCATCATCTCAGTTACTGGGATGACAGTACGGAAATCCTTGTAGTAAACCACGGCAATGAGGCTGCCGTTTTCTGTTTTCTCGATACCGCCAAGCATTCCGGTTAAGATCCGGCGGGTACGGTAGGCATTCTGGATCTCATGCCAGGTAAGGTCTGAAATGGACTGGGCTGTTTCCAGCTTCGCATCGGAATCCAGAGTTAAAATAGGTGTGTTGGTTGTTTCGTTTGGCATCATAGTGTCTCCTTTCAAATTATGACATGATAGAATCTTTATCTAAAGGAACCATGTCTGTGTGATCCGAATAGTTATCTGCTGAGAAGTCATCCGGGAAATCGTGATAGCCAGGTTCCTGATAAACGCTTTGCTGGTCAAAGTGCGGTTCAGCTTTTTTCTTTTTCTGCTTTCCATAAGAAGCGGTTTTTTTCGGGTGGGAAGCAGGAATAGTTGGAGTGTACGTATATTCTTCACTACATGCTCCTTTTCTCCATTCCGGAATATGTTCGGAAGCCTTCCGGGGAATGAGTTTTTGGGCATCCGGGTGCAGGGTGTAATCGTATTTTTCTACCTGCAGTACCTTCTGACCACGCAGGATAATCAGTGCAGTATCCAGCGGGAGCCGCAGGATCTCATCCGGAGTTAAGAGCTTTCGTTTCCCGATGGATCTGGTCTGGCGGTATTCCGGTGTATAATCGGATACCCTCCAGCTATTTAATTGTTTGGCTTCGCTGCTGACACCAACGGTCACATCACCGGAGCGGTTAGAGATAAATGTAGCAGTTACCTCATCCGTACAGCCTAAAAATAGCTGAGTGTCGCAGTTCCCGATGATTTCCTGCCATTGGTTTAAGGGATACCGGTTCTGCATCTGAGGCAGGTTTTGGAAAATGCAGGAAATACTGAGGTTTCGACTTCGGATCACGGAAATCTTTTTGTTGAGCGATAGGATTGCTCCCGTATTCGCCAGCTCATCAGCCAGGATATGTACCGGAACCGGCAGTTTTCCATCTTCCCCATAGGTGTCTGCATAACGGACCAGTTTGATAAATACGAAGGTCATAAACAGGGAAGAAAGAAAATCAAAAGTGCTGTCTTGATCCGAAGTGATGCAGAAGTATGCACATTTTTCTTTTCCCGGCAGCGTCAGGTTGATCTCATCATAGGAAGTGATCTGGCGGATCAGCTTGTTCTGGAATACCTGAAGTCTGGAACCGAGTCCGATGATGACGCCGGAACGTACCGTGTCACTTGCCTGCTTATAGATGCAGTAGGGGACTTTTGCCGGATGGGAGACCGGAAGCAGGTCAAAGAGGCTGTTCAGTTCTTTTTCCGAACTCATGGTCAGGAGTTTGTATACCTGTCCGATATTCTTTGCCTCCGGTGGGAATCCCTGATCCACATAGAGAATCAGAGCTTTTAATAAGTTCATCTCGGCATTGTCCCAGAAGTGATCGCCTTTGGCAGAACCGGTATTCTGGATGATGACATCAGCAAATACCTGTGCCATGGTTTCCTGTCCGCCAATTTCACCCAGACAATTCCAACTATCCGAGTTTTCCGGGTTTACAAGATTAAAGGATTTCACGATATATCCGGCATTCTCAAGGTAAGTGGCTGTACTTTCGTACAATTCCGATTTTGGATCGGTGATGATGAGGCTTTCCCCGCGGGCAACACACTGGAAGATCATGTTGCGTGCAAAGGCCCGGCTTTTCATGGAACCGCTGGCACCGTAAACGGCAATATTCCGGTTCATGCGGGTATCCTTCGGGAGACAAACGGCTTTTCCGTTCAGTTTTCCAAGAATGGTTCCCTTGTGTTTCTTGACATCATTCGTAAGCTCCAGTACCTGATGCATTTCCTCCAAAGTCATAAAACCGGAAGTCCCATAGGTTCCCTTTGTGGAATAATTCAGGTTCCGGCCCCGGTCTGTTATTTCCCCGTTTCGGTCAAATCCCATACGCATGAGAAGGAAGGTCAGGAGTCCAAAAGCTGCCAGACATAGAAAAATCCCATACAGATTGTACGGGAAAGCAGTCAGGGCATCCAGACAGGCGAGCGGGTGCGGGGAGGGGATCTGCGGGGCAGTTCCGTTTCCGGCAAAATTGCCGGCAGATTCCCAGGTCTGATAGTTGCGGATAAATTGAGCAACATAGCCTCCTGCATAGAGGGTGCAGAAGGTGATCGGAAGCATATAAATGAGCTTCCACCATTTACGGTTCATGTAAAAACCCCCTTTTGAATTTGCAAAGGTCAATACTGGAGAAATGGATTGTGGCAGTTAAGTATTTTTTCAGGACCGGAATCTGAAAATCGAAACAGATCAGGTTCCCGGATCTGCCGTATACATTTAAGCCGGTATTGAACCGGTTGATTCGCTGCATGTCAAAATCATAAGCAAGAAGGATGGGGTTCCCGGAAGCATCCGTGGCATCATGTTCCAGTGGAATTGAATCGCTGCGGCAGCCCAGATCGGACAGCAGGAGGTTGTCCAGCTTTTCCATGATCTCAGGGTGAACCAGCAGTTTTAAAAGCACTTCCCCTTCCGGAGTATTGGGAAGGTAATGGAAATGCTCGAAGGAGGTGTCCAGCATAAACAGGCTCTTTTTGTAGCCTCCGGTACTGGTAAACAGCCGGAAAGCCATTTCCATGTCGGTTCCGGTCATGATTGCCCGGATCTGTGGATGTCCGTTGTAAGGGTAGCCTTGCAGGTAATGCTGCAGGAAGGCGTTTAAGCGGACTTCCGTTCGATATTCCCATTTCAGGACTCCGTTTCCCGTGTTATAAAGGACATAGACACATTGCGGTGCCATCAGGATGCCCATGCTGCGGGAGTTCCTAATCTTCGTGGTCTCCGGGCCCAATTCCTTAATTTCTCTGGAAGCGTAAAAAAGAGGAAGGCTTCGCATACCGATGGAACCAGCTTCGCGGTGATTACAGAAGATGTCAGGTTTTACATCCGGATAAAAGGGAATCCCGGCATGAAGGAGTGTCAGATACGTTTCGGCTTTCTGATGTAAGCGGATACGTCGGGATACTTCACTTCGGATGAGGTTCGTCTCGGTATTGCCGGTCAGATAGCACTGGAAGCGTAGCGGCGAGACAGATAACAGCATCTCTTTCGCAGCTTTTGTAAGACGGTAGCCTCTGAGAGCATCCCGGTAGTGGGTACGGATGAGGTGTTCCGCCTTCAAATCCGTAATGAGTTTTTCCGCATAGGAGGCACTTGGGATGAGTCTGTTTAGCTGGTCTGCGGGAAATTCCCCGCACATCCCTATCATTTCCAGTAAGCGGTATTTCGTAGTGTCAGGTCTTATCAAATAAGCATCACCTCAATTCAGTTCTTACCCATGCAAGCCTATACTTGGGTAAATCTCCGGTGGTTTGGAGATAAAAAAAGCAAGAAAACAAAGTTCCCTGCGGTGGTTCTTACCGATGTCGGATTTCTGCCTGAGAAGTCAGGAGATTTTCCGACATGCTTTCGTGATGATTTTTCTGGTTCTGCAGCCATTTCGGAAAGTCAGCTTTTTCCATAACCGATACCAGTGTACAGTCCTTTAAGCCAAGCTGTGTCGTGTAGTAGGAATCACAGAAAAAGCCGCTGTCATCTGTCAGAACATAAGTACAAAGTGTATCCAGAATCTGTTTAAACTCCAGATTGTCATAATCCCGGATACGTCTTTGAGGAAGTTCCCTGTCATATATTTGACTGAAACATATCACGCAGTCACGATAGAGGGGCAGGGCATTTTGTTTTACATACTCCCGAAGCATATAATTAAGCGGTTCATGGAGAAATGCAGTGTTTGTGTGGACTCTTCGTTTCGGAAGCAGTCCGGGAAGCGTAATGGTGAGAATCCCCTGCTGTTCTGCAATCCGCATTCCCTGTGCATCTGCCGCTTTGGGAAGATAAGCTGCTTGATTTGGGGAGAGAGCCGGACAGACAAGGTTACGCATCTGGCAGGCAATCCGCTCCGCCCGAAGAGCAGCACTGACGCTCAGTTCCTCAAAATTTTTATCATAATTCTGGATATCAGTGACCTTCAGAGCGTAAACGGTATTCGTCAGTTTTTGCAGCTCCCCTTCCAGTTTTTCAAGCCGCTGGTAAATGGTTGGTGTATTTTGCGTCATAATAACCTACTTTCTCATGTAGTAACTGACAGCACCGGATTCATTTACAAGGCAGTAAGCGGCTACATCATCAATGGTGATTTTGGCAGCCTGGCTTTCGGATTCTAAGACAATCAGGCGTTTGGAACCATGTGATGGGATACTTTCCATCACATGATTGATCAGAGCCTCCTGTTCTTCACCGATATAGATGATTTCGTATTGTTCATCTTGCGAAAAGAAATTGAGCTTGATTGGAAATTCGCCACTGGTGTGGTATACAACACCTTTCTTAAAATCCAGCAGTACCCAGAAGCATGTAATTATAGCATAGTCAGGATTCTCAGCAGACTGCTGGCTGTCACAAAGAAGGTCATGCTCTTTATCGTAAATGATGCGCCCTTGTTTGATGAGGCTGGTAATCAATGACTTGATAGACTGCTCATGTCGGGAGAAAAGTTGTAAAACCTGGTCATACCTCAGAGTATGGTAAGTGGTAATGAACCGTAAGAGCTTGGCTCCCTCTCCTTGATAGATTTCGTTCCTTGTTTTCATGATTGACTCCCTTCTATATATAATAGGAAACTTTATACATATGGCTGTACGTACAGGATACGTTTGGTATTGTAAGTATAGTGTACGTACAAAGTACATAGAACCTGCTGTCAGCGATTGAATTTACAGGTACAAAAAAAGCACCATCTATGGGTGCTGGAAATAAGGAAAACTATAAGCAATACCTATTGTAGCATGGGTAATTTTACGCTTCAATCGCAGAAGCAGGTCATTTCTGTGCCATTTTCACTGGTTGGCATAAAAAAAGCAGGAAACCATTTTGATTCCCTGCATGGTGTATTGTTGTGCTTTTGTGTAGTTCTAATGATTACTTGTCTTTATAAAATGCTTCGAAAGCTTGTGCGAAGAATTCGGCTGTACCATTGCCGTATTTTTCATCTATCATAGGTTTGATTTTTTCATTACGGTAATATTGAGCCTGTGCAACCATCAGACCGTGTTCTTTCTTTATCTGTGAAAGTTGTTTCATAAGAAAACCGTATTCGGAAACAAGTTCTCTTACTTCAGAAGAATCTGGTGAACATACTTTTTTAGCTGCTAATTTGTATAAAAGATTGTCAAATTGTTGGTTGTAACTTTCTGCAGCCTCTTTGCTAATAGGATTGTTGGCAACAGACAGGAATTGCTCTTTTCCTCCATACCACTCAACAACTTTAGCATAGCCTTTCTGCATTTCTTCTGATGAAACTGTCTTAATATAATGCTTTTTCCATTCTTCAATGCTTCCAAACTCTTTTACAGCAAGTTCTTTCATATTGTCAGGCATATGTTCAAACATAGTTTGGAACATTTCTTCAACTTCCGTTTTACTAAAAATCGCAAAATCCATTTTATTCTCTCCTTTCAGGATATCATCAATGCTGGCAATCAGATGTTCCATACGTTCTTTCTTTGCTACCAACATTTTTCTCTGCATTTGCAAGATCTGGTTCCTTTCAAGAGCAGGATTCTCCAGAACAGCTTTGATTTCTTTCAAAGGAATGTCAAACTCACGGAAAAACAGAATCTGCTGTAATATTTCCAATGCCCTATCGTCATAAAGCCGGTATCCCGCATCACTTTTTTGTGTTGGTTTTAAAAGCCCGATTTCATCGTAATAGTGAAGCGTGCGAACGCTGATACCTGTAAGTTCTGATATTTCTTTGACTGTCCTCATAGTTGCTGACCTCCTGTTCCTGATAAGATAACTGTACGCTATGACGTTCCGTGAGAGTCAATATATATTTTGCATTTTTTAGTATAACATTTTTATGATATTACGAAAAGCCGAGGAGATAGGCGATATGTATTACTCTGGAAAGAACTTGTTGAGCGTATCCAATGTCTCTTTTGCAGTAAATCCCCAAAGGATGGTACTGAGTGCTTCAATCGCAGCCCTGCGTTTCCGGTAATAGGTGCGGTAGGAAATATTGGTGATGTGGTGAGCCAGCTTATCCAATATCTCATCTGTATTTTTCATTTCCTGTGGAGAGAGAAAAGCGTAGTAGAGAATCCAGTAATACTGTTCCCCATGCTTGTGATTGTTCCGGAGGAGATCGATGGATGATTCCAAAAGCTTCAGCATCTGGTTGCTTCTGGCAATACTTTTTGCCCGTTGTTCGATGTCGCTTCCGGTAAGATCAGCCCCGGCAGCATAGATGGAGTCCAGAAATTTGTCGATGTCATTGTCGTATTGGAGCTTAAACTGGTGCTCCATCTGGTGTACGACTACCTTCAGGCTGTAGGTTGCATCCCGGTATCTGCGTAAAAACTGATAGGTGTCGTGAAAACGTGGATCTTCTTCGGGTGAAGGAAATCCCTGTGTATTGCGGTTTGCCATGTCTATTCCCCCCCTTTCAGTGCAGAAGGCTCTGCCACGGCAGGCATCTTTTGGGCAGACTCATCCCCTGGACTTACGGACAACTCAAACCGATAAGCGGCATTTCCGTAGGGACAGATAATATTTAGAGTAAATGTATTAAATATATCTTTGCAGGCTGATAATGGAGATAATATATAGCGGGTTTTGGAGCAGTGGCAACATGGAATCCCTTGTGAATCCAATAGTTCTGCGACTTTTTGCACGATAAATTTCATGTGTGAATCTGGAACGCAGGAATCATTTTTTGTAACGGTGATTTGTGAGTCTGTGACAGTTTCTGAAACGCTAACAGAAGCAGAATCCTCAATAGTGATTTCTTCAGGTACATGGATTGGTAATTGCATCTTCATAGCGATCTCCTCCTTGTCAATCATAACGTCGCTGATATTAAACATCACGGACAGGTAATTGTTGAGATAAATTACGCTTCCGTGTTTTCCTGTAAATGAGATAAGTGTAATGTATTCTTTTTCCTCCAGTTTCTTCAAGAGTCGTGATACCGATGCCTTTGACAGACTCCACCTTTCACCCAGTTCATTAAAGCTGGTAAGGGGATTTCCGGTATTATCCCGGTAATAGACAATGGGACCGGAATCAGATCCCAGGACAGAGGAATCGTTGTAAACTGCATGAATCCACAGATCCAGAATAACATCCATTTCCGAGCATTTTCCAATGCCAATTAGTTCGTGAACTTTGGCAATCGGGAAAAAGAAAAACCCTGTATCTTTTTTACAGGGATAGTTGTATTCCAATACGGTATTGTCTTTGGGCCAGTCTGATATTTTGAATTTGACCAGGCGGTTTTTGCCGAGAAGAGAGTAGGTAATGTAATTCTGCTCTTCAAAAAATCGAAGGATGGACAACGCTTGATGTTGGAAACGGCAGCGAAACCATTCCTGAAGATCTGTGACTGTGCAGATCCACTCTCCTGGACCAATGGTATAGGTAATGTGTTCCATCCGGCGGTAGGATGTGCGGTAATTTGCATAGGAGCATAATACCAGATAATAAAAAAGAAAAGAGCCCCCGGTAGTTCGGATGCTCTTGGTAGTGATTAAAGTTTGTATGAAGTCACGGTAAATGCGACAGCGTGGAAATTCCACGATTTGTTTGAGTTCTAATTTGTAATTCATGGTGATCTTCCTTTCAAAGTATATTTAATTGTAATCGGACTTTTCATAGTGTTGGTATCAAGAAGAAGCCGATGGAAGTATAGCAAGTAGTCGTGTCACTCATTGCATTTTTATTGCATTTTTAAAATTTAGATTATGTGGCTATGTTGCTCTTAACTGGTTAAAAAGCCTTTAAAATCGTCTATATGCGTTAATACTCCGTACTGTCTGTCTGGAGTTTGAATAATTAAAAATTTCTGGAAAGCCTTATAAACAGGGT
>ULZV01026791.1_pt1 | contig 12129 bp, 8 predicted proteins | sample 1963471 | NCBI WGS metagenome assembly ULZV01 (sample SAMEA4835899, study PRJEB28245) | human gut metagenome | biome: gut microbiome; material: fecal sample | place: Denmark | collected 2008 | reverse complement strand
GGGGCGACCTAAGGTGAATTCCTCCTCACCGTAGTCCACGCAGGCATTCTCCCGGCTGACATAGCTGTCCTCCAGTTTCCAATCAGACCGGATGGGACAGTTGGAGTAAATGGTGCCAATTCGGGGAATCATAACGTTCGCCGCTTCGTCCATATAGGTACCGCCGGTGTAAAGACCTCGCAGGTACTTCTGCTCCGGGGCATATTTTTTCACTTCTTCCGCTGCCAGTGCCGTCAGTTCTTCCTCCGTGGTTAGGGGATAATCGACACCAATAAGTTTCAGGCACTGGATGGCACAGTCGTCCAGACTGGAAGCGTAGATGGCGCCGGAGGCTTCTGTCGCTTTCCGGTCGCAGCCCATGAACAAGGCAACCACCGGCTTGCGGCAGGTTTTAATTCGTTCCAGCAGCTTGGGCAGCACGGTATCACCGGGCTTGCGGGAAATCAGGGCGATGTATTTGGTTTCGGGGTCTGCCTCTAGGGCATCGATGCCCATCAGCATCATAATCCCGCCCACTGCATCCTTGCAGTCGTTACCGCCGGTGCCGATGGTCTGGCTGACACCAGTACCCGCCTCGTGGAGAATGGCAGCTACATGCTGGATTCCGGTGCCGGAAGCGCCCACGATGCCGAAGGGGCCCCGGTTGTTGATGGAGGAAAGCACCAGCGCCGCACCGTTGATGTTGGCAACGCCGCAGTCCGGTCCCATGCACAGAAGTCCCTTTTCCCGCGCCAGCAGCTTCATCTCCCGCTCCTGTTCCAAGGGTACATTGTTGGAAAATACCACACAGTGCAGTCCGGCGTTCAACGCCTTTTTTACCTCCCCATAGGCGTACTCGCCGGGAACGGACACGCTGCACAGATTGATTTCCGGGTGCTTCTGCACGGCCGCCTTGATGGATACAAAGCTTTCCTCTGCCTGTGCGGAGGTTTCCGACTGGAAGCTGGCGAACACGGCGCGGGCAGCAGCATCAAAGGCGGCTTGGTTCGTGCTTTCGGCAATGATGACCAGATCGTTGCCGGTGACGCTGTCTAAATCCGGGCTGTCAAGACCGGAGGAGCGAACGGTATCCAGAAAGGCATTGGTGCCCACACCCACATAACCGCTGACGATGCCATTCTGCTCCGCCAGAACGGAGCTGGCGTAGAGGGTTTCCAGGGAGTCAATATATTTCCCTTTTTCGCTTTTTACAAAGACACTCATTCCGTTTCCTCCCTTGCCATGATTTCCTTTGCCTGGGCGTAGATACCCCGCAGGCTTTCCTTGAAACAGCCCAGAGGCAGCTCTGCCGCCCCGGCACCGCCCTGACCGCCGCAGCGAAGGGCGCTGCCGCCATGGGAGATGGGCAGGATGTTGTAGCCAACCACCTTTCGGGCATCCACACCCACGGGGAAGCCCGCCATATCCTCCCAGGGAACGGGGGCAAAGGTATGCTCTCCCAATGAAACAGCTCTTGCCTTTTCCGTGCGGTTTCTGGCCTCGGCATAGTTGGAGCCGGTGAGCCGCATATAGGCAGGACCTGCAATGGCGGACATACCGCCAAGCCCCCAGACTTCCGTGACGCAGCTGTCCCCCAGATAACCGATTAAATCCTCCTCCTTATAAGTAGGTTTGAGGAAGGTCCCCTTGATTTTCGGTGCCGCAGTGGTGTACCAGCGATCGCCGGTTCCTGCCAGCTGGATGCCGAATTCCACACCGTTGCCGCCCATACCCACCATAACGGTGGAAAGCGCAATGCCCTTGCAGGAGGCGGTAATACTTTCCACACCGGCCATCATCACATGGAGGAAGAATCGGTCATTGGCGGAAAAATGCTTGATGACGGCATTCTTTTCCGAACATTCAATGTCCAGAAGGAAAGGAATCAGCTGTAATGCCAGACACATGGAGGCGGCGGGCTGGCGGTTGTGATTTTCGTCACCCATGCCTGCTGTTTTTGACAGAATGGTGATTACATCAATGCCCCCGGCGGCACGGACTGCCTGCCCCAAAGCGGGACCGTACACATCCCGGAACCAGCGAAGGTCATGCTCCACCTCCTCGTCATAAAGTCCCCAGCGCAGACACTTGGGATTTCCGCCGGGATGGAGGGGCGCAAAGCCCCGACCACCGAAGATCTTGTCCTCCACCACGATGACAGGCATACTGGCGGAGGTGACCATGCAGGCGGCATTGCCCACGTTCATGGTCTGGGAGGATACAAGCTGAATTTCCCCGCGTTCCACCATGCTCCATGCTTCCTCCATGGAGTTTGCAAGTCCTTCATGGAGGACCGCGCCGCAGATGGAAGTCCGCTGGGGCGGTGTGACCAGGTCGGGGTCGATGCCGGGACCGGGGGTAAGAATCGTAGTTTTGGTCATTCCGGGAATCACGTCGATGGCAGGTCGCACGTCCACCCAGACAGGGCGGCCCTTGGTCATAATTTCCAGAACTCTGGCATTGGCCGCATCCACACGTTGTTCTATGGTCATGGGTTCAATCATCCTCTCTTATTTCAACATTTTACGCATTTGCTCGATCCGTTTTTGAACAACCTTCTGTACGAAGGGGTTCTGCGTATCCGCATCGAAGCCGTGGTAGGAACCCTCGACGATGTTGAGTGTCACCCGATTTCCTGTATCCTCCAGCCGCTTGGCGTAGGCAATGCCCTCGTCCCGAAGGATATCAATCTGCTGCGGCTCCACATAGGCAGGAGGCAGTGCCGACACATCCGGCGCTGTCATGGGAACAATATACTCGTCCAGCCCCTCCTTGCCGTTTTTGAGATATTCCCGCCATATAGTCAGATGGTTCTTCAGGGACCATGCCGCCTCGGCATACAGCCGCATGGAGGCGTACCGGCTGCACCGATTGTCCAGCGTCGGATAAATCAGGCACTGACCTTTGGCTGACTTTGCTGCATGGTCCCTTGTCCAGAGCGCAAGCCCTGCTGCTATGGTTCCACCCGCACTTTCCCCGTAGAGAAGATAGGGCGTATCCTGCCTCTGGATTTCCTCCAAAATACTCAGACAGTCCCGGAAAGGATAGGGATTGGGGTATTCCGGCAGGATGCGATACTCCGGAAGGTACACCCGCACACCCACTTCCCGCGCATATTGGGCGGCGAGTTCCATCATCATGGGCTGTATAGGCAAGAAAAAGCCGCCCCCATGACAGTAAAGCATCGCAGGCGTTTGAGCGCGCGCACCTTCCGGTTCCAATAGGTAGCAATCTATGGTTCCGCCGTCCCAGACGGTTATCTCCTTTTTTTGCAGGCTGATGCCCTTGGAAGGAATGTAGGCAGATACGTCTGTTTGTATCTGCTGCACCATCAATCGAATGGCAGGTACCAGTCTGGAATCGGTCAAATCGATACTTGTCCAGTTCCATGGCGGTTTTAACGCCGGGGAATAGGGGAAACGTGCCATCTTATCTGCCAATCTGAATGCCGGTCAGGTGTTCGTAGTACTGGGCAATGGCACTGTGGTCGCACTGTCCCTTGCCGTTGTTGTGGAGCCACTGCATGATCTCCATCACGGATGCGGTCATGGGAACCGGGGCGCCCACGGCGTGGGCGCAGTCCAGCACATTGTTCAAATCCTTGATGTGCAGATCCATCTTGAAGCCGGGCTTGTCGTTTCCGGCAATCACCATAGGTGCCTTGGCATCCATGACCGTGGAACCGGCGAGACCGCCCCGAATCGCTTGGAACACCGCCTCAGGCTCCACACCGGCCTTCTGGGCCAGTGTCAGCGCCTCCGCCACAGCCCGGATGTTGCATGCCACGATAATCTGGTTTGCCAGCTTCGTGGTGTTGCCTGCCCCCACTTCGCCGCATTGGACGGCGGAGGCACCCATGGTCAACAGCAACTCCTTATGGGCATCAAAGACCTCCTGCTTGCCGCCCACCATGAAGGACAGGGTTCCGTCAATGGCCTTGGGTTCACCGCCTGAAACCGGCGCATCCAGCATCTCAACGCCCCGCTCGGCAAGAACCGCGGCAATTTCCTTGGATGCCACCGGGTTGATGGAAGAGCAGTCGATGAACACGCTGCCGGGCTTCATGAAGGACGCAACACCATTTTCGCCCAGCATCACTTCCTTCACCTGGGGCGAGTTAGGCAGCATGGTGATGACCACACCGCAGCTTTCGCCGATTTCCCTGGGCGTGGAAGCCACTGCGCCATAGGAAACGCAGGCCTCTACGGGTGCCTGACTGCGGTTCCAGACCAGAACCTCCTTGTAACCCGCTTTCAGAATGTTGTGAACCATGGGCTTGCCCATAATGCCCAGACCAATAAATCCAATTTTCATTTCAGTTTTCCTCCAATACAAGCATTTCAAAATCGTCAAGTTTATTCAGGTGCAGAACGCCATTTTCCAGAACTGCCTGTCCGCCGTTCAGGGCCTCCGCTTTTACGAAATGTGCGGGAATGTGCAGCGCGATGTCCGCCATGGGGATAGGGTCAAAGAAGCTGTTGCCGAAATACCCACTGGCGTTGATGAGGAAAACCACTGTTTTGTTTTCCTTTTTCTTCAGCACCAGCTCTACACTGGGATGCAGCCCGGGGGCAATCTGAGGCAGACCGCAGAGTTCAAAAAGGACATCCTGCATGATATTCAGGGTGTTGGTGTACCCCTCGTTATGGTAGAAGCTGCCGCAGAACCAAGGAAAATACACCGCTTTTCCGCTGCCGAAGGAATGCACCGTCAGACCGGGGTTTTCTGTTTCGGTCGTAGGGTAGGCAATTTCCGGCGGACCGTAGTGCGGTTCCGGTTCGGTGCGCAAAAGTTTCTTGACCCCGGGGGCATACGCACAGACCCGGATTTCCGAGCCGGGGGCGATGACCGGAGCCTTGGCACTGCGTTTCAAAACCTGTGCATCGGAATCCGTCAGGGTGAATACGGTGCTGACGGTCTTTTTCCGCTCCGGCGCCTTCTCAATGCCCAAGCACTGCAGGGATGAGGAATCCCCCCGAACACCGCTGTCACCGGAGGACACCAGCATACCGCCCTTTTGGACAAAGGCATCCAGAAGCGCACATTGTTCAGGCTGCAGATCCTTGGCATCTGCCAGAATGACCAGCTTTTTATCCTTCAGTGCATATTCTGTCACACCGGAGGGTTTCGCCTCGTCAAAGGGAATGTGGCTGGCAGTCAACGCCCGAATCCAGCCGAAGCTTTCTGGGTCACTGCGGGACTGCTGGGATTTCATCACCAGCAGAACCTCGGCGGCACTGCGCAGCCCGGTCAGCAGCGCTTCCTGGGCTTTGTGGAACCGGAATACCTTCCTGTGGGCCTCAAAGGTGGACTTGTCCCGGTGGTTATCCAGCCTGCCAATCACATAAACACTGGTCGTCCCCGCGTTCGCCAAATTCTGCCATTGGCGCAGGGCGGACACTCCGGGGGACACAGAGCTTTCCCGGTAGCGGAAGCCCATGTAATCCACGCTGGCATTGTCACAGACCAGACCTGAGAAGGCGGTCTGCCGGGCATGGGAGGAGGCGCTGTACACCCAGATGGGAATATCGATATCCGTGTGGGATTCGCTGCGCAGGTAATCCACCTTGTCCACCGCGATTTCCGGGGAGATGGCTTTGATGACGGCGGTCATTTTAGCCCGGAGCTTCTTGCTGCAGCCCGCTTGAAAGCCCATATAGCGCATGGTGACAGGGTTCTTACTATCCAACTTGTCCGGCACATCCAGATGGAACGCCGCTTGAAAACCCGCCTTGCAACGATCACAGGTACACATTCCGTAAATTCTGCCGTCATACCCCGTTGCTACGAAGCCCGACATATTGCAGTACACACCGTCAAAGGGGTGGGTGGTCAACAGCTCGGTCAGAATCTCCATGACCTTCTCCTGCTGATATTCACTATTCTGACAGGTCTGGACAAAGCCGTTTTGATGGACGATGCCGCCGTCTGCGGTACGGAATGCCCAATCAGGATGTTGCTCATACACCGCATAGGGAATTTTGGAAAAGTCCATCCGGGCAATGACCCGAATTCCTCGCTTATGGCAGGCATCGACAATTTCCTTCAGGCTGCTGCCTGTGAGATATTTGCTCACGGTATGGTAGGGCAGCTTGCTTTCATAGCTTGCAAGAATTCCCCCTGCATTCAATGTGACCACCGTTGCGCCGAAATCCGCAAGGCTCCGGGCATAGCTTTCCGCATCAATGCCGTCCATATCAATTTCCCGAAAATTGGTCTGTACCATTCGCCAAGGGTAATTTGTCCACCAATGCTTTGCGTTGCTCATTGCTTCACATCCATTCGTTGGGATCTGTCCAGTCCCGTTTTCCTAAGAATTTTTCCAGCATTTCCATGTGAATCTGCTCCTTCGGAACCTTGCTGTTCATAAGCTTTGCCCAGCCGCCCTCTGCTTTTTCGCCGTTCATGGCATCATCGGGACGCATCAGATTCCGCAGGGGCTCTCCGGCTTCAAACCGGCGGGCGTTGTCGCGAATGATCTCAATGCTGGCAGCGGCTCGGTCAGGCACCTGAGGCGTGCAATGGGGGGTAATGTATACGTTTTCCATCCTCCACAGGGGGCTTTCCGGGCCGAGGGGCTGCTCCTCGAACACATCCAAACCCGCGCCGCTAAGCTTTCCGCTGTTCAAAGCATCCATCAGATCCTCGGTGCAGACAATACCGCCCCGCGCTATATTCACCAGAAACGCACCGTCCTTGCACTGAGCCAGCGTATCCTTGTTGATCATGTGGAAAGTTTCATCGGTCAGCGCCAGCGTCAAAATGACAAAATCGGATTTCTCCAGCAGTGGCTGAATGGTATCGCCGTTGTTGGCGCAGTATTTTTGCGAAATATAGTCAAATCCGTTGATGGGATACTTATCAAAGGCAAGAAGGTTCATCCCGAGAGCGTGCAGACGCGCAGCCAGCATTTTGCCGTTGTTGCCCATGCCGATGATGCCTGCCGTCCGACCATAAAGACCCTTCCACTGATTACTGCCCTCCACACCCCAGCGGCATTCCTGCTGGGCTTTCAGCAGTTCTTTTGTATGATAGCACGCCTGAAGCATGAAGTAGATGCAGTGTTCGGCCAGCACGGGGGCGCTGCGACCCGCCGCGCCGGTAACGGGAATGCCCCGGGCGAAAACCTCCGGTCGTGCGGAACCATTCAGCCCGGCGTGGTCGCAATGAATCCATTTGAGCGTGTTTTCGCCCAGCAGGCAGGGGTCCACATCCCCCATAAGGATGGCCACGTCTGCGTCCTTTACTTCTTCGGCAAGGCGTTCTTTGTCAAAGAAATCCACATAGACAAACTCCGCATCCGGGAACACCCGGCGAAGCTTGTACATATTCTGTTTGTTGTACCACACGGTGGCAACCACTTTTTTGATTTCCGGCATTTCTGGTCCTCCTTGTAAATGGGGTTCATGGTTTGAAACTGCAAAACATTGCAACTTCCAAGGAAATATGGTACGATAGCAACAAAATGGGGGTATCATAATGGAGCTTCAGGATAAAATTGCACTTTTGTTGGATCTGATCCATTGCAGCCATCACATGGATTACTGGAAATACGCCCCGGATGGCGTGCTGATCCGAAGTACATCCAATGCGGAGCATATGCTGGATGTACTCATAAAGGAAACCGGGTGTTTTGAGTATCTGCAACGCAACATCGGAAACGCACCCCTGATTCTGGCTGCCCAAAGGGATATTCGCTGGATTGGCGTAAAAGAGGAGCGCGATGGCGAAATTCTCTTCTACCACATTTTAGGTCCGTTTTTGATCCGTCGTTTTCAGGAGCCCGTGGCCGAAGCCGAGGTGCGGTTGAAGAACAAAAACACAACCCAGTTGTGGATAGAAAGACTGAATGAATGTTTGACCCTGCTGAGCGTGATTCCCATCCAAAGCTACACCCAATATGCCATCATGCTGCATAAGCTGGTCAATGAGAAGACCGTTTTGGAAACAAGCATCAATCATCAGCCTCCCCCCGTCACAGTGAAACTTCCCGAATCCGTGAAAATGAAAGACAATTCAAAGATAAAAGACAGAATGCAAATCTATATGGCGGAGCGGTCACTGCTGCAGGCGGTACAGGAAGGCGATGAGGATTCAGCAGCCGCTGCAACCCTGCAAACCAGGAAATATGTCGACCGGGTGCGGGAATACACCGGAAACCCGCTGCTGGATCTCAAAATCGGATATACCACCTTCATCGCTATCTGTACCCGGGCCGCCATCGAAGGTGGTCTGTCTCCCTCGGTTGCGTACCCCCTCGGTGACAGATACATAAAAAGGATATACCAATCGAACAATCAGGAGCATATCTCAGAACTCGGAAACAGTATGTACCATGACTTTATTTCCCATGTTCATGCGCTGCGGGTCAACCCCAGCTTCTCAAAAGCGGTTCAGTCCTGCTGTGACTACATTCAGCTCCACTCCACAGAGCCTTTAAGTATTGATGTGCTGGCAAAACGTCTGGGATACTCTAAATACTATCTATCCGCTTTATTTAAGAAGGAAACCGGCTGCTCGGTGGGTGACTATATCAAGATTGCGCGAATTGAGCGGGCAAAGGTGCTTTTGAATAACACGGACCTCAATGTGGAGAATATCTGGGAAGAAGTCGGGTTCTCTTCCCGATCTGTTTTTGGCAAGGCGTTTCGCAGCGTGGTCGGTATGACGCCCCGAGAATTCAGGGATCAAAATATCCGCCTATGATCCTTCGGGGCAAGATTATGCTACCACATCCCCTTTTTGTTAAATAGAATAGCATTACATAAAAATCGTCAGAATTACAGGTCGATAAGCAAACCATGTAATTCTGACGATTTTTATGCAATTTGAATCTATCCCGGCACGCACAATCCCATTACAATAAAGCTACCGGTGCAGGGGAGCAGCGTTGCCTCTTCTGCAAAAAAACAAATAAATTGGAGGATTTACTATGAAAAAACTGTACAAGGGAATTCTGACTGTTGTTCTGGCTTGCGGTGTCGTGCTGAGCCTTGCTGCCTGCGGAGGAAGCCCCAGTGCGAAAGAGTCCGGCAGCAGCACCAGCGAGGTCAGCAGCAGCACCAGCGAGGCAAGCAGTAGCACCGGCGTGGCCAGCAGCAGCGCCGGCGAGACCGGCACCCTATCTCGTTATGATTATGTTGCCGATTTGAAGGGCAATACCGTCAACATGACTATTGCCCAGAACCTGAAGAGTGTTACAATTGAAATCGCCAGCATGAATCTGGATTTGACCGCCTACTGCACTGTGGAGGACAATGTCCTGACTTTGACCGAACTGGTCGAAGGCAATGAGCAGTTCTACAAGGGGCTGTCCGCCACGCCTTATGTTCTGAACGAGGACGGCACTGCCGTTCCTCAGGGCTGATATGCCTCCCTGACCAGGCTCGTTATTTTCTGGAGGTATGATTGTGAATTTAAAGAAAATCTTTGGCGGCATGAAGGGATCCAATGACCCCAGATACCGCACCGCAAAGCCATTCGAAATGTTCTTGGCTCCCGCTACCAGTGCCAGTAAAATGACCTTCTACGTCATGATGATGATGACAGGTTATGTAGCCAATACCGGCTTCGGCGTTGCGGTGATGCTGACCGGAATTCTGCAAACGGTCAAGACCTGGTTTGACGGCGCAACAGACCCCATCGTTGCCGCCATCTTCGACAAGATGAAGGTAGGTAAGGCAGGAAAGATTCGCATTTTTCTGTTGACCGGCTATCTGATTCAGGCGATTTCCGCAATTTTGATGTTCAATGTGCTCTCCGGCAAATTCACCGGTGTGGCCGGTGTGGTCGCGTACATTGTGCTCTACTTCCTGTTTGTTTTGGGCTACACGGTAATGTCCGTGGGCGGCGGCACGTCCATCGGCGCTATCTTGACCAACGACCCCAAGCAGCGTCCCTTTATGCAGTTCATCCAGATGGTCTATCAGTATATCGGACCTCTGGGCATTACCAACATTCTCAATCTGGTGGTGCTGCCCCGGTATAACAACCAGATCGATGCCACTATGCTCCGCGAAGCCTGCTTCTGGTACTGCGGCTATGCTTTGGTATTCACCACCGTGTCCATTATCGGTCTGAGCCGGGTAGATACCCCTGAGGTTTTGGGAAAACTGATGTCCGACGAGAGCGGCAAGCAGAAGAGCATCAAGGTGAAGGATATGTTTGCCATGGTAAAGAGCAACAAACCCCTGCGCTGCTACATGATTACCGGCATCACCGATAAAATTGCCACCAATACCAACAAACAGCAGATTATCACCACCCTGCTGAACGGCATTCTCATCGGCAGCTACCAGACCGCCAATACCATCAACAACACCACTACCATCATCGGCTTTATCTTTGCGTTCATTGGCGGCATCTACCTTGCCAAGTGGGGCGTTAAGAAGGCAACAAAGATGATGTCTACCCTTTGTATCTGCATCAATCTGGCTGCGGCGACCATGTGTCTGATTCTAGGACCTTCCGGCATGGCAAAGATTGGCGCAGGCGGATTGATTATGTACCTGTACATGGCCATGATGATGGGTCAGGCCGCCACCACAATGTGCCTGAATATCGCAGAGGGCATGATGCGCGCCGATGTCATCGATTACGAGCTGTACCGTTCCGGTAACTTCATGCCCGGTATGGTCGGAGCAATCTACAGCTTTACCGAAAAAATCGTCGCTTCCTTCGGCGCCACCATCGCAGCCATTGCCGTAGCGGCCATCGGCTACACCACGGTCATGCCCCAGTTGGGTGACGACGCAACATGGGCTGTCCTGTGGGTTGTGGAAATCATCGTATTTGGTCTGCCCATCCTTGGCTGGCTGGCAAACATTATCGCCATGAAGTTCTATGAATTGGACAAGGAACGCATGGTAGAAATTCAGACGGTCATTGCAGAGAAGAAAAAACTGGCAAAGCAGGCCATGAAAAAATAAACCATCCGTGTACGATGACCGCACATATTATGCACAGCGTCAATGAGAAGATGCTATTGGCAAAACACAAGAAACAGGCGAGAAAGAAAGCAACCGGAATAGACAGGGTCGACAAGACGGTCTACGATTCCATCATGGATTCAGTGGAATCCATCAAGAAAAGCCCGCCATGGTCAAACAGCTGAACGCCGCGCTGAACCGGATTTCCCGCGTGGAATGACATCTTTTTTACCATGTGATTTCTGTTCGTCGGTTCGGGAGTTTGCCCGCCAAGGTTCCTCACCTTGACATCCGGCTACCTTCAGATTCCACCTCACGATGGACACCCTTGCCTTCGGCTAACGTTTCCTACTGCCGGGCGCGTAGTGGTCTTTCACCACCTGGTTGTTGCCCATGCCGGGCACACCAAAAAACGCATTGCAATGTACTTTTGCAATGCGTTTTTTTGCTTTGGACAACACCGCACAATTCCCGCCTTACGGCTTAAGCACCGCTCCGACGGCTGCGGCACAGCATCTGCGTTACCAAAATGCTTGATCATGTCGGGTTGCGGTACCCGCAGAGCCTCAGCCCACCAAGGAGTGACAGGAACCATGACCGTATACAAAACTGCAATCAGTTGTCTGTGGCGCTCATACAGTGATATTCTCTCCATCACTTCCCGCTTTCAGGGAAGACGATTTTGTTGACAAAGAAGAAAATGACCATAGACACGCCGCCGTTCAAAACCGAAACGTCCCTTGTACCAGCCGTTGCCCAAGGTTACACGCAGGTCACCGCTTTTTTGCAGCTGGGCGGTGATGGCGTAGGTCTGGTATTGCAGCCACGCATCGTAATTGCTGCAGTAGGGCGTTAAATATTCGTCGCCGATCTTCTCGCCGTTCAGCATTGCTTCGTACAGACCCAAGCCGCAGATATACCGCCGTGCGGCGGCGACATCGGTGCAGGGCAGCGTTTTGCAAAACGCCGGGTGGCGCGGCTCCTTGTTATCGCAGGTCAGCCATTGCGCCTGCCACGGCTCGTTTTGCTTCGCCGTTTCAAATCAATTTGTGGCGCTCGTTGCTTCCTCGTCCGCATCGGTGCGCACAGTCACAGCCCAGTAATAACGTGTGCGCGGGGTGGTTTCGATTTGCACGTTTGCTGCCAGCGGGTCCAGATCGGCAAAGCCGGAATCATAAATCACTTCGGTCAAGTCGGCATTTTTCGCCACAACCAGCCGCGC
>ULZV01016902.1_pt1 | contig 12232 bp, 10 predicted proteins | sample 1963471 | NCBI WGS metagenome assembly ULZV01 (sample SAMEA4835899, study PRJEB28245) | human gut metagenome | biome: gut microbiome; material: fecal sample | place: Denmark | collected 2008 | reverse complement strand
TTTAGAAGCGGGGGACTTCTTGTCTACTGGTGTTAAATTCCGGCATGAACCGGAAGCTTTTCCCTATTATAGACTATTTTTCTCTGCGTGGCAAGCCGTGCCGGAAACAGGAAAAGCCCGCCGGTTTTTGTTTTCACATCTGCCGGCGGGCTTTGGGGATTTTTGTATTCTGTTTTTTCATCCGGGATCGTCTCAGTCTTCCTGCAGTGCTGCAAGATTCGCCACAATCCGTGCTACCTGGGCAATCTCCGGGATTTTCGTGTACTCGGCACAGCTATGTACCTGGTTCATCGATGTTGCGATGACGAGGCCCTCGATGCCGTGCTGGGCGAAGACGTTGTTGTCGCTGCCGCCGAAGGTTTTTTCGAATGCGGCGGTCAGACCCTCTTTGGCAACGGCGCTCTCATAGTGTTTTGCGGCCACGCCCGTCAGCGGTGTCTCATAGGCATGAATGTTCAGCTTTTCTTCCCAGACAAGTTTGGCACCGATGGCGTCTGCCTCCTGCTGGAAGGTTTTCTGATATGTCGCCAGAAGTTCCATCGCCGTCTCGTGGTTCAGGCTGCGGATTTCGCCTTCGACAAGGCAGCTCTCCGAAACGATATTGGTGCCGGAACCGCCGCCGATTTTTCCGATGTTGGCTGTGGTGCTCTCTGCCACGTGGCCCTGCGGAAGCTGTGCGACTGCACGTGCAGCCGCCTGGATGCTGTTGATGCCGTCCTCCGGGTGAAAACCGGCGTGGGCGGCTTTTCCCTGGATTTCTGCTTTAAAAGATACAAGGGTCGGAGCTGCATAGGCTGCCGCACCGATTGCTCCGCTCAGGTCCAGAACGTACGCTTCTTTTGCCTGCACCTGGCTGTAATCGAAGGCATTCGCACCTTTGCAGTACAGCTCCTCACCGGTTGAAATCAGGATTTCGATCGGGCTGTGCGGCGCTCCTGCCTCAGTGATGTGGCGCACCGCCTCATAGATCGCGGTCACACCGGCCAGATCATCGGCGCCGAGAACAGTTGTGCCGTCGCTCGTTACGGTTCCGTCATCGTGGAAAACAGCCTTTTTCCCTTTTGCGGGCTCCACCGTGTCCATGTGGGCGGCAAAGAGAACCGGCGCACCGTCAATACTGCCCGGGATACGTGCAAACAGATTGCCCGCATTCGAACCGGTCTGCTCCTGTGTATGATCTTCTGTAAAATTCACTCCGATTTCGGCGAATTTTACTTTTAAGGTGTCCGCCATCTCGCGCTCCTCTAAGGACGGCGAATCGATAGATACCAGCTCCGCAAAAAAATCAGCAATTCTTTTCTCATCTATCATAATATTTTCTCCTACTCTTTGGCTGTGTCCGCAGTGCGGCCCAGAAAAGCTTCGCTTCCCTGGGCTTCGGGCTTTCGCCCTATCAGAATACAGCAAAACAGAAAATTTCGTGCGAGCACAAAATTTCCTGCTTCACTGCATTCCGGCACTGCTCAATTTAAATAACATACTCAGGCTGCGCCATAATATGCATCTTGCTGAAGAACTCCCGTGTTCTCTGATTCTGCGGATGCTCGAATACTTCTTTCGGTGTTCCGTCTTCTACTACGTGTCCTTTATCAAGGAAGATCACACGGTTCGACACATGGCGGATAAAGTTCATCTCATGGGAAACCAGAAGCATTGTATATCCCTGTGCCGCAACTTTTTTAATAACATCCAGAACCTCTCCAACCAGCTCCGGGTCAAGGGCTGAGGTCGGCTCGTCGAGCAGCAGAATCTGCGGTTTCATGGCGAGGGCTCTTGCGAGCGCCACCCTCTGCTGCTGTCCGCCGGACATATGTTTCGGATAATGGTTTGCCCATTTCTCCATGCCGACCAGTTTCAGTTCTTCTAATGCAATGGCTCTGGCCTCGTCTTTTTTCATCTTCTTGACAACAATCAGGCCTTCCATCACATTTTCCAGTGCGGTTTTCTTCTCAAACAGATTGAACCGCTGGAACACCATTCCTGTGTTCTGTCTTAAATACAGAAGCTCTTTCGGTTTCCGCTCGGAAAGGCCGATCACCTTGTCCCCGATCGTCACCGTTCCCTTCTCCGGTGTCTCAAGGCGGTTGACGCAGCGCAGAAGCGTTGATTTTCCGGTTCCTGAAGGACCGATGATTCCCACAACATCGCCCTGTTTGATCTCGAGGCTGATGTCGTCGAGCACCACGTTGTCGTTATATTTTTTTGATAAATGATCAATTTTTATCATTTTTCTTACCCTCCCCGTTTGCGGACGCCAGCTCTACCTGGTCCGGAATCCGGATTTTATTTTCAATTACGCGGATGATCTGCTCGATCACCAGCGTTACCAGCCAGTAAATGATGGCCAGTGAAACGTAAACTTCAAAGTAGCGATACGTTCTTCCTCCAATAATCTGGCCCTGTGCGGTAATCTCGACAACGGCGCAGGTAAAGGCAAGAGACGTTCCTTTGATGATACTGATAAAAGAGTTTCCAAGGGTCGGAAGCGCAACCTCAAAGGCCTCCGGCAGAATGATGCGGCGCAGTGTCTGCGGATACGTCATGCCGAGTGCATGTGCTGCTTCGATCTGGCCCGGGTCAACGGACTGCAGAGCCGAACGGATAATCTCAGCCATAAAGCCCGACTGGTTCAGTCCCAGAGCGATCATCGCATAGACGAAACCGGAAATATTGGCAACCGCCAGATTCGTTCCGAACTGCTGGTTGATTGCCTTGAACATCATGGGAATACCAAAGAACGCAACGTACAGCTGTACGATGACCGGCGTGCCGCGGAGCAGTGAAATCAGAAGATTCGTAATCTGCGTCAGCACTCTGATTTTTTTCATTTTGATGATCGCCATCACAAGTCCCAGTCCCAGTCCGATCAGCATAGAAACCACGGCCAGTTCCAGCGTGATCGGCAGCTTTGTCAGCAATTCTGGTATGGATGAAAATACCAGTGAAACGTCAAATAATTTTCCCATGATTTTTTTCCTCTCTTACACGTATTTTTCTACCAGTACACAGGTAAAGCCAAGATTTTTCTTCGGCTTTTTCGGCTCTTCGTCTTTCTTCAGTGCATGGTGGGCGTATACCGACAGGTCAGCGTCCGGATTCAGTTTGTAGCCTAATTTCTCATAAAAGCCTGCGGCGCGGTCCTGGCTCGTGATGACGATGTGATCGACACCGTATTCTTTCAGCCATTTCTCAGCGGCTTCGATCAGTACGCGGCCGTATCCGCTTTTCTGTTTTTCTCTGACAACACAGACACGCTCGATTTTTCCTGTCTTTTCCGCCGGAAATGCGATGCGGCAGCCGGCTACCGGCTTGTGATCTTCTGTCAGCAGAATCGCCTGCAGATCATCTTTGCTCTCGTCCTGTCCGAATTCCAGTTCAATCGGAATGTTCTGTCCGCAGCAGAACGCATCGGTTCTGACGTAATCATATGCTTTGTATTTCCACTCTTCGCTTCCCTTTTCTACCCGGTAAATTTCTGCCATGTTTTTCGCTCCTTTTAGAATCGGGAAACGGATGTTCTCGATCCGCTTCCCGTCTGTTTTGTAATCTCTTCTGTTTTTATTTCGAAAACGATATTCTAGTTTGGTGTCTCATCAAAGTATTTCTCGTCCGGGCTGGTGTCCACGCCGAGATACTCGGTTGTGATCTTGGAAAGAGTTCCGTCTTCTTTCATCTCTTTTAAGGCTTTGTCAACATCCTCGCGGAGTGCTGCGCCCTCTTCGTTCTTTCCAAACAGGAAGTAGGTATTGTTCTGCGGGAACAGGAAATCTTCGGTCTCCTCGTCGATCTCGTTTGCTTCCAGCTGACCTTCCAGTCCGAACTGCGGAAGCAGGTTGTCGATGATCGGTCCGTCGTCGATTGCCACATCAGCGGTTCCATCTACGATGTGCTGGTAGCGGACCTGGAAGTTTGCATTGGAATATACGATATTGATCTGGTGATCCGGGTTGTCTGTATTCCATTTTTCCAGTGCATTTGCGGTAAGGCTTCCTGCACTCAGCTCAATTTTGTATCCGCGGTCTGCCAGATCGGTAAGAGAAGTCAGCGGCTCATCGCCGGTTCTCTGAATGTATTCGTTGAAGCTGGTTTTATATGGTAACGAGAAGTAGTAGGATTCTGCTCTCTCATCGGTATATCCATAGTTGTTGACTGCGATGTCGTACTGACCGCTCAGCACACCCTGCAGTGCATCTGCCTGCTCAATTTTCAGTTCATACTGCGGAAGGCGATTGAACACTTCTTTTACGATATCGATATCGACACCGGTCAGCTCGTTGTCATCATTTACGTAAAAGTACGGTGCCAGTGTGCCGCTTGTTACAGCTTTGATCACTTTTTTCTCACCGGAATCCGATGCGGAGCTGCCGTCTGCGGAAGATGATGCTGCGGAACCGCTGCTGCTTCCTGCACTTGCTGATGCATTGCTTCCGCATCCTGCAAAGCTTGCTGCCAAAAGGCCCGCCGCTGCCAATACTGCCCAGAATTTCTTTGTCTTTTTCATAATAAAATCCTCCTCATTTCCTCGTTTTTTTCTGTTCCGGCCGCGCCCCGGCTGCCTGAGAGTGTTCCACCAAGGTGCCCCGGATTCTTCTGTTTTTCTTATAAAAGTCCTTTCAGCGGATTAATCGATGCATCCACGGAAAGTACGCCGTTCTTCGGGTTTCTGTCTTCCCATTTCGGGCTGTTCCAGATGGTTTTTGAGATTTCTCCTGCGTAATCCTCGTAGGTCTCTCCCTCCGGATGGCGAAGGAATACTTCGTCCGGTGTTTTGCTGAGTGTTCTTCTCGATCCATCGTCTGCCATCAGCTTCTCGAAATCTACTTTTGCAAGGATTCGTTCGTTGTATCCGCGGAAGAGAACCTCGCCTAATTTCTTTCCAGGTCTCGAAAGTGCCAGCACCTGCGGATCACTTCCGTGACGGAAGGCCGGGATCGCATACAGCTCTTTTAAGTAGCCCCAGATATTTTTGTAATCACGAATCGGTTTCTTCACCGGTCCTACGTTGTGGAAATAGCTGACATCCCAACGGATCAGAGTGACGTAAGCGCGGACATCGCTGTCGGTGATGTAGTCGCCGAACAGGAAACGGTTCGTCTCCAGCCGTTTGTCCAGCTTATCGAGGGATTCATAGAAATCTTCGTATGCCTCATCGTATGCTTCCGGTGACTGGCAGAATGCCATGCGGTAATGGCCGTTGTTGACATGCGGGAAGAGCCAGTCGTTAAACTCATCGATCTCTTTCCGGAATTTTTTCGGGTACAGGTCCGGCGCATCTTTTGGCTGGAATGGACGGAACTGCACTTCGAGGTAGTTCGTCAGGCGGTGATAATCGTTGTTCACAGCCTTTTTCGCTTTGACATCCACCAGGGTCGGTGTCGTTGCTCTTCCTTTGAAGTCCGGGTTTGCTCTTTTATAGAACTCACTTAAGAAGTAAGCGCCTGTCGCCGGATCCTTGAAATCCGGATACTGTCCGAATGCATGTCCGTAACGGTTTGTCTCGCCGGATGGAGAAACTCTCGTCTCCGAGATCACATCCTGCAGTCCTAAAAGCTCCCGCACGATGATTGGACGGTTGGACCAGTTGCATCCGGTTGCCCAGTAGATCCCGAAGCGGTTTGCTTCTGCTTTCAGGCCGCCTTCTTTATCGCCGAATGGCTGGATAAATGCATTTGGCTGACGGATGAAAGCGCCGCGCTCATCGATCTCTACAAGGGTTTCATTTGGTCTTGGGTCTACTCCGACTTCTGCTGCAAACTGTTCTGCCAGTGCATCTGTGTATTTGATTTCTTCGGTTTCTTTATTTTCAACTGGGGTGAAGCTGCATCCGCATCCGCTCATGTTTTTGTCCTCCGTTTTCTATGTCTGTTTATTATCTATTCTTATGTTGTTTATTCTCATTTCTTTTAAAAAAGGTTAAAAAAATAGCAGGCATTCGTTCCGGCCTGCCCGCACATGCAATTTCTGCTATGCTTTTTCTGCCTGCGAATGTTTCTTATTTTTCTTTATTCTGATTGGAGCTGCAGCAACAGCAACAACACATCTCCATCATTCTGTTCTCCTGCATTCGTCTGTTGTCTGTTTTTTTCATTTGCTGTTCTCCTTTCCTACTAAGTCGATATGTTTAATGTGTTTCTCGATTACATGGCATATTATAATGCATATTTTTTCTATGTGCAACCCCTAAAACGCCTTTTGGTAATTGTTATTTCGATGAATCGATTATAGGTTTTTCCTATTGGTTAGTCATACCAGAAAGATATTACTTATCACACCTGTAGGCTGATTTTGCTTTTTCCCGGCCAACCGCCGCAACTTTTGCAATGTGCTCAACAATTCTTGCCATGGCTTTTTTCTTAAGAAACGATACAATAAAAAGCAAAGAACACCACTTGCAAAATACAATGTACTCTCGGAATCTTTCTGTGCTTGTTTTTGTGAGATGATTTTCCGCCAGCCGCAAAGGCAAGTGCAGAAAGATTCCGAGAGTACATTACAAAATAAAGGAGAGTTTTTCTTATGGAAATGACATTTCGCTGGTATGGTTCCAAATTTGATACCGTTACCTTAGAGCAGATCCGCCAGATTCCGGGCGTAACCGGAGTCATCACAACCCTGTACGACACTACCCCGGGCGAGGTGTGGACACGCGAAGCGATTCACGCGTTAAAAGAAGAGGTTGAGGCCTCTGGACTTCACATCTCCGGCATCGAGAGCGTCAACATCCACGACGCCATCAAAATCGGCAGCCCGGACCGTGAGCAGTACATCGATAATTATATTGAAACGTTAAAGCACCTCGGAGAGGAAGACATTCACCTTGTCTGCTATAACTTCATGCCGGTCTTCGACTGGACCAGAACAGAACTCGCACGCGTCCGTCCGGACGGCTCGACCGTACTTGCCTACAAACAGTCCGCCGTAGACGCACTTGTTCCGGAAAAAATGTTTGAATCTATCGCAGGTGATGCAAACGGCGCAATTCTTCCTGGCTGGGAGCCGGAGCGCATGGCAAAAGTGAAAGAGCTCTTTGACGCTTACCGCGATGTGGATGATGAGAAACTGTTTGCCAACCTCAAATACTTCCTCGAACGCATCATGCCGGTCTGCAACGAGTACGACATCAAAATGGCCATTCACCCGGACGACCCGGCATGGAGTGTCTTCGGTCTTCCGAGAATCATCATTAATAAAGAAAACATTCTGCGCATGATGAAGATGGTCGATGACCCGCACAACGGCGTGACCTTCTGCTCGGGTTCCTACGGAACAAACCTGGAGAACGATCTGCCGGATATGATCCGTTCCTTAAAGGGCCGCATCCACTTCGCTCACGTCCGCAATCTGAAATTCCACAGCCAGCAGGATTTCGAGGAGGCCGCACACCTTTCCTCTGACGGCAGCTTCGATATGTATGAGATCATGAAAGCGCTGTACGACATCGGCTTTGACGGCCCGATCCGCCCGGACCACGGACGTATGATCTGGGGCGAGAAGGCAATGCCGGGCTATGGACTGTATGACCGCGCACTCGGCGCGACTTATTTAAACGGACTCTGGGAAGCTATTGACAAGAGTCACAAACGTGGAATTTAAAGGAGGTTTTTACTGATGTCTCTTAACTTAACAGCTGCCGGACTGGCAGATCAAAAAGCGTGGGAAGCCGCAGGCTATGCGCTTCCATCCTATGACCGCGAAGCAATGATCACCCGCACGAAAGAATCTCCGTGCTGGGTGCATTTCGGAGCCGGAAATATTTTCCGTGCCTTCCAGGCAAATACAGCACAAGAACTGCTGAACAACGGTACCTTTGACCGCGGTGTCATCGTTGCGGAGGGCTTCGATACAGAAATCATCCGTGATATGTACCAGCCGCACGATAATTTAAGCATTCTGGTGACCTTAAAAGCCGATGGTTCTGTCGAGAAAACCGTTGTTGGAAGCATCGCAGAATCGCTGGCTGCCGATACGGCGGATTCTCCGGATTTTGCCCGGTTAAAAGAAATCTTTACCAAGGATTCCCTGCAGATGGCGACGTTTACGATCACCGAAAAGGGATATTCTCTGAAAAACGGTGCGGGCGAACTGCTGCCGTCTGTTGCTGCCGATTTTGCTGCCGGACCTTCTTCCGTTACCAGCTATATGGGAAAAGTTGCTTCTTTTTTATATGAAAGATTTCTTGCAGGCGAAAAACCGGTTGCGATGGTCAGCACCGACAACTGCTCCCACAATGGCGAAAAACTTTCCCTTGCCCTGACAGCCTACGCTTCTGCATGGGAAGAAAACAAGCTGGTACAGCCAGGCTTCCTCTCCTATCTGCAGAACCCGGAAAAAGTCAGCTTCCCGTGGACCATGATCGACAAGATCACCCCGCGGCCGGATAGTTCCATCGAAAAGATGCTCGAGGAGGACGGCCTCGCCGATGCACAGCCGATCGTCACCTCCCGCCACACCTACGTTGCTCCGTTCGTCAATGCAGAGGAATGCCAGTACCTCGTAGTCGAAGATCATTTCCCGAACGGACGGCCGCCGATGGAAAAGAGCGGATGGATCTTTACCGACCGGGAAACTGTCAACAAAACAGAGCGCATGAAGGTCTGCACCTGCCTGAACCCGCTGCACACCGCACTCGCTGTGTTCGGCTGCCTGCTGGACTACGAACTGATCAGTGAGGAGATGAAAAATCCGGTACTGAAAAAGCTCGTGGAGCGCATCGGATATATCGAAGGACTTCCGGTTGTCACCGATCCTGGTATTCTCTCTCCGAAGCAGTTTATCGATGAAGTGCTGAACATCCGCATCCCGAACCCGTTTATGCCGGATACGCCGCAGCGAATTGCAACCGATACGTCACAGAAGCTGTCGATCCGGTTCGGTGAGACGATCAAATCGTATCTTGCTTCTCCGGAGCTGTCACTCTCGGATCTTCAGGCAATTCCGGCTGTATTTGCGGGATGGCTGCGGTATCTGATGGGCGTGGATGACAACGGCGATGCATTTGATCTGAGCCCGGATCCGCTGCTTGCCACGGTCCGCCCGTATGTGCAGGATCTGAAACTCGGCGCACCGGCTGACCGTAAGGCGCTTTCCAAAACGCTGGCTCCGCTGCTCTCCGATGCTTCGATTTTCGGTGTGGATCTGATTTCTGCCGGACTTTCTGACCGTGTGCTGGATGCTTTTGTCTCGATGCTTCAGGGACCTGGCGCTGTGGCAGATACGCTTGCTGCGCTGACTACTCAATTCTAAAAGGGAGGTATTTCCATATGAAACCTTTTATGGACGCTGACTTTCTGCTGCAGACCGATACGGCGAAAACACTGTACCACGAGGCGGCTGAAAAAATGCTCATTTTTGACTATCACAACCATCTGAATCCACAGGAGATTCTCGAAGACCGCCAGATGGAGAATCTGACACGCGTCTGGCTCGGCGGGGATCATTATAAATGGCGTGCCATGCGTGCGATGGGCTTTTCAGAGGATCTGATCACCGGAAACGCCGATGATTACGACAAATATCTGGCGTTTGCCGAGACGATTGAGAACGCGATCGGCAATCCTTTATACCACTGGACACATCTGGAGCTGCAGCGGTATTTCGGCATCACGACACCGCTCTCCCGCGCAACAACGAAGGAGATCTGGGATGAGGCGAATGCAAAACTGCAGACGAAGGAGTTTACCGTGCGCAATCTGATTCTGAACCAGCATGTGTCGCATCTGTGCACCACCGACGATCCTGCAGATGATCTGCACTGCCATCTGGCATTACAGAAGGAAGACTTTGCCTGCCGCGTTCTGCCGTCCTTCCGCCCGGACCGCGCCGTTCATCTCGAGAAGCCGGATTTCCCGGAATATGTGGAAAAGCTTGCCGCTGCCGCCGGCAGGACGATTGCATCCGCGGAGGATATGGTGCATGCCCTCTCCTGCCGCCTCGACTTCTTCCTCTCCGCCGGCTGCGTTGTCAGCGACCACAGCCTTGAGGGCTGCTTCTATGTGCCATGCACGGCTGCTGAGGCGAATGATGTATTTGAGAAGCGCATGAACGGCGGTGTTCTCACTGAAAAAGAGCTCGGCATGTACAAGGGCTTCCTTCTGACGAACCTCGGACGGCTGTATCATAAGCACAATATCGCCATGCAGCTTCATATCAAAGCACTCCGTAACAACTCGAAGCGGATGTTCCGTGCGCTCGGTGCCGATACCGGCTTTGACAGCATGAACGATTTCGCCTTTGCCCCGATGCTCGGCGCTTTCTTAAACGATATGGACGAGGACGACGCACTGCCGAAAACTGTGCTCTACTCTCTGAACCCGGGCGACAACCCGATGCTTGCAAGCATGGCTGGAAACTTTGCTGCGCCTGGCATCCGCTCGAAAGTGCAGTTCGGTACCGCATGGTGGTTCAACGATCACAAATACGGCATGGAATCCCAGCTTGCGACGCTTTCCAGCATCGGCATGCTCTCTACCTTCATTGGCATGCTGACCGACTCCCGCAGCTTCCTCTCCTTCCCGCGCCACGAATATTTCCGCCGGATTCTCTGCAATCAAATCGGAAACTGGGTGGAAAACGGGGAGTACCCGGCGAACCTGGAGTTTCTGAAAGAGATGGTGGAAAATATCAGCTACAACAATGCGGTTTCGTATTTCCTGTGATTTTCGCATGCCTTATTGACAATTATTCCCACATACCGTACAATAAAAGGGATTACTGATCAACGAAAGGATTACAGAAACATGGACGACTCAGGCAGTATGCCTCGACGATGCTTTATTTTCATCATTTGATAAACGGAGACATAATCTATCTTTGATTCCGCCAGATTCAAGATAGGTTATGTCTTTTTGTACATTTTTTGCATCGTGTCCCGGTTTCCTAAGAAAGGAAAAACAAATGAACAGCGACATTGTGTCACTCATCATCATTCTTATCTGCGTCATGCTCTCAGCCTACTTTTCGGCGACGGAGACTTCTTTCACCTCGCTGAACCGCATCCGCATGAAAAATATGGCAGAAAAAGGCGACAAGCGGGCGGAACTGGTGTTAAAGTTGCTGGAGAACTTTGACAAGCTGCTCTCCACGATTCTCGTCGGCAACAACATCGTCAACATCGGACTCAGCTCCCTTGCCACGGTGCTTTTTATCAAGCTTCTCGGCGGCGACTCCGGTGCGACGGTTTCCACGATCGTAACCACTATCGTAGTCCTGATCTTCGGCGAAGTTTCCCCGAAAAGCATTGCAAAAGAATCTCCGGAGACGATCGCCAAATTTTCCGCACCGTTTCTCCACATTCTGATGATCGTGCTGACCCCGGTGACGTTTTTCTTTTCCCAGTGGAAGAAGCTGCTCTCCCGCATCTTCAAATCCTCGGAAAACCACGGCATCACCGATGAGGAACTGATGACCATCGTCGAGGAGGCGACCCAGGAGGGCGACATCGACGACCAGGAAGGCGATCTGATTCAGAATGCAATCGGCTTCATGGAGATGGAGGCCGCAGAGATCTTTACTCCGCGTGTCAACGTCATCGGCATTCCGCTCGATGCGACGAAATCCGAGATCGCTAAGACTTTCTCCGACACCGGATTTTCCCGGCTGCCGGTGTATGATGATGATATCGACCACATTGTGGGAATTGTGTATCAGAAGGATTTCCACAATCACATTTACCACACCAACAAACCGCTAAGCAGCATCATCCGCCCGGCGCTCTTTGTAACCGAGAATACGAAGGTCGGCCCGCTGCTGAAAAAAATGCAGGCGAAGAAATCGCATATTGCCATTATCATTGATGAATTCGGCGGCACCGACGGTATCATCACCATGGAAGATATCCTCGAAGAGCTCGTCGGCGAAATCTGGGATGAGCATGATGCGGTTGTACAGGAAATCCAGAAAGTTTCCGAAAACGAATACCTCGTGACCGGAACGGCAAGCATCGACAAGGTGTATGAAGAGCTCGATATTGACAAAGAATTTGACGTCTTTACGGTCAGCGGATGGATCATGGGGATCCTCGAGCGCGTGCCAAAGGAAGGCGATCATTTCGTCTCGGATGGCCTCGACGTAACCGTACTGAAAATGGCAGACCGGAGAGTCGACAAGGTACGGATCGTGCGGCTGCCGAAGGATGAAAATGAACAGTAAGTAATTGATACGATTTACACGCAAAAAACGGATCGAAAATCTGGTTTTAAGTTCAGATTCTCGATCCGTTTTTCTTGTCCTATTG
>ULZV01051719.1_pt1 | contig 12295 bp, 10 predicted proteins | sample 1963471 | NCBI WGS metagenome assembly ULZV01 (sample SAMEA4835899, study PRJEB28245) | human gut metagenome | biome: gut microbiome; material: fecal sample | place: Denmark | collected 2008 | reverse complement strand
TCATAGGTTTCCGCCTCGGCGATGATCTCCAAGGTCTTTTTCTTGGGAGCGCCCGTGATGGAGCCGGCAGGCAAGAGGCTGAACAAAATCTCCCCGACATGGCCGTTCCATCCCTCCGGCAACCGGCCTCTTATCTCAGAGCTGACCTGCAACAAACTTCCGTTATGCGTACGCAATTCATCGATATAACGATACCGGGGAACACAAACCTCGGAGGCTAGGATACTCAAGTCATTCCGGATCAAATCCACGATCGTGGCATGCTCCGCCGCTTCCTTGGGATCATCGAGGATACGTCTCCGGGCATCGGGCAGCGTAGCGTCAATCGTACCTTTCATGGGATACGAATAGATGAGACCATCCCGCATCCGCACGAATATCTCGGGCGAGAATACCACGAAACGATCCCGCATCCAAAGCTTATACATCGCCTTGGAATGGTAAAAGATATCTTTCAAGGAGAGGTTCGTATATACCGGAGTAGCGCATGTCAAGTTTACCAAATAAGAATTACCCGCATGGATATGCCGGGAAACGGTCTCGAATGAATGGACATACTCCTCGAAAGAAACATACGAGGGTTGCCATTCAACAGGTTCTCCGGATATAAGATGAGAGGAATCCCGCAAGTTACATTCGTGATTTATATTCGTAAAGCCGTTCAAATCGTACAATAACTCAGAGGGAGCGATCTCTTCCGGACTCTCCACGTAGATCCGCTCTCGTTTATAATCAATGATAAAAAGGAAAGGCCGTCCCGCTTTCCCCATTTCGTTCATGCGGAAGACGGCCTCTTCTTGCGTGTATTCGGTCATTATACTAAAAATCGTTCTGTCAAACCACCAAACGCATCGATACGGCGATCCCGGAAGAAAGGCCACCAACGACGCACGTTCTCACTACGGGTCTTGTCGATCTCTATCACACGTACCTCCTCTTCGTCATTCGGGAATACGGTTAATAGCTCACCTTGGGGACCGGCCGCAAAACTGTTTCCCCAAAACCGGATACCGCCCGTTTGTCCCGAAGGGTCCGGCTCATGCCCGGTACGATTTACGGAAATGACCGGGAGTCCGTTCGCCACGGCATGTCCCCGCTGTATGGTCACCCACGCACCCAGCTGACGGTCCTTCTCTTCCTGCGTATCGCTACTTTCCCAGCCGATAGCGGTCGGATAGACCAACATCTCGGCGCCACGCATAGCCATCAAACGGGCTGCTTCCGGATACCATTGATCCCAGCAAACCAACACACCAAGACGCCCCACAGAGGTATCGATAGGCTCAAAGCCTAAATCACCGGGGGTAAAATAGAACTTCTCGTAATAAGCGGGGTCATCCGGGATATGCATCTTGCGGTATTTTCCGGCGATCGTACCGTCTTTCTCCAAGACGACGGCCGTGTTATGGTACAGGCCCGGGGCACGCTTCTCGAAAAGGGAAAGTACCAAGACGATACCCAATTCTTTCGCCAAGGCACCGAAGGTTTCCGTCGATGGGCCGGGGATCGTCTCTGCCAAGTCAAACATACTCGTATCTTCCGTCTGGCAGAAATACAGGCCGTTATGCAGTTCTTGCAAGACGACCAATTCCGCTCCCTCCCGGGCAGCCTTACGGATATTTACCTTTAGCTTCTCTATATTCGCCGCTCTGTCAGCGGTATTCTTTTGTTGTATTAATCCTACTTTCATATTTAATTGGTTGTAGTTATTATTCGATAAAGCTTTCCGGATATTGCATCGTCACGCAATGCAGGGAACCGTGTTGCTTGATAAGCGGAAGGCAATTGATACCCACGATCTCACGGTCCGGGAACGCTTCCCGCAAAGCCGCTTTAGCGATCTCATCTTTCGGTGAGTCATAGAACGGAACCAATACGGCCCCATTCATGATCAGGAAATTAGCGTAGGTAGCGGGCAAGCGCTCCCCTTCCCATTCCACCTTATCGGCCATCGGAAGTGGAATCAGACGATAAGGCTCCCCATTCGCCCTAGTAAACTCCTTGATCTCCTCCTCCATCGCCTTCAGTTCCTCATAATGCTCGTCTTCCTCATCCTCGCAACGGACATAAGCGATCGTATCCTCGCTACAGAAACGGGCGAGCGTATCCACGTGGCTATCCGTATCGTCTCCGGCTAAATAACCGCTGGTAATCCAAAGGATACGATCCAAGCCAAATACGTCTTTCAAATAACGTTCCAATTCCTCCTGTTGCAAATACTCATTACGGTTTACGGATGCCAGACACTCAACGGTAGTCATCAACGTACCTTTCCCATCCGATTCGATACTACCGCCTTCCAGCACGAAAGGTTGCATATTAGCGGGCACCACCTCACCGGAGAAGGTCTTCATATGACAAAGATTACGGGTAATCAAATTATCATGATTGGCGGCGAACTTCATTCCCCAGCCATTGAACACGAAATCATAAAGCATGGGCGTTCCCTCATCGAAGACTGAGATCCCCCCGTGATCCCGTGCCCACGTATCGTTCGTATCCATCTCACGAAAAATGACACGATCGTAATCAACCTCACCCAATTGTTCACGTACGGCGGTCTCGTCCGGACAGACAATCAATAACTTCTCTCGCTTGATCACTTCCTTGGCGATAGCCGCGAAGCAAGGAATCACCTCGTCCAATATCGGGGCCCAATCCGTATTCTCATGCGGCCACGTAAGCTGCACGGCACTTTGCGGATACCATTCCGCAGGTAATATCACGTTATGTTCCATATTTGAATTGTTTAAATTGTTTCACAAGCACGATCGCTGTCACGATCGCCGCCACCGTATCAGCGATAGGCATACTGATCCAGACACCGAGAGTTCCGAATAACGGGGGAAGAAGTATTAAACAGGGTATCAAGAAAAGCATCTGCCGGGTCAAGGAGAGAAAGATCGCTTTCTTAGACATGCCGATGGAAAGGAAGAAGTTAGTCGCCACCATCTGGAAGCCCACGATCGGGAATACGGCGAAGACGATGTGCAGGCCATAAGAGGCGGCACTGATCAACTCCCCGTCACTCGTAAACATACGGACGATCCACGACGGCACCAACTGGCAAAGCAAGAACCCCAGCGTAGCCACTCCTACCGCCCAGCGCATCGTCAGCCGGGTCACGTCCGTCACCCGGGAATAGAGTCGGGCACCATAATTATAACCGGCTATCGGTTGCATACCCTGATTAAATCCCATGATAATCATCACGAAAAGAAAAGCGATACGGTTCACGATACCATAAGCGCCAATCGCCATATCTCCCCCATGCTCTTTCAATCCCCGGTTGATAAGGATCACGATCAAGCAGGAACAAAGGTTCATCAAGAACGGAGATAAACCGATCGACAAGATACCTTTCACGATCTCCGAGCGCAGCCTATAAATACCTTTCTTGAAATGAAGGAGTTGCTTTGGTCCCGAGAAATGAATCAACTGCCCGGTAAGCGAGATCACCTGCGAGATCACCGTCGCCCAAGCCGACCCTTTGATACCCCATCCAAACCCAAAGATAAACAACGGATTCAAGGCGCAATTGATAACGACCGACGCTAACGTAGCATACATCGCCATCTTCGGGAACCCCGAGGAGCGCAAGACCGCGTTTAATCCCAGATACATATGCGTAACCACATTGCCATACAGAATAATCCGCATATAATCACGGGCATATGAGATCGTGTTCTCACTAGCACCGAAAAAGTACAGCACGGGATCAAGCAAGAACAAGAAAGCGATCGTGAAAGCGACGCCCAAAACCACATTCAAGATCAACACATTCCCCAACACCTTATTCGCCCCCTCATAATCTTTCTGCCCCAACTTCACGGCAACCAACGTAGAGGCGCCGACTCCCACCAACGAACCGAAGGCGGCCGCCAAGTTCATCAACGGAAAGGTCAAGGCTAGGCCGGAAATCGCTAACGCCCCCACTCCATGGCCAATAAAAATACTATCGGCCATATTATATAAAGAAGAAGCTGTCATAGCGATAATCGCAGGAATCGCATATTGCGTAAGTAATTTACCGATAGGCTCGGTCCCTAATACCAATGGAGAATTTTGTTTTGCCATGCCGCGAAGATACGGATATTTCGATTTATTTTCCTACTTTTGTAAGGTATAACCTTATGAATCTAATCAAATGGAAACAGAGAAACAGTTGATATCCCATTTATACCAAAACAAAGAAAATGGAAAATGGATAATACAAACCAACGATGAACATCAAAGGGGTGTTGCAGAAATGGCAACCTCCTTTTCTGGACTGTTCGGACTTCCATCTTGGGGGCATACGCTTGGAATGCTTCACGACAAAGGAAAAGAGCGTGATGCATTTCAGCAATATATCCGTACGACAAGCGGTCTGCCTGTGACTGACGAAAAATCGTATGGAGAGCATCATCATGCGTTTGTAGGTGGAATATTGGTAACGAACCTTATGGGGAAGAGTGTATTCAATCTTCTTGCCAACCAGATAATCTCTCATCATACAGGCCTACATGATTATGTAGATGCGGAGAGCGTCATAGAGAAAAGGCAACTTCCCGAAGAGATAAACAAAGGGGACATAGCTCTGAATATACCCCAGTTGAGAAAAGAACTTCTTGAATCTCCTTTTTCTAAACTTAAGGTGGACATGAAGCATTTTCATCACCTTTCCCGCATGCTTTTTTCCTGTCTTGTGGATGCCGACAGACTCAATACAGAGCAATTTATGGATGTAGAATCGTGGGAAAAACGGGGATGCTCGTCTACACTCACTGACTTATTGCCAAAATTGGAGGCGCATTTACGTGAACTGCAATTGTATGCACCCGATATAAAAGTGAACCACATTCGTAAGAAAGTACAGGAACGATGCCGTAAAGCTTCTTCTGAAGAGAAAGGATTCTATAGCCTTACGGTACCAACGGGAGGCGGAAAGACTCTTTCATCGTTGTTGTGGGCCATGAAGCATGCTGTAAATCACGGTATGAATCGTATTATCATTGCCATCCCATACACTAGTATTATTGTGCAAACGGCAGGCCTCTTGAAAGAAATCTTCGGCGAAGAGCACGTACTGGAGCATCATAGTAACTTTAATCCTGATGAGATAAAGAATGAAGAGGTACGTGAGAAGGCAAAGCTGGCCACGGAAAACTGGGATTATCCGATTATCGTTACGACCAATGTTCAGCTGTTTGAGTCAATGTTTAGCAACAAACCGTCAGATTGCCGTAAATTGCACAATATCGTGAATTCAGTTCTTATTTTGGATGAAGCGCAGACATTGCCAACTGATTTCTTACAGCCGATAGTGGATGCACTTAAAGCATATCAGAAAATATTCGGAGTGTCGGTACTGTTTACCACTGCCAGTCAACCGGTACTTAGCGGACTGATAGAAGGAACTAATCCTAAGGCCAATTTTCAGGGAATAGACCATATTACTGAAATCATACCGAATGAGTTTGCCCTGCATGACAAGCTCCGTCGTGTGAAGTTAGTAATAGACAACACAGGAAAGACATACGATGAGATTGCCGCCAAAGTTGCTATATACAATAAGGTATTGTGTATCGTAAACACCCGAAAAGATGCCAAGGAACTGTATGACCGTTTACCAAATGAAGGAATAAAGCTCCATCTATCGAGAATGATGTGTCCCGCCCATATCAGTGAAACCATACGGAAGGTCAAGGCATTGCTGAAAGATAAATCACATCCGATTGTCAGAGTGATAGCTACCCAACTTGTAGAGGCAGGGGTGGATATAGATTTCCCTGTTGTATTTCGGCAAGAATCAGGTCTTGACTCTATTTTACAGGCAGCGGGGCGTTGTAACCGTGAAGGAAGAAATACTGTTGGTACCACATTTGTGTTCAGTCTCGCCGCAGAGAAACGTATTCCATTTGGGGCAATGAAGGCTGCAAACAATGCACGATTGAATTTGCCTGCAAATAGTGATTGGTTTGACCCTTCTACGATGACAGAGTATTTTTATCAGTTGTATTGCAGGAAAAACACGTTTGACGATAAGGATATAAAACATTATCTTTATAACCCTAATGAGTTATGTTTTGAAACGGCATCAAAGAAGTTCAGATTGATTGATGATGATTGTATGAATATCATTGTAAATTGGGAGAACAGCATGGAGCTTGTGGAAAAACTGAAAGAATCTGGCTGTACCTATCCCTTGATGAAGCAACTGGCTAAATTTACAGTAGGCGTTCATAGTTCCGATTTTGACAAGTTGGTCAGCTATGGTGCTATTGAGGAAGTATTAGAGGGTATCTATGTGTTGACAGACAGGGTACAGTATGACAAAAATACGGGTCTTAGCCTTGACAACCATTGGATGGAAGAGCTATTAATGATATAAAAATAAATGAATAATATGGACTATACAGATAAAGAATATTGTTTGGAGGTGTGGGGTAACTGGGCTTGCTTCACTCGTCCTGAATTAAAAGTAGAGCGTGTGAGCTATGATGTCATTACGCCTTCAGCGGCACGCGCCATTTTTGAGGCTATACTTTTCAAACGATATGCCATGCGCTGGCAAGTGACGAAAATAGAAGTTCTTAATCCTATTAAGTGGACTACCATCAGGAGAAATGAGGTAGGAGCATTGGCGGGTAAGTCCTCAATCTTTATTGAAGATAAACGACAACAGAAGAATTCTTTGCTTTTGCAAGGTGTGCGCTATCGTATTCACGCAAAGCTGGTTTTTATTCCGGTAAAAGATCGACCAAAGGAGGCTTTTATCAAACATCAGCCAAGTGATGATGAGAATCCGATGAAATATTATCAGATGTTTGAACGCAGGGCATCGCAAGGACAATGTTTCACCCAGCCGTATCTTGGTTGCCGTGAGTTTGCTGCAAATTGGAAGTATATTGATAATACGGAACAACTTGCCCCTCCTTTGGCTGAAGATAGGGATTTGGGTATCATGCTTTATGACATGGATTTTGAAGGGAATGTACAGAAACCTAATGCCATGTTTTATCGTGTAAGAATGGAGCAAGGTGTGATTGTCGTACCAGATAAAGATAGCGAGGAGGTGCTGAGATGATACTAAAAGCATTGTATGATTATTACCATCGGAGTGGTAATTTACCCACTATGGGAATGGAGTTAAAGGAAATAGGTTTTATCATCGTTATTGATAAGTGTGGTAATTTCTTACGTTTTGAAGACAGGCGTATAGACAAAAAGTCTGCGCAACAGTTTCTTGTTAAGAAGAGTGCAGGTCGTTCAAGTGCCCCTGTTGCAAACTATTTGTACGACAATAGCCAATATGTATTTGGTTATTCCGACAAAGGGGACATGGAAAGCATGCGCAAGTATTTTGATACATTCAAAGCGAAGGTTGAAGAAATATACGACGTGTTTTCAGATAATGAAACCATGCAGGCTGTTTATGCGTTTTATCAACAAGAGCCTTCAGATATAGTTGAAGCCATGCAGAATGATTCTCTTTGGGATGATATAAACAAGAATCTCAATAAAAAATATTCCACTTTCTCTTTTCTTATAGAAGGAGATACGGAAATAGTGGCTTCTAAGCGCAAACTAATAAACTTAGAATCGGGTGGTAATGATGTTGGTGGAGGTCTTTGTTTAGTAATAGGCAAACATTCAAAAACCGTAGAGGTTACAACCGCTACAATGATTCCGGGAAGTCAGGCTACAGCTAAACTTGTCGCTTTTCAAGTCAATTCCGGATATGATTCGTATGGTAAGTCAAAGGGGCATAATGCTCCTATATCTGAAGAGGCTGAATTTGCTTATACTACAGCATTGAATCATTTATTGCGTTCTGATTCGCATAATAAATTTATGGTAGGTTCACGCACATACCTGTTCTGGGCTTCTTCTGATAGTGAGGCTGCAAAGAAATCTGAAGATAGTTTGTTTGCTTTGTTGGGGCGTACAGAAGAAAACGATGATCCTAACATGCTCATAGAATTGGTGCGACGTACATTCATGTCTATCTATAACGGAGTATTGTTCGCAAACAAAGATGACAAATTCTTTATATTAGGTTTGGCTCCCAATTCAGCCCGAATAGCGGTGGTGTATTGGAATGAATTGCCATTGCGTGAGTTTGCCGGCTTAATCAGTAAACATTTCGCAGATATGGAGATTGTTGATACACGTAAAGACAAGAAACCGTATGTAGGATTACATTCCATCCTCGGAAATGTTACTCTTGGAGGGAAGTCAAGCGATGCTACGCCCAATCTTCCAGATGCTGTAGTGAAAAGCATCTTCCAAGGACTTCCGTATCCGGCTTCTCTGTTTCAGGCTTGCATTCGCCGCATACGTGCTGAACAATCAGTCAACATTGGTCGTGCAGCCATCATCAAGGCTTATCTTAATCGATTAAATGATAATAATAACAATAAAAAACTCGATATTATGTTAGACAAAGAAAATCAAAATCAAGGGTATCTTTGTGGAAGGTTGTTTGCTGTTCTCGACAAGATACAGGAAGACGCAAATAACATTCATTCCATTCGTGAGCGTTACATGAATTCCGCATCGGCCACTCCGGCTATGATTTTTGCCACTATCCTAAATCTTTCCACTCATCATCAGGAGAAGCTGAATGAGGGTAAACAGGTGTTTTATGAGAAATTGAAACAGGAAATCATTTCCAAACTTGACGCAAACGGTTTTCCTGCACATCTAGATCTTCAAGACCAAGGGCGCTTTTTTGTAGGATATTATCATCAGCGGCAAGCGTTCTTCATGGGTAAAGAGAACAGAGAAACAGAAGAGTAATAACAAACAATTAAAAATATACAGTTATGTCAGAAATTAAGAACAGAATCGATTTCGTTTACATCTTTGATGTGCAGGACGGTAATCCGAATGGAGACCCTGATGCAGGTAATCTTCCCCGTGTAGATGCAGAAACGGGTATGGGGCTTGTTACAGATGTTTGCCTTAAACGTAAGGTACGTAATTATGTACAAGTGGCAAAAGGTTTGGAAGATGGCTACGATATATTCATTAAGGAGAAGGCTGTTTTAAACACTTTGATTGATAAAGCGCATGATGATTCTGAGGTAAAAAATGCTAAAGATAAGACTGATGCTGCACGTCGTTTTATGTGCAAGAACTATTTTGATGTTAGAACATTTGGTGCTGTGATGTCAACCGGCAAGAATGCAGGGCAGGTACGTAGACCGTGGACTTACTGTTGGATGGAAAAACAGACGTGATGTCAACCGGCAAGAATGCAGGGCAGGTACGTGGCCCAATCCAGTTTACCTTTGCCCGTTCTGTAGATCCAATTGCTGCGGCAGAACATTCTATAACCCGTATGGCTGTGGCAACAGACGCTGAAGCTAAGAAACAAAGTGGTGACAACCGCACAATGGGACGTAAAGCTACCGTACCTTACGGTCTCTACATCTGTCACGGCTTCATTTCTGCCAACCTTGCCCAACAAACAGGCTTTTCAGAAGAAGACCTTGCGCTGTTCTGGGAAGCCCTGAAGAACATGTTCGATATGGATCGTTCGGCTGCACGCGGATTGATGAGTGCACAGAAATTGATTGTTTTCAAACATGATTCCGTATTGGGTAATGCCCCTGCCAACAAACTATTTGATTTGGTTAAGGTGGAGAAGGTGTGCGATGGAGCACCACGTTCATTCGGTGATTACCATGTCACGATAGACAAGGAACATGTCCCATCAAATGTTACTGTAGAGGAACTGATATAAAACAAAAGACAATGTATAGCGAAGACGATATGCTCATGTTGTCGGGGATTCAGCACTTCAGGTTCTGTCCCCGGCAATGGGCTTTGATTCACATTGAGCAGCAATGGGATGATAACCGTCTCACCATAGAGGGACAGATTCTGCATAAACATGTGGATGACCCGTTCTATAGACAGAAATGTGGAGATCAAATAACATTGCGTGCAGTGAATATCGCTTCGCGTGAGTTGGGGCTCTATGGCATTTCCGATGCCATAGAGTTGCTACCTTCTCCATCTTTGGAAGATACGATCTTGCATCCTAAATATCCAGGACGTTGGCGACCGGTGGCTGTGGAGTATAAGCATGGCAGACCCAAAAAGGATGAAGTGGATGAAGTGCAGTTGGCGGCACAAACAATGTGTCTTGAAGAAATGTACGCAATCCATATACCCTACGGTGTGTTCTTTTATGGAGAACTTCGTCATCGGATAGAGGTGGCTATAACAGATGAGTTGCGCAATATCGTCAGACAATGCGCCAGGGATATGCATGAAATATTCAGTAAGGCTGTTATCCCAAAAGCAAAATATGAACGACATTGCGACAAATGCTCATTGAAAGAAATCTGTATGCCGACGATAGCCAAGAATTGTACCACGGTAGATACTTACCTCAATAAACACTTATATACATGAGAAAATTGTTGAATACTTTGTATGTGACGACACCTGAAGCCTATCTGAGTAAGGATGGGCAGAATGTCGTAGTATCAGTCAAGCAAGAGGAAGTGTTCCGTATTCCTGCGATAAACATAGAAGGCATTGTGACGTTCGGATATATGGGCGCAAGTCCGGGCGTGATGAAATTGTGCAGTGACAATAGCATATCACTTACATTCCTATCTCCTCATGGCAGATTTATCAGCAGGGTACAGAGCGCAACGAAAGGGAATGTACTGTTACGCAAGAGACAATATCAATTGTCGGATGATGAATCCTGGTCATTACATGTGGCACGACTGATGATTGGTGGTAAGATTCAAAACTATCGTAATATATTAAAGAGATATATTCGTGATTATGGAGAGAATGAAAACATTAATCGGGCGGTACAAGTGTTGGAACATGCCAAGCGTGAAGCTTTGGCGACCCAAGATAAGACGACCCTAATAGGGTATGAAGGCATGGCTTCAAATGCCTATTTTGAAGTGTTGCCTGTTTTGATACTTAATCAGAAGGCTGATTTCCCGTTTCATGGCCGGAATCGCCGTCCTCCTAAAGATGCAGTGAATGCCATGTTGTCTTTTGCTTATACTTTGATTGCTAATGATACATCTGCCGCACTCGAAACAGTTGGCCTTGATCCATACGTAGGATTTCTCCATACACTTCGTCCGGGACGTACATCCTTAGCATTGGATATGATGGAAGAATTGCGAGCCTATCTTGGTGATCGTTTTGTCTTGTCGTTGATTAATAAAAGACAGATAACATCCAAGGATTTTTTGTTTCAAGGTGATAATGGGGTTGTTATGACGGATAAAGGGAAAAAGACATTTATTTCCGCATGGCAGGCAAGGAAAAGGGAGGTGATAATCCATCCTTATCTTAATGAAAAAATAGAGATAGGGCTTCTGCCTTATGTACAGGCCATGTTGATGGCAAGATATATCAGGCAAGATATTGATAATTATCCGGTATTTCTAATAAAATGATTTACGATTATGCATATTCTTGTGACTTATGATGTGGATACTACGAGCAAAGAAGGAGCTCGCCGCCTACGACATGTGGCTAAGGCTTGCATAGATTATGGCCAAAGGGTACAGAATTCTGTCTTTGAGTGTGAGGTGACAGAAGCACAATATTGTCTCTTGATTGAACGAATCAAGCGTATTATTGATATGTCTCTTGATAGCGTTAGATTTTATATTCTCAATAAAAACGAGAATAAAAGGGTAAAAGTGATAGGTGTTGAAACTGCTTACAAAGTTAATAATGCTCTTATCATATAATTTATGCGAATGTGGAGTATTACGAAAAAAGTAGTATTTTCGCACCCCTTAATAATTAGCAGATTAACCCGTCTTTAAGGCGATTGCAGCCATTAAGCTGAAATAAAAATGAGAATTCGCATATTAATAGGTCTAATTTATTGACTTATAATATGTAACTTTGCACACTGTCGCACCCCGTGTGGGTGCGTGGATTGAAACTTTTAAGATATCATTAATCTCTTTTCCCGATTTGTCGCACCCCGTGTGGGTGCGTGGATTGAAACCCGATTTAAAGAGCTGGCACCACGCCTTAACCGCAGTCGCACCCCGTGTGGGTGCGTGGATTGAAACGTACATTTGCCCTTGTAAGATAACAATATTAACAAGTCGCACCCCGTGTGGGTGCGTGGATTGAAACACAGACGCCAACGGCAATGATGCAGACTTGACCGCCGTCGCACCCCGTGTGGGTGCGTGGATTGAAACGCTGATCTCTTTGCCAGACTTAAACAGGTTACACCATGTCGCACCCCGTGTGGGTGCGTGGATTGAAACATAGCCGTGCCGTATTCTTATTGGTGTAA
>ULZV01043546.1_pt1 | contig 12450 bp, 9 predicted proteins | sample 1963471 | NCBI WGS metagenome assembly ULZV01 (sample SAMEA4835899, study PRJEB28245) | human gut metagenome | biome: gut microbiome; material: fecal sample | place: Denmark | collected 2008 | reverse complement strand
CCCGCCGATTTTCGTATCGGAAGCATCCGCGACTAGCGGATCGGCACCTTCTCCATGCCTTCGACCTCGGTTTCGAAGGCGTAGTAGGCTCCGATCAGACCGGCGTTGTTGGTGTGCCGGCAGCGCTTGACAACCGTGTGGAAATCGCTCCACTGCGGGATCTTGTCGAGCGCCGCATTGACCAGCGGCAGCAATTGCTGTTCACGGCAGATGCCACCGCCCAGCAGCACGCATTCGGGGTCGGCCACGGCGACGATGTTGAAAATGCCGATGGCAAGATAGTCGATCCACCGGTCCACGATCTTGCGCACACGCGGCTCATCGAGACGATGGAACAGGGTGGCCGGCACGATGGAGCCTGTCGGCACGTCGAATTCCTTGGCGTACTCCTCCGCCAGCACGATGGTCGACAGGTAATCCTGCATGGTGTGGAATCCACCGGTCTCATAGTTCGGGATCATCATGCCCAGCTCGCCTGCACGCCAATCCTTGCCTCGGCGGATCCTGCCGTCCAGGAACAACGCACCGCCCACACCGCTGTCGATGGTGATCAGCGCAAAATCGTCGAGTTTGACGGCGTTGCCGCTCAGCTTCTCCGCCATTGCCGCGCAGTTGGCGTCGTTCTCCATCCATGTGGGGATCGGGTCGTCAAGATAGCCCTGCAGTTTTCTGCCGATTTCATGGCCGTACAGTATGCTTAGCGCGCCGGCGGTAACGGCGACCTGCTTCTCCGTGTCGATGAAGCCGGGCACGCTTATGGCGATGCCGTCAAGAGGGGCACGCTGCTTGGAAACAATATGCGCGAGCGCCTGGTAGAAGGGCTCCTCGCCGTCGACCGGAGTCGCGATAGTACCCGGAATGCCCATGCGCCCGTCCTCGAACACCACGTATCGGGTGAAGAACGTTCCGATTTCGAACGCAAGGATGCGCTTCTTTGCAGTCATATCGTTATCTAACCCATCTTTAATAAAAATCCTGCCTTGGTACAGTATAGCGTTCCCGCCCATACTTAAGCGCTTCCGCCCCATCCCCCGATACGCTCAGCCAACACCCCTTTGCGTACCACCAATGCAATGGCGGAATCGAAGTGCGTCATAGCATATTCGTCTGCCATTGTGCAACATATGCCATAACAACTTGTCAATATTTATCGATACGGTTGCCTATTGGAGGCTCTTGCAATACACGCTTTTATGACTCCCGCCGCTTACGGCGGGCAGCCCCCTAGATGCCCCCATCAATGACGTTTTCCACGTCGCGCGAAGACAGGAGAAATAGATGAGAAACAAGGCAATCGCATGCCTTGGCGCAATCGTCGCTTGCGCAACGGCTCTCGCCGGAATCCCGGCCACCGCCATGGCGGACGACTCCGCCGGCCTGACTCCCCAATACACCTACAATTCCCAGAACGATAACGGCATGACCTTCGAAAAGGTCAGCCACGCCGATCAGGGCCTGAGCCAGGCCGATGGCGTGGTCGATTACACCGGCGACGGCACCATCGCCCCCTATACCACCGGCCTGAGCACCACCGGCAACGGCGACCGCGGCCAGTCCTACAGCTATGCGGCAGCATCCTCCGGCGACTGGGTCTACATCGGCACCATGTACGGCGGCCTCGGCGTGCAGGCCATTCTGAACCGCGATATGACAAGCCTCGGCCTGACCTCCAAGCAGGCCACCGCACTCATCCAGACCATGTACGCGGGCAACATGTACCTTGGCGAACCCGACGGCAAGAGCGCCGGCGGCATGCTGTTCAAGTTCAATGTGAAGACCGGCAAGACCAAGATCCTCATGTCCAAGAGCACCGGCATCGACGGAGGCAAGGGCGTGATCCCGACCTTCCGCAGCGCCTTCAAGATGAACGGCAAGCTGTACTTCGAGGGCATGGTCATGGACACCAACAACAAGGATCTCACCCAGCAGGAGATCCAGACCGCCATGGCCTATCAAAACGGATTCCCGTGCATCTACGAAGTCGACCCGGCCAACAACGACAAGCTCACCAAGGTGTATGACAGCGTCGACGTGGATGGCTTCCGTTCCCTGGTCAAGGGCAACGTGTTCACCTCCACCCGTGCCATCGGCTCCTTCGGCAATACGCTGATCGCCGGCGACCTCAAGCCGACCGCGGACGGCAAGGGCAAGGCGCTGCTTGTGGCATCCAAGACCCCGTCCGATCCGAACTCCTACAAAGTGATCGCCGACATGGCGAGCTTCGACAACCTGCCCGCCATCCACCGACAGGATGTCAACGGCGGCGGCGGTATCTATCAGGTGCAGGAGTTCAACGGCAAGCTGTACGTCGTGGTCTGCACCGGCGACACCAGCACCCTGAACGAAGAGACCGGAACCATGCGCTCCTTCGCCATTTACGTGGGCGAGAACAAGGGCGATTCCACCAACAAGGCCGATTGGACCTGGCGTCCGCTCGTAGGCGACACCGCCAAGGGCGCCAAGTACTACTACGGTCTTGACAAAAGCCGTGTGAGCGCCGGCGCCTGCACCCTGCAGGTCTACGGCGACCACTTGTACATCGGCGACTACAACGACGTGTCCAGCGCACTGCAGGGCTTCGTCACCAAAAGCAACTTCGTAACCCAAGCCACCAACCTCGAACAGTCCGTCAACCTATACCGCATGGACAAGAACGAGAACGTCGAGATGCTCGTGGGCGACAAGAACGACACCTTCCCGAAGGGCGGTTCCACCGGTCTGGGCAGCGGCTACGACAACCACATGAACCAATACACCTGGCAGACCACCGTTCACGAGGGCAAGATGTACCTGTCCACCATGAACACCACCACCTTGCTGGAACCGATCGCACAGTTCACCAACGGTGACATTCTCAACATGAACGAGAAGGATTGGAACAACACCGTCCACTACCTGCGCGTGTTCCTGCGCCTGCTGTGGGGCATGGGCCCGACCGACCCGGCTTCCGCCATCGCCACGCAGAGCAACGATCAGAACGCCAAGGTGACCACCCAGACCATGCCGTCCACCGACAATCCGGAGGCGCTGGTCGACTGGGCCCGCATCCAGGCCGGCAAGGACGCCTCCGCCGCGCAGCCGCAGACCACCGACGCCAAGTCCGTCTCGTCCGCCAAGCCGATCAGCCTGACCGCCGCCCAGACCAAGGAACTGGTCGACGGCATCAAGGACGGCAGCATCGTTCCGGGCAGCCTGGCAGCCTCCGGCTCCTCCGATGAGGCCTCGCAGCTCTTCGACATCAACAACGAGCTGGACAACCTCGGCTCCCAGCTGTCCGACAAGGGCTCCGCCGATTTCGCCAACAACTACGGCGAAGTCACGGACGCGTTCTTCAGCATCGCCGACATCATTCCCGACAAGTTCAAAGGCCTGTACGAGATGCTGGTCAAGCTGACCAGCAAGGCCAACCTCAAGGCCTACGCCAAGTCCCTGCCGTACCTGGCCAAGTCCAAGCGCGGCTTCAACCTGTTCGAGATCACCGACCGTTCCGCCGCGAATGAGGGCGTGACCGTCGGCACCGTTACCGACAACGGCTTCGGCGACCCGTTCAACCACGGTCTGCGCATCTTCTGCGACACCGACGACTACATGGTGGTCGGCACCGCGAACCCGTTCTACGGTACCCAGCTGTGGCGCGTGCGCAATACGCAGTACGCCGTGAACGTCTCCGCGACCGAAGGCGGCTCCGCCTCCGCGGATGTCGAGCGCGCGGCCAAGGGCAGCAAGGTCACGCTGACGGCCACCGCGAACAAGGGCTACCACTTCAAAGAGTGGAACGTGCTGAAGGGCAACGTCTCCATCGAGAACAACGCCTTCGAGATGCCTGACGGCAGCGTCTCCATCCAGGCTGTGTTCGAAAAGGACGCTGTTGAACCGACGACGCCAACGACCCCGGCAAAGCCTGCCACAGACACGAAGCCATCCACAACACCGACCGGTGTCACGTCCACCCCTTCGACCGGCTCCTCCGTGCTCGGCATGGCGGTCGCCGCGGCTGTGGCACTGATTGCAGGCGCCGCGATTCTGCTGAAGAAGAAGCAGGCGTGATGATGACCGGCGGTGTGATCGCAGCCACCCGATGAACGCGGAACGGCGCCATACCACCGGTTCCTGACGAAGAAGGCCGATGTCCATCAAGGGCATCGGCCTTCTTCATATTCGGCTTCGTCGAGTGGAGTCGTTCCGCTCCGTCTAACGTGGTCTACAGCATTGCGATCACCGCAACGCAATCACATCCACGCCATACGGCTTAAGCTCGATCAGATCGTTGATGACGGTGCCGGTCAGCAGCTCCGTGCCACCGTTGAGTTCGCTGAGGCACAGACGCTTGTCGGCGGCGCTGTTGTTGATGAGGAACGCGTAGCGGGTGCCGCCATCGCCATAGCGCACGGACAGGCTGACATCCTCCGGGGTATCAAGCGACTTCAGATCCAGCTCCTTGATGATCGGAGCCATGAACGCGCTCATGCCGGTCTCGTCCAACGGAGTGCCCACAAAATAGGCTTTGCCCTTGCCATACGCATTGACGGTGAGCGCGGAATGCCCAGCATAGAATTCGTCGCCGCCGTACGTAGCAAGACGCTCGGCACCTTCGCGATGAATAATGCTCGCCACGATCTCGCCCTTGGCATCAACCGTGCCGCCATGCACTTCGATGGTTTCGCCCGGCGCAAGCGCATCGATCTCTTCGACCCATACGCCCATAAGCCTGCGCAGCTTGCCCGGGTAGCCGCCTGGCACCACCAGATCATGCTCATCATGGATGCCGGCCATATAGCCGGTGATGAAGGTGCCACCATCCGCCACATAGGCTTCCAACGTTTCAGCCACACCAGGCAACACGGTGATCAGCGCCGGGGCGATGGCCAGATCATACTGGCTGAGCCGCGCAAGAGGCGTGGTGCTGGCGATCATATCCACCGGCACATTGCGACGCCACAACGCACGGTAGAAGCGATGAACCTCATTGGGATAGTTGAAGCCGGTGGTCGGGCCGACACAGCCTTCAAGCGACCAGTAGCTCTGCCAGTCGAACATGATGGCTACACGGGATTCGATGCGCGAGCCCATGATCCGCCTGCCGATGCGGTCCAGTTCCTCACCCAAGGCCGCGGTCTCCTTGAACACGCGGGACTCCTCGGTGCCGTCATGCGCGATGACCGCGCCATGGAATCGCTCGCAGCCGCCAAGGGACTGCTTCATCTGGAAGAACCGCACGGTGTCGGCGCCATGGGCCACGGCCTGCCAGCTGAGCTTACGCACTTCCCCCCGGCTGCTTGACCTTGCAGAACGGGAACCAGTTCTGCTGGTTCGGGGTCTGCTCCATCAGCATGAACGGCTTGTTGCCGCCGATGCCGCGCATCAGGTCGTGGCACATGGCGGTGAAGCTCGGCGGGGTGTCCATGCCCGGATAGTTGTCCCAGCTGACCACGTCCATCTCCTTGGCCCACTCGAAGTAGTCGAGATCCTTGAACGTGCCCATGAGGTTCGTGGTGATCGGCGTGGTCGCGTCGTATTCGCGGATCGCGTCGCGCTCGTTCGTATAGCAGGCCAACTGCGCCTGGCTTTGGAAGCGGCGATAGTCCATCTGCAGCCCGGACACCACGCATTTGGCGTCGCTGATGCCGTCGCCGTAGCCGACGGGCGGGCACCACGTCGCCCCAATCGTAGATGGTGTGGCTCCAGAAATTGGCGCACCACGCCTTGTTGAGCGCTTCGATGAGCTCGTCCTGGCCCTACGGCAGGCGCATGTCGGTGCGGTCGCGGCCTTCCAGATCATGTTCGTGGTCGAGTCCGCCGATGAAGACCACCGGATCTCCGGCGGCCGCGTACGCGCGGGCTTTTGCCACGGCCTCGTCACGCAGTTCGCGCGCGCGATTCACGTCTTTGGCATCGGAACCCTTGGAATTCTCAAGGCTTTCCTCCTGCCAGCTTTCGTCCTGGTTGATCTGTTTGGCGTCGTAGCCGAGCGCGTATTCGATTTCGACGTTGCCGCCGAGCTCGCCGTTGAGGCCGAGCAGCGGGGATACTTCGTGCAGCGCTTTGATGACGGCCGAGCCGCCGCCGTTGGAGTGGATGCGGTCGGCGTTGGCACCGATGACCAGCAGACGGGTCATGTTGCGTTCGTCGAGCGGCAGCAGGTGCGCGTCGTTTTTCAGCAGCACGATGGATTCGCGGGCGATGTCCAATGCCTTCGCCGCGTGGTCGAGCGTCGCGTAACGGCCTGGTTTGCGGCTTGCGTGCGCGTCGCCGAGCATGTGCAGCGCGTCCATGACGGCGATCACGCGTTCGACTTTCCCGTCGACGTCGCTTTCCTTGACGTCGCCGTCTTCCACGGCTTTCTTCAGCGGGTTGGCGAAGTAGTAATCGTCGAAATTCGGCGTGACGGACAGTTCGATATCCATGCCGACTTCGGCGCTGGCTTTGGTGTCGCGCACCGCGCTCCAGTCGGAAACGACGAAACCGTCGAAACCGTATTCGTCGCGCAGGATGTCGTCGAGCAGCTGCTTGTGTTCGCAGCATTTGGTGCCGTTGACGAGATTGTAGGCGCCCATGACGGAGAGCACGCCGCCGTCTTGTACCGCCGCTTCGAAGGCCGGCAGGTAGATTTCGCGTAATGCCCGCTCGCTTACGGTCTCGTCAACGTCCAATCGGTCGGTTTCCTGGCTGTTGACCGCGTAATGTTTCGCGCAGGCGGCCACGTCGGATTCCTGCACGCCTTGGATGTAGGCCACACCTTGCGCGGCGGTCAGGACCGGATCCTCGCTCATGTATTCGAAATTGCGTCCGCACAACGGACTGCGTTTGATGTTGATGGAAGGGCCGAGAATCACGTCCTTGCCTCGGCCTCGGGCTTCCTCCCCCAATACTTCACCGGTCATGCGGGCCAGGTCGGGGTTCCATGTGGAGGCGACCGCCGAGCCGGACGGCAGGTAGGTCACATAGTCACGGGTGTTGTACAGCGGCGCCCAATTGTCGTTATGCAGTTCGGCGCGCACGCCCATCGGACCATCATCCATCCTGAGCGGCGGAATGCCCAGTCGTTCGGCGTTGCCGTTGCGGAACAGGCCTGCGGCGTGCACAATGGCGATTTTCTCGTCCAGCGTGAGTTGCGCCGTCAGTTCCCTGGCTTTGGTTTTGTTGGCTTCAGTAATTACGGTCATGCGTTTTTCTTTCGTTTCATTGCGATTCGACGGTGTGGAGATTCATCATCGAACGCGCTCCTCACGAAAGCATGGAGGAAAGTGGACATGGAAAAAGCGGAAAAGTTCCGACAGGCAAGAAGGAGACGACGACGTCCGTCGGAATATGCGGAACCGGAAGAGTTGCGGGGCGTCGGCCCGGTTCGAAGAGTCCGACGCCCCTTGTTGGTTATGTGATTAGGCGAGGCGTTCCGGCCGAAGCGAAAACGCTCCAGCCGGAACGCCAGGAATTACTTGGCCTGCTTGACGATGTCCTTGCGGGCCTGGATCAGGTCCTTGGCGTTCTGCTGGTCGACCTTGAGGACTTCCTTGTAGCCGAGGTTGTCGATCTTGGTGCGGGCTTCGTCAAGGGTCTTCTCGAACTTGCCCGCAGCGGTGATGGCCTGCCAGGAGGCGTTCACCGTTTCGGACTTGACGGAGCTGCGGGTGGCGGAAACCGTGGAATCCTCCTGTGGAGTGGTGTAGGACGCACCGGCTGCGATGGAGAGCTTGCCTGCCTTCTGCAGATAGTCGATGTCGTTGGTGGCGTTCTCCATGTGGGCGGACCAATCCTTGAACAGCTCGGTCTCATCCTGGTTGGACTTCCACAGCAGCGGGTTGTAGGCCTCGCCGGTGTTCGGGTCGATGTCGTTCTGAGACACGGCCTTGAAGTTCAGCTTAGAGTAGCCGTCATCGTAGCTGGAGCCGCCAAGCTTGGCGGAGACCTTCAGGTTGGCGTGGTCGCCGGTCATGGCCTGCTGGCCGAACTTGGTCAGGGTCGGGTTCTTGCCGTCCTTGTCGGTGGTGAAGCAGCCCAGATCCTTCGCAGGCGGCGCCACCGGAGTTGGAGGAAGAGGCGTAGATGCCTTCCGGAGAATACATCCAGTCGATGAACTTGGCCAGACGGGCCTTGTTCTTGGCCTTGGAGCCGATGGCCACGATGGTGGCGCCATCACCGTCAGGCTGGAAGCCGTCGGAATAGACCTTCATGTTCTCAAGCGGAGCCAGCATGAAGCCGACGCCTTTGGCCTTGTTCTCGTCGGAGTTCATACGCGGCTTGCCCAGCCAGCTCCAGATGGACAGCATGGTCTTGCCGTTGGTGACCTTGGTCCGCATGGTATCCCAGTCCTGGGTGGTGGAATCAGGATCGACCAGCCCCATGGATTCGGCCTTGTTCAGGAACTCCAGGGCCTGCTGGTAGATGCCGCCCTCCTTGGTGGCGGGCTGCACGTCCTTACCGTCGGCGGAGATGAACACGGAACCCTGGTTGGTGTAGCCGAACCAGCTGCAGATGGATGCGGCGTTCTGCATCACATCGCCGTCCCGATCCTTGAACAGTGACATGGCGTAGATGTCGTCCTTGCCGGTATCCTGGCGAGCCCTGTCCTGCATCTGCTTAAGCACATTGAGCAGACCGTCGAGATCCTTGATCTGCGGGTAGCCGATCTCCTTGTAGATATCCCAGCGGATGTACGGTGCGGCAGCCGACTCGTTGCCTTCGCTCGGGTCGGTCGGAGACTGGGAGGAGACACCCTGAGGAACACCCCACACGCCATCCTTGCCGGCCTGCTTGGCGATGGACTTGACCGCGGAATCGTACTTCTTGACATTCTTCATGCTGGAGTAGTACGGGGTCATGTCTTCGATGAGCTTGGCCTTGACCAGCTTGTTCAGACGCCCGTTGCCGGTACCGACAATCACCAGATCGCCAAGGTTGCCGGAAGCGGAGCGAGTATCGAACACGGTATCGCCGCCGGACACGTTCGGCGCGATGATGTTCAGCTTGATGTTGAACTTGTCTTTGACGATCTTGGCGAACCAGCCGCTCTTTTGCAGACCCTGGCTGCTGGCCAGCGAGTCGAAGACCTCGACGGTCATTTCGGAACCGTCGTCCTTGGTGTCGGCACTGTTGCTGCCGCTGCCGCAGGCCGCGAGCGACAGCAGCGTAGCAGCCGCAACGCCAGCCGCAATCGCGCGGGTGGTGATTTTCTTCAGTTCTATGCGGAAACCTCCTTGTATTCCTTCTTCTGATATTCAGTTATGGGGAAAAGAATCGTTGTGTTGTTAATCAGCCTTTAACCGCGCCCAGCATCATGCCCTTGACGAAGAAGCGCTGGAAGAACGGGTAGGTGAACATGATCGGCAGCACCACGATGACGGAAACCGTCATACGGATCGAGGTCGGCGTCGCGGCGCTTGCCAGAGCGGCGACATTCGCCGAATTCGCCTTGGCCGCATTCGCCAGTGCGGACGCCTGGTTGATGTAGGTGTACAGCAGGTACTGCAGCGAGTAGAGCTTCGAATCGGTCATGTAGATCAGGGTGTCCTGGAAAGAGTTCCACTGGTTCACGGCCGAGAAGATGCCCACGGTCGCCAGAATCGGCGTGCACATCGGCAGGATGATGCGGGTGAACACGGTCAGCGTGCCGGCGCCGTCCATTTCAGCGGCTTCCTGCAGCGACGGCAGTGGCCGCAAAACCCTTGCCGCATCGGCGCTAAAGTATTGTTATTCCAACAAACTAAGTGCTCTTGGAGAGCTATTTATAATCTTATAAATAGGGCGTGTCGCACAATACGGCACAGTACTATCGGCAATAGCCGAACACATCATCGAGGAGGATTCATGCGGTTCAACATCAACGCGCCCTTCTGGCGTTTCATGGACACCCTGCTGCGTTTCGTCGGGCTTAATCTGGTCTACCTCATCACGCTGATCCCAAACGTCACCATCGGCCCGGCACGCGCGGCATTGTATTCCACAATGTTCGCCTATGACGAGCATGACGACATCCGCCTCGTCAAGGAATATCTCACCCGCTTCAAACGCGAGTTCAAACAGGGACTTGCGGCCTGGGTGCTCGTCGCCATCCTCGCCACCGCCATCCTCTTCGGCCTGTCGTTCTGGAAGGCGTGGGATACCAACGCCTCCTACATACCGCTGATCCTTCTGGTCATCGCCGCCGTGGTCGTGGCGCTGTTCGCCGAATACGCCGCACCGTTGCAGGCACGCTTCGCCAACACCACCGGCAGGCTCTTCTCGCTATCGGCGATGTTCCCCTGGCGAGCCTTCCCCTGCTCGCTCGTCCTCGTCGTCATCGACGTACTCGCGGCCGGCCTGTCATATTTCGTACCGCTCATACGCGTTCTCGCCATCCTCTTCGGCATCGCCTGGGTGGCGTATGCGAAATCCCTCATTCTGCTGTGGGGCTTCAAACGGTATGGCGGAACGGGCAAAGTGGAGAATCCGCAATATGTCAATGCGCACGAGTGACGTTGCGGCGGCGCTCAGGAATCATGCTTTGTCGGTGATGAACGTCAGCGGATTGTCGATGAATTTGCGCAAGCCGACTTCCGCGGCACCGTACAACGCCGGATGGTCGGCCACCAACGGGATGGACACGCTCACCTGCATGTCCGACGCCCCCAAGACCTGCGATTCCAAACGGTTTTCGAGCGTTTCGTAGAAGAACGGCCCGAAATCGGTCCACCAACCGCCCAGCAGCACGGTATCGACATCGGCCAGATTCAGTGCGGAGCCGATGGCCGAGGCCAGCGCGTCGATGGCCCGTCCGACGGCCTCCACGGTCCGCACATCATGGGAATGCCATGCGTCCAACAGACGCTCCAGTGCCTCACCGCTCGAAGCCGCATTCTTTTCGGCCACTCCGGAAGCCTCGACCAGCGCGCGACGGCCAGCATACGTTTCCAAACATCCGCGTCGTCCGCATCCGCACAGCGGACCGTCCAAAGACACCGACACGTGACCGATCTCACCGGCGAAACCGTGGCTTCCCGACACGATCTCACCGTCACGGACGATCGCGCCGCCGATGCCGATATCGCACGACAGATACAGGAAAGAGTCGGCGCAATCCACGCCATCGAACACGTCCGCACGCGCACAGGCATATCCCGGAATCTGCGCGATGGCGGCCAGCTTCGCCTCATTGCACGGGGTAACGTCATACCCTCGCATAACGTCGAACGTGGTCAGATCGACATTCTCCCAACCGAGATTGCGGGCCATGAGCAGCCTCTTGTCGGAGGTGACCAAGCCCGGCAGCGCACACGAGACGCCCGCGATGATGCATCGTTTCGATTCCAGATCCTCAGCCATCGCCTTGGCCATGGCGTCAAGCTTGCCGAATACGACGTCCGGCTCGACGCCGCTCATGTCGGCATCCACCCATTCGTGCCTGAGTATGTCGTGGTTGATGTCCAAAGCCATGCATCCATAGCCGTCGGTGTTGACCTGCATGCCGACGCCGCACACCTTGCCGCCTCCCAGCATCAACGGCGTGGACGGGCGCCCATAGCTGGCCGAGTTCTGCGGCTCACCCTCCTTGACGACGCCCGCATCGATCAGCAGCGACACCAGCAACGACATCGTCGCCTTGGTCAGCCCGGTCTCCTTGGCAAGATCCGCTCGGCTCATCGGCCCGGAGGCACGCAGTAGCGTGTCGATCACCACCGAAAGATTGTGATTGCGCAGATCGTCCTGATTGATCCTGCGAAGAGATGCCATAGCCGTTCCCGTCCCTGCCCTGTTTGCCGTGTTGCCGCATCAGCATGAATTCCCCGAACCGATGTTCCAGAGCCTTTCCTGATGCTACACTACTATAGTATAGTTTATTCATCTAACTATTAACCGTGCGCCACCGGCGAACGGCACATGCAAGGAGGCAACACAAACTATGGCAAGGACTCTGGTTGCAGGCGTCGACACATCGACGCAGTCCTGCAAGGTACGCGTGACGGACGCCGAAACCGGCGAGCTTGTACGATTCGGGCAGGCCAAACACCCGAACGGCACATCCGTCGACCCCTCATACTGGTGGAGCGCATTCCAAGAGGCCGCCGAGCAGGCCGGCGGCCTGGACGACGTATCCGCGCTGGCCGTCGGCGGCCAGCAGCACGGCATGGTGATCCTCGACAACCAAGGCAATGTGATCCGCGATGCGATGCTGTGGAACGACACCAGTTCGGCGCCCCAGGCTGCGGCTCTGATCGAAAAGCTCGGCGCAGCGCCCGCACAAGACGGCGAGCCGGAAGACCCAATCGCCCGAGGCAAGCAGCGTTGGGTCAAGGCCGTAGGCTCCTCCCCCGTCGCCTCCTACACGCTGACCAAGGTGGCATGGGTGGCCGAGAACGAGCCCGAAAACGCCAAGAAAATCGCCGCCATCTGCCTACCTCACGACTGGCTGAGCTGGCGCATCGCCGGTTACGGCCCGGTCACCGAAGGCGAGGACGCCCATCTTGAAGCCCTGTT
>ULZV01010273.1_pt1 | contig 12454 bp, 19 predicted proteins | sample 1963471 | NCBI WGS metagenome assembly ULZV01 (sample SAMEA4835899, study PRJEB28245) | human gut metagenome | biome: gut microbiome; material: fecal sample | place: Denmark | collected 2008 | reverse complement strand
TTCGCTTTTGATTCGGGCTGAAATGTTTCAGGACTTCAGGGTCTTCCTCTGATCTAATGGATACGATCCGGCCAAGCGGTGTGTCAGGCCCCAGACCAGACAGCAAATCCCTGAACTCATCCCATTTCATGGTTTTCAGGTCCTTAGAAATACGAATCCCATACTGTGACTGAAAAGATGATACAATAAGCCCGAAATCATCTATCAAATCATAGTACGGGTCATCACTCTCCCAATTCTTCCTCGCCGGTAATCAGGCCGATGGCCGAAAAGACCAGCGTCTGAAAATCCAAAAACTGCAGCTTCATCTTGTCAATTTTCTTGCGGTCCGCTTCGCCAAAAATCAACTCATACATTTTTACCACATCGTTTGGCTGTACATTTTCTCCATCTCCCAAAATGCCCATGATTTTTAAGACCGTGGTAGCGTCTGCATTTACTTCCAGCTCTTTACCCTTTATGACCAGTTTCGGATTGTCCTCAAAAGCCAACTTATCCGTAATATCAATAATCTTCGCCATTATGCGCCACCTCCTGATGGTAATGTTACTGTTGGTTTTCCATTGCTCATGATATCAAATTCAAGCGGGCCAACCTCCGTAGATTTACCCGCACCGGTATTTGTAATGTTGTATACTGCAGCATCCCAAGAGATCACTGTCCCATCCGGGAATGTCCATCCAAAATAGCCCTCCGCATCACGGCCATTCTTAAAGGCTTTTCCGGCCACATAATCATTTCCGGTATCACTCACATTTCTTTTACCGGAAACAGAGATAGTAATACTTTTTGCTGTGGCCAGCCTACGCGCCCACCCTTCTGTATCAAATGGATACCATTCTTCAACACCGTTATCAAATTTTACGGAAAATGTTTCCATGTCAGCAATGGAAGTGGCACCTTCTTTTTTATCGCCTACCTGAAACTGATTTTTATAACAGGGATAAACACCTGTATTTCCTGCCATATTCTTACCTACCTTTCATATCATAGTGTAAAGTCAACCAGATCACACGTTCATACACGCCGTTGTCATCCGTCCCCACGTCAATGGGTTCCGGCACATCCAACTGCAAATAATTCACATGTTTTCCGGCAATCTCTAAATTTGTTACATGCAAGAGCTTGTCATAAAGGACCTGCGCCGCTTCCTCTGCCTCATTGGCATATTTATCCCAATGGATTAAGATAGACACAGCCTTGCTTGCCGTCTTTGTACAGTCCAGACCGCCCAGGGCTATATTTGCGCCACCAGACATCTGCCGCTGGTATATCCCAATAGACCGCTCTTTTTTATTTTCTAATTTCCCGATGTAAAAGTGGTTGCCCACTCCCATCGTCTTGATCCAGTCCCGGATATCTGCAAGTTCCATGCTCACACCCCCGTAATCCTTTTATAAATCTGTTTATACGCCTTCTGACAGTTTTGGTCCTTACTTCCTCCTGGCAGCCAGTCTTCGTACCATTCACCGCGGGCATGAGGATTTTCTTTCGTCTGGAAATTGTATTCTGGGTGGTAATACAGACGTCTGGCATAAGGTTGCGTAGACACAAGGGAGACTTTCCCGGACTTACTTTCCGAATAATCAGCAAATGTGCTGTCGTTTTGTAAGGCACCTTTATCAAAAGGCATCACCTGGGCCTGTACCACCTCTGTATGCAGATACTCTGCTGTCTGCTCCAAGGCTGTTACCTGGGCCTCTGTAAGAGCCTGTATGCGGCCCCAGTCCATCTTAATGATTGAGTTTACATTGATCATACAATATCCAACCTCGTATAATTTACACTGCCGTCCGGGTTCCGAGCTTTCATGCCCTGGAGGATATTCCGGGTCTCTCCAAATACCGTAACAGTGCCTCCAGAGATAACTGCCACTCCCAGAGCAATATCCCCCTGAAAGAGAGCTGTCCCGGACAACTGCACATATTTTTGCTCTTTGTCAATGACTGTCTTTGCGCTGTCTTGATAGTTGCAACGCAGGTCACCCTCAAAAGCCACTTCTGGACCACCATTCTCATTCAATTCCTCGCTATAGATAGTCACATGGATATCCGTAGTGCACGCCCATTCAGGCACCAGACATGGATACATAACATCACCTCAACAATCTGCAGCACAAGCCGGTCTGGCAAAGCTGCTCATAGACATCACGCCGCATGGGGATACCCTTTTGGGTTGTCACATTCCAGCTCTCTCCAAACTGCATAGACACACCATTAATACTGTATCCCTGCAGCACCATGTCAAAGATTTCCCGGTTCTGATATTCAAAGTCTGCCTGTCGGCAGCACACCTCTTTGATAATTTCCTTCTGGAAGGGCGTTAAACCGGAAAATCCCCGGCCCACAATACGATTGTAGGTCAGGGAGTCAATATGTCTGCTTGCCTGTTTTAAGTACCGTTGGCATTCATCACTCTTCAACAGGGTACCTTGATATGTCTCGTAGTAATATAATTCATCTGCATATGGAATGTACATATCACTCACCGGCTTTCTCTGCACTGCCTTCAGGTATTACACTTCCTTCATAGTAATCTGTATAGTACGCTTCTGAAACATAACTTTTATAAGCCATCTTATTCTCCTGCATATTCTACTGTATCTGTATCTACATATACACTGTCTACCTTGCCATCTTTTCCATTCGGGAATACAAATGTATCAGACAGAGAACGATTCTGGTACAGATATCCATCTCCTTCTGTGTGACTTCCAGGATTGAAAAAGTAAATGCTTGAAATTTTCGGCACAGTCTTGCATGTTTCTAAGCAAGCGACTAAGACATTGATTTTATGTGCACCAGTCGTAGCAGGAGAAGAAGTTTTTTTCTTCGGTTCAAATCCACCTGCTTCCGGTTCCCAGTTGAATGCATCATAAAAACGTTCGTCGTCAATTACTTCCATTACTGGCACGCCGTCGATATCAGTTACTCTTGTTTCAATTCCGATACCACCCTCTGCAATCTGAGTCAATTCAATTTTTCGTGTGAACTCAGTAGACTGTTCCAATGCATCCATGATTGCAGTTGTTACATACATGATAAGTGAGCCTCTTGCTCTGTAACGTCTTAATTTGCCTTTTGCTAAGATATCTTTTAACATACCGAATACTTTAGCTTTTGTATATGTTGCAGCAGCCGTTGAGGAATGATATCCTTCTGTTTTCTGTGCCACCTGTGCTACTTTTGAATAGAATAAAGCATCTGTCTCTGGTACTACCTGTGTCTTTTCAAATGTTTCAGAAATATTGAAGATTGAAGCTGTTTCATTTGTTTCATCTACATCTGCCTTGTCCACAAGAAATGAAATATCTCTATCATGAGTTACTGTGAATGGTACATCTGTCTGTACATAGCTACCTTTGTTCCAGCCACCTGTTCTTTTGTGATTTTTGTAGCCAGTTGTACTCATCTGAGTGAAATGAAATGTCTTTGCTCCGACCCATCTTACATTATCCGTGATAAACGGAGATGTTAATGTTCCCTGAATTAAAATTTCAAGTAACTGCGGATTCCACTGTTCTGCGTAATTTAATGCCATTTTTTATACCTCTCTTAATTCCATCTATTCCAGCGCTTTGACGCCACTGTCAGCTTACTCTGCGCTGGGTTCTGCGGGTTCTGCGCTGGATTTCCACCGGTACCGATTTGTGTAAATCCTCGCTGTGTCTGCGCCGGTTTTAAACCTGGCACATCTTCGAGCACTTTGTTAAGTGCCTGTGTCATAGCCTCATCATTGATTTTTCCATCTTTTCCCATGACCTGGCTCAAATCAGCCATTTTTAAGACATAAGGGATTGTTTTTGCATCAATTCCGAGTGCTACAGCTGCAATCGTTGCAGCTGACTCAATTTTAGCGTTCTGTGCTTCCTGTTGAGCTGCCAGCAGATTGTTCTGCATCCCTGCCAGATCCGGCTGGTTCGCTGCTTTCTGTTCCTTAAATGTTGCAATTGCCTGCTCTACCTCTTGCTGAGATAGTCCCTGCTGTTTGAAATATGCTTTCAATGCTGTGTCCTCTTTCGCTGCCAGTGTCCCATCTAGCATCTGCTGTATTTTTTCATAATCAATTGCAGCAGGCTCTGGCTGTGAATTGCTATTTGTTCCTGATGTATTTGTATCAGGATCTTCCGGAGCAGCAGGAGCTGGTTCTGCAAAAAACTGCAAATTCATTTTAAACATTTTCTATTCCTCCATTTTAAGAGTGTCACTCTATTATCCATTGTCATCGGTGTCACCGCCCGCACACCTTTTTAAGTCTTGTTGCGTTTTGACATAAAAATAAGGTGCTTCACCCCGCACCTCAAAGGGAGATAAAAGAATCACCGCCTTTCTATGTGTAGCTTGCCAGTTTTAAGTACCACAACGTCGCCAATTCTTGCGATTTCATGCCCGATTCTCACTCCTTTCAATTGCACTGCTCCATCCACTACTTGATAGATAAAGTTCACTGTGTCGTAATTAATCCGAACTGCCAGCCAATCCGGTGCAATCCGATCCGCATCAGGAGTTACTATGTATCTTTGTCTGCGCTTCATGATTACTCTTCTGTATACTTTGTATTAGTCAGTTTTTTATAAACATCTTCATACATTTCCTGCTTATCTCCGTTATAAGTGTACTCTGCATAGATACCATCACCGCTAACTGTAGTGGATACTAGGCATTTGTAGTTCTGTAAGGTCTTACAAGACCACACTACAAACACATTGGATAAATCAATTGGCGGTGTCACTGGTGTATCTGCAAGACCGTTCTTGTTGTACCATTCCACCAATTTCTTTTTGCATACACTCTGAAAGTGCGCCATTCCTGTAATAATCATTCTTTTATTCCCCCTCTGCAAATATCCAATCTTCGGCTAACATATCAGTCTGAGATGCAAGCCATGGCACCAAGTTATCATCTGCTGTTTTCATTACAATAAATTCTTGTAGATCATTAATTTCTTTTCCAGTATATTCACTATATATCTGGCAGCCTAATTTAGGCGATCTAAACAAATACATTCCTTTTCCGTTCCATCCTTCACGTGCTACTTTCATGCCATACTTTAGGTACTTGATAGCTTCACTGAAACCAAAGATTGCTTTTCCTCCCAGAATCGGACAATTCTGCCCATTCGCCGGAATCCATTCATCTGACATAATGTTCTGAAGTGTGTATTCAACAACCTGAGTTTCCCGGATATCCATACAGCCGCCGTCTTTTGTGTACATGAGAATTGTTTTTGATTCCTCATCCCACCACCAATATCCGCCCCACGATGGGAGTTTCACTCCTATACCCTGTTTCATCATTTTGAATGCTTCTGAAAATTTCATGTTTTTATTCCTCTCTTCCTTAAAAATGGGTATAAAAATACCACCAACCTTTCGATTGATGGTACGGTACTACTGCATCCTATCCAAATCCCAAGCAATTTTTGTCAATTCTTTATCAGCCTCTCTTACTTCCTCTGGTGCATCTTCTCTTAAATGTACACCATCCAGATAAGGCTCAACTTTTTTCCATAATTCTTTTTCACGTGGGTCAACAATTTCCATTTCATTCACTTCTTTCTTTTTATCGTTTTATACTCTGCTTCAACTTCATCATACCTTTTTTTGTAATACATACTATTAGCATATTCACTTATTTCACTTACATTGTATTCATTAATACCAGCTGAGTCAATTGTTTTCTTTGCTTCTTTGCAAGAATTTTTTATGTATTTACTGTAATTTTCTTTTGTAATTTCACCATATTTTGCTCTAAAGTTTTCTGCTTGCTTCATGTGCCACATTTCGTGAAATTCAATATTCCCTTGGTCTTTTACCACTTTACTGTCAACAATTTGGGGAAGATAGAAAACAGCATTTTGAATTGCATCATATTTACCATAAGCATTCGGCATCTCTTCTGGTGAAACAATCACAATTTTCGGTTTTCTTGACAATTCAATTTTCCATTGTTTCAATGCCTGTTCTGTTCTTTGATTTATTGTATTCAATGCTCGAGGTTTAATTGCTGCTAAATCAGATACATATATTTCTCCTGGATATGTTTCAATCTTATTAATGTTAATTTCAGTTTTTTGAAACTGATTTATTAATATAGTCGATTTTTCGCCCTTTTCAACGGCTCGATATGCCTGTTCTTTCCAAGATTCTTTTTTAATTGCATACTGCTCTTTATTTTTCATATCAAGCGAGTGCTTTTCTAATCTTTCAAATTTCTCTTCCTGTCGTTCTGCATATTGCTCTTTTGCTTCTTTGCGATTCTGTTTTTCTATTTTTTTTAGTTCAGTGTGGCTAAATTTATCATCTGGCGGTGTGCTGATGCCAGGAAAGTATGTAGTATGTGAATCCTTGCATCTTGGATGGTACAACCCCGCCGAAATTGCTGAACTCATAAGCCCATATCCACTTTCCGATGCTTCTGCGCCTGTTCCACCGCTCCAAACATCATCAATCAGCACTTTACCTACAAAGGGCAAGCACTTCGGACAGGGATTCCCTCTTTTATTTACAATCACGGTATGTATTCCCCACTCCTGCCGTTTCACCCCTTCGCCTTGCAGATACGCTCTCTTACTCGCTGTTCTGATTGCCATATCTGTATAATCTGCAAGTGTGTGTCTTGCACCGTTTTTGTATTCGATGCAGTTTAATCCTGCCGACAGAAAATCATGAGTTGCCATATCTACCGCCTGCTCATAAGTTCCTGCTCCTGTGTTTGCATAAACTTGAGCATTATAGATGATTTTTCGATACTTGTCGTTAGCCATGCGTAGCACCGCCGTTTCAGCCTTTTTCATATCGTCCATCGTTGCTTTTATCAGAGCTTCAAGTTTTCTTTCATTCAGCTTAAAAAACTCTGCCTGTGCCCCTTTTGCAACTCTGTGCCCTCGGAATCCTTTTCTGATTGCTTCCAGTATCGCTTTTTCTTGTTGCATCTGTCCATCTGAATTTGCAACTGAAATTAAAGAAGCAATCTCAGAATTGATATCCCGAAATTGCTCTCTATACTTCTTACTATTCTGTTTTTTGTACTTTTCAAGAGTATGAAGCATTTCTGTCTGCCACATGCTCCATTGCTTACTTTCTTTAATTTCTTCAAACTTGTGTCTTTTGAAGTTTCGCATCATCGAAGCTATCAATTCATTTTCGATTGCCTCAAATGCTTTGCCGACGTCATATTCGCTATTTATTGCCATTTGCGTATACCTTGAAACCCGACGCTTCAAAAGTTCCGATAACTTCTTTTAACTCACTCTTGCTCTCACAAATATCATATCTCAATTCTGCATAGTCCTTTTTCTCTACTGCATACACTCCAACCGGCATCTGCTCCTTTGCGATTTTCAGAAGTCCCTCGTATTCGCTACGGTTCAATTTGTAAATTCGTGGTCCCACTTTCACTTTCATTTTCGCCCTCTCCTGTTTTTCTGTATTCGTTTTAAAATCACCAAGTTCCATATTCAGTGACGGCTCTTCTACACTTTGTATACCCTGTTCTTCTTTTAGTCGTGCGATTTCCTCTTCTTTGCAGTGCTCATCGAGACTATCTCCATACAGTTCTTCTACGCACCGCTCAATACTCATGATACCGCCCTGCTTTGCTTTTGCGACCGTTTCCACTTGACTCTCAAACGACGGATTTGCATACTCTCCAAACGTAACATTTGCCTGCACCTCTTCTGCTACCTGATTCTGTAGAAAATTATTTGCATTAATACAAGCTGAGACAACGTCCGGCAGTGCTTCCTGCAACGCTTCTACAATTGCATTTCTCGTGTAGAGCGTTGTCTTTTCTTTCTCTCTTTGTGCTTCTGCGTTATCGAGCTTTTTTGTGTCAATTCCGAGTGTAGATGGACTCAGCACCCCTTGTAGACATAAATCTAAAGCAGTGATATAAGACGATAAATAGCTTTCGTGAGGAATCGCAGGCTGAACAGTAACAACCTCGTTTTTCTGTCCTTCTCTCATGTCTCCATCCGCTGAAAAATACCGGTCATCAAAAGCGTTAGGTCTTACAATCGCCCCCGATTCAGGGTCACGTGGCACTAAGCACTCAGGAACGTATGTTTTTGCTCGTCCGGCTCTGAGTGCGTCCATCCATTGCGACCAAACCTCGTCAAGTGAATCAAAATTGTCTAGCTTGCCATCAAAGATGCTGCCACCTCTTCCGTCGTATTTCGCAGACTCATATATCATAAGTGGCACAGCAAGAATTACATTGTTATCAAATGTCACATCTGTAAGATTCTGTGTTGCTTCAAAACTCTTGATATCAACTATTTTGTTATCAAAATAAAGCTCATTCACAATATACCCATATCCGTACCGCTCATTCAGTGTGTATGTCTTTCCATTGTTCCGATATGGTGTTTTAAATATAACTTCCTGTATGCGGTCTCTCTGTCTCACAAACTCAACTCGGTCGCCTGGAAACCACTCCAGAATAGGATACTCGCTTATATTCGTATCAATCGTTACTTTAAAAGCTCCATCGCCAATATAAAGCGTCTCTTTCAGTGCACTTTCCAGTTTTCGCTGAAATTTGTTTTCCTTTTCGATTGCTTTCCAAATGTTTTCATGTGCCGGATTCTCAAATTCAAATCCATCCATGTCCGGTAATACTGCCGCTGTAAGAGTTCTTACAATTAATCCTGGCAGACCGGTATGCACTTTTCGCATTTCCATCCCTTTTGAGCACTTACTCGCCCAGAATTTGTATCTGTCTGCATGTTCGCAGTTCTGCATATAAAACTGCTCTAATTCATTGCTGTCGCCTCGAAACCAGATTCGATTGCGAATTGAGTGTCCCTCGAAGTCAAGCATTTCATTAATACTAAAATTGTACGGATTTGCCGGCAGTACATTCAACCAGCTCCGTAGACCTCTTTTTAAATTCTCATTCATTTCCTGCATCCACTTCACTGTGTGCCTCCTCTTCAAATCCTATTCGATGTCGATACGGTATCCACGCATATTGCTGAGAGTTGACCGTGTGATCGTTTCTGTCCTCCGGCATGTCTTTTTCCTCGTCCCAAGAGTACCTTTCAAGCTCTGAGATATGCTCCACGCAAGTATCTACAACTATGTAACACCCTTGCGTAATCCAGCCCAGTTGTAGCTTAATTCTGTCCAAAATGGCTACTTTTTTATACGATTCAATAAAGTTATACAAACACCCTTGCAGACGCTTATATTTGCGTAATTCCGTGATTGTAGCAGCATCTGCACAGTCGATATAAGTCTCTTTTGCAAATCCCCATTTTTCTCTGCATCGTTCCAGAAACTCCACAAACTTTACAGCCGTGTCGGACGGTGCTAGCGGATTTTCTAAATCTTTATTGCTGTATACTTGTTCCGCAAGCATAATAAGTTTACGGTTCTCTGTAATTGCCAAAAAGGTCATTGCAATCGTATCATGAGTTTTCGCTGAGTACGATGTATCAAGCCCTGCTGTGAATTTCTTAAACTTGATTTTTCCATCTTTTATCTGTCTCTGCACCCATTTTTCAGTAACAACATGCTCTTTCCTGTTAAAATTTGGAAATATCAGTCCAGTTGCTTTTCCTCGGAGTCCAAGTATCTTGTTTTTCCAGATTTTCGTCCCCTTCGGCGTGTTCTGGATGATCCGCTGCTTCTTTTCTTCCGGAAGCCCTGCATTATCGTCAAAAGAAAAGAACCAATGTACCCAGCCGGGTTTTGGTTCTTCTTTCAGCTCTTCTTTAATTTCCTGCGGCGTGTCCTGTTCCCATTCAGGCAACGGTCTGCTGCAGTTGATATACTCCTTGTATACATCCAGATTCGGATCATCCGGGTTCAATGTTGCCATGAAGTAATCACATCTCATGGATGACTCCCGTACAAACTCAATATCGGCTGTATTGATCTCGTCGATATACAGGCATCCATACTGACCGCCAAGGGCTTTCTGCCATTTCTTCTTGTCTCCATATCCCATCACATACACAATTTTATCACCGCTGCTGGTATGGAACAGGATATGTGGTATCTTGTCGTCCTTGGTACCGTTTCCGTTGTACTTAACCAGACATCCAAAATCATCGACAATTCCTAAGTCTTTGTTGATGATATTTTTTTCTGCCGTACCGGTGTCCTTTGCCGCAATGATATGCAATTTCTTCGGACTCTGTGCAACTTTGAGCATAAACTTAAACAGTCCAACGGTTGTTTTTCCTGCTGCTGTTGTCCCCTCGAGGAATTCAACTGGCGCATCGCACTTTAAAAATGCTTTGTATTTTTCAGATAAAAGTAAGTTCTCAGCACTCACTATTCATTACCGCCTATTTGCTTCAAAATCGCTTCTAATTTCGATTTTTCTTCATCTATCGCAGACACTTCTACTTTGTCTTTGAACATACCTAAATGACGTCCTAACAATTCCAGAGCCTTTTCTTTACCATTCAGTTTCAACTCGATTCCATTTTTTCCTTGCTTGATGCCTGCAATCGCTCTGACCTGCGCTTCTGTCAGCTCGTCAGTATCACGCAACAGGACTTCATCATTTTTGATGCTCACGTAATCTGTTGCCTTTGCAAATGCAATCGCTGCCAACTCTGCGATTACTCTATCTTGTGTGACTTCTGTGCGCTCCTGCCTATCCTGCATCCGCTCTGCGATATATTCCGCAACCTTAGCATTTCTTAGCATCCTGCTTCCATTTGCCATTGCTGTTTCATCCTTTTTCACAGCAGGATATGCCACTTTGTAAGCACGAGTGGCATTTAAGTCAATCAAATACTCGTCTGCAAATATTTTTTGTTTTTCTGTCACTGTGCTCACCTCCTTTTTGGGCAACAAAATAGCACCCATTTCTAGGTGCTATTACAAAAAAAGTTAGAGAGTAAATCATGAAAACCATACAATTTAACAACTCAAGTTCGGTACTTGTAGACCCTTATCTTTTCGCCAGATAAGTAGCTGTTGCCGTCACGCAACAATTAAAGCGGAGGGACTCGAACCCTCGACCTCTTGCAGATGCTTTGCAAGCACTCTACCACTGAGCTACGCTTCAACCCCATACTTTTAGGGGGCTTTGAGTTTAAAAAGAAAAGTTAAAGTATTTTGTACTCTTTGACAACTTACATTTTAATATAGCTCGCCTAAAAAGAAAAGGTTAAATTCGTCCAGTTATGTACAAATTCGTCCAGTTATCTTCGTTTATATCCTGTTATATAAATTTATGTCCAGTTATCTTCGTTTATATATATTTATTATTAGCCTAACACTTCTTTTAAGTCATTTTCATTAACTTTAAGTTCTCTCAATGCTTTCTTTTTGAGTCCGCTCAAAGTACCTCTTGTTTTTCCAGTTTTCTCCATCATTTCATCAAATGTTAATGCGTAAATATAAATATTTTTAAGGGTCTCTTTCTCTGCTGCATCTTTCAACGTTCCAATTGTTTCTCTAATTCTTAATTGTTTAAACTTTTCTGTGCAGAGCTTACTTGTCAACTTTTCTAATTGTTTGTCTCTTCTCATAAGCAAATCTGCCAAATCACTCTGTTTGCTCCCCTTTGGCATCCCATCGGCAGTTCCACTTTGCAGGATATCATTTTTTAATTCCTGCATTTCTACAAGCAGATATTGTTCCTCTTCAACAGATTTCCGATACTGTTCGAGAAATTCTTCTTTCATTCTGATTTCTTCACTTTTTGCCATTTAGCCTCTCCTTCATTCTCTCATTGCTTCAAATTCTTTCCATGCAAATGATTCACAAAAGCTGTTTTTCGTTTCAATTCGCAGCAGGATGAAATATTCGTACACATCAACAACTGTCGCTTTTCTGATTTTCTTTCTTTTTCTGCGTCCGTCTTTTTCCTCGCTCACTTCTTCTGTGACAATTTTCACTTCGTCTCCAATTTTGACATTATGCTCTTTTTCAAGTCTCTTTCTTGTTTCAGCGTTTCGCTCTGCAGCTCTCGTTCCCCAGAGCACTGACTTAACAGCACTCTGGGATGTAATATCTCTATAACCCATTTATTTTTCCTTTCCGTTTATTTGATTACCTTACACTTCTTCACATGAGAGGTGCGAAATAATACCGAATTGCATTGATTTGCCTCGTCTGTCAAAAAATAAAACTTATTCGGCAAGTACAAGTTCAAATCATTCTTAAATGCCTCGTCTCTGGTTTTTCTTAAAGTCCCTGTGTATACTGCATTATCAAACAACGTTACCGTCACTTTCTTACCCAACATCTGCTCTAATTGTTCTCCCTCTAACGCTTTCTCCACTTCCGGAATCGTGCACAGCCCTATATCACCAACGACTTTATTGCATTTGCATGTCTTGCAATCTTTACCATCACCGCCTGGTTCTTTTGCCATTCGTGCACATTCTTTGAAATCTTCCACCATTCCGGTCGAGTCAAATTCTAATACAACTCCATTTTTCAGTGTTACTCTCAAGATTTCTCTCCTTTCTGGATATTCACAACCAG
>ULZV01023529.1_pt1 | contig 12715 bp, 11 predicted proteins | sample 1963471 | NCBI WGS metagenome assembly ULZV01 (sample SAMEA4835899, study PRJEB28245) | human gut metagenome | biome: gut microbiome; material: fecal sample | place: Denmark | collected 2008 | reverse complement strand
CCGCCGCAAGGAAGCCGGTTATTACAGAATTTACAAATAAAGACAAAAAATGAAAAAATTCAGTATATTACTTTCATTGGCATTGGCTGTAGGTTTCACAGCCTGCGACGATATCGAGGATCCAATGCCACCGCAAAGCAATCCGCAGGAAGCGATTATGGCTGCAGACGGTATCGCTGTGGCTCATGCGTTGCCTACTGATTTGAACCTCAAGGACTTCGTTGATAGCGAGCTGGGTGTGCCAGTGCTCAAAATCACCAGCGTTGACAATCAGCCAGCCGGCAGCGAAGTGAATGTTGAAATGCAGGTTTCCGCCACAGAGGATTTCAAGAAGCCTGTCAGTGTGCTTACAACAGTTGTCGACAATGTGGCTTATGCCAACTATCTCGACATTGACAACGCTCACCGCCAGCTGTTTGGCAAGAGCCCTGCCGCAAAGACCACTTATGTGCGTTTCGAACTCACGTTGACCCACAACGGAACAACAGTGCGTTTCGGCGGCGCCGACACTTATTTCGACGCTTCATCGGTAAATGTTACGCCTATTGACCTTGGCATCAAGATTGAGTCGGCATACTACGTAATTACCGACGCTGCGTTTGGTGACGGATGGGATGCTTCAGCCATCAAGCTCGGACATAGCGACCAGAACGTATACGATGATCCTGTATTTACATCTATCTGCACTCTCCCTGCCGGCTCAATCCAATTTATGGGCGCAGAGTCGATGGTGAAGGCTAAGGCCGACGCAGGCAATGAGTTTATGTATGCTTGGGGTCCTGCTGAGTCGGCTATGAGCGGCGAACTTATCTACGGCGAGAACTCACGTCCTGTAACTATTGCAAAGGCAGGAGAGTATACCGTGACAATCAACATGATGGAAGGCACATTCACTGTCAAGGCTTACTCACCGAAACTCTATGCTGTTGGTGGATTCAATGGATGGGGTCACGATGTAAACGTGTTCATCTACGAGCGCAACGGCGGCGTACACAGTGGTTTGGTTGACATGTCAAAGGCTGGCAACAAGGCATTTGAATTCAAATTCTCGACACAACCCAACTGGAACGAAGGCAGCACTGCCTACGGTGTCGGCGCAGAAGCCAACCTGTTGAGCACTGACCCAGGAGCCAAAAACTTGAAACTTGACAAGGGTGGTATCTACTACTTCAAAGTCGACACAGACAAAATGACTTGGGAGGCGATGGAAATCACTTCGTTCGGAATTATCGGCGACGCTACTCCTGGCGGATGGGACGCTGAAACGCCACTTACTTACGCCGGTGGTCTTGTTTGGAAGGGTGAGGTTGCTCTCGTCGGCGGTAAGGAATACAAGTTCCGCGCCAACAACAAATGGGACTTCAGTCTCGGCGGTTCGCTCAACAATCTCAACGAGAACAACGCACCAAACTTCAAGTGTGCAGAAGACGGAACGTATGAAATTACGCTCAATCTCAGCAACAACCAGACTTGGAAAGCGTCAGTTGTGAAGAAATAATACTCCAATTGATATAATTTGTATTGAAAAAGGAGTCGTCTCAGGGATGAGACGGCTCTTTTTTTCTTGTTTTGTGGCATAGTGTTTTCATTTGTAAACTGAAATTTGTAACTTCGCACACAAACTTTCAGAATATTAATCATAAACTAAGCAAAATAATGGAAGACGAAAGACAAAAGCAGGAAGCAGGTATTCCTGAAAACGCTTTCCGCGAGCTGAAGCCGGGCGAGGAGTATATCCCCGTGATGCGCCCCGACCGTCAGTATCCGGAAGTGACTCCCTACTCTGTGATAATGGGTCTTGTGATGGCGATTATCTTCAGTGCCGCGGCGGCATATCTCGGACTGAAAGTGGGGCAGGTGTTTGAGGCGGCAATTCCTATTGCAATCATCGCAGTCGGAGTGTCGGGCGCGTTGAAGAAGAAAAACGCCCTCGGACAGAACGTGATAATCCAATCTATCGGCGCCTCGTCGGGAATCGTGGTGGCAGGAGCCATCTTCACCCTCCCGGCGCTCTACATCCTTCAAGCCAAGTATGGCGACGCCATTACGGTAAGTTTCATTGAAATATTCCTCAGCTCGATGCTTGGCGGCGTGCTCGGCGTGTTGATGTTTATCCCGTTCCGCAAATATTTCGTTTCCGACATGCATGGCAAGTTCCCGTTCCCGGAAGCTACAGCCACCACACAGGTGCTTATCTCCGGCGAGAAGTCGGGCAGCCAGGTGAAGCCGCTTATCATTGCGGGCGCTGTCGGCGGAATCTACGACTTCCTTCTCTCCACATTCGGATGGTGGGCTGAGACATTGACGTCGAAAGCGACAGAATTCGGCGCCCACGTGGCAAGCCAGGCCAAGATGGTGTTTAAAATCAACACCGGAGCGGCGGTGCTCGGTCTCGGCTACATCGTAGGTTTGAAATACTGCTTCATTATTTTTGCAGGTAGCGCGTTTATCTGGTATGTCATCGTACCGTTGCTCGGAATGAGCCCGGAGGCAGCCGCCATCGATCCCGAGGTGCTGTTCAAGACACAGGCACGCTACATCGGTATCGGCGGTATCGCCATGTCGGGCATCATCGGCATCATCAAGTCGTGGGGCATCATCCGCTCTGCCGTAGGTCTTGCCGGACGTGAATTCCGCGGCAAGGGCGGCAATGTGGCAAAAGTGATGCGCACCCAGAAAGACATTTCGATGAAAGTGCTTGCCTTCAGCCTTATCGCAGCGTTGGCAGTGACATTCGCATTCTTCTACTTCGGCGTAATCCACAACCTCTTCCAGACCCTTGTGGCATTCCTGGTGGTTACGGTGATAGCATTTCTCTTCACCACGGTGGCCGCCAATGCAATTGCCATTGTGGGATCGAACCCGGTGAGCGGAATGACACTGATGACGCTGATTGTAGCCTCAGCGGTGTTTGTGGCTATCGGACTTAAAGGAGCCAGTGGCATCGTCACCTCGATGATTATCGGAGGCGTTGTCTGCACGGCTCTCTCGATGGCAGGCGGTATGGTTACGGATATGAAAATCGGCTACTGGCTTGGCTCCACTCCGCAAAAACAGCAGCAGTGGAAACTTGTCGGCACACTCGTGTCGGCAGCAACTGTCGGCGGCGTTATCCTGATTCTTGCAAAAGTGTATGGTTTCTCAGGGCCGAACGCACTCGCCGCACCGCAGGCCAACGCGATGGCAGGCGTTATCGAACCGTTGATGATGGGTGGCGACACGCCGTGGCTGCTCTATGGCGTAGGCGCAATCCTCGCCGTGCTTCTCAACTGGCTCGGTGTGCCGGCATTGGCTTTCTCGCTCGGTATGTTTATCCCTATGGAGCTCAACGCGCCGCTGCTTGTCGGCGGTTTGGTCAACTGGTTTGTGTCAACCCGTTCGAAAGACAAGGAACTCAATGCGGCACGCACAGAGCGCGGCACGCTTCTCGCCAGCGGATTTATCGCCGGTGGAGCATTGATGGGCGTGGTCAGCGCCGGAATGCGCTTCGCAGGCTTCGAGTATACTTGCGGATTCAGCGAGTCGACGCTCCAGATTGGCGGTGTGGCTGTCTATGCGCTGCTCATCGGCTATCTCGTTTGGGACTGTATGCGCGGAAAGAAAGCGTAAGCGGGGGCAACCTCCTGAATTTGAAAAATCAAAGAAAAATGTCGTGGATGCATCATGTGTGTCCACGACATATTATTTATTCTTTTTATTTATCAACAAATTAACTTAATGAACAAGACAATTTTCAACAAGCGTGCAAGCCTGAAGTTCTCGCACTTCTCCAACAAAGGCTACTCCTTGTTTTCTGTGCTTGGAAGAGTGGTGGCTATCGGTGCGCTCAGCGTAACCACGCTTACCTACGCCAAGGCAGAAGGCATCAGCGTGGAGGGAGCCAAGGCTGATTCAGTCTTTATCCGTGGAGGAAAGGCTTACGAACTGGATGGTGTGACCGTAACGGGGTCGCGCGCGCCGATGACAGTCGAGCTGTCACCAAAAATTGTGACGGTCATGACCCGCGAGGACATTCAGCGGTCGGCGGCACAAACAATCAACGACGTTTTGAAACTGGCTACGGGCGTGGATGTGCGTCAGCGTGGAGGTTTCGGGGTGCAGACCGACATTTCGATCAACGGCGGCACCTTCGACCAGATTGCAATTTTCCTTAACGGAGTGAACATCTCCAATCCGCAGACGGGGCACAACGCCTCCGATTTTCCTGTCGCACTTGCCGACATCGACCATGTGGAGATTATCGAGGGCGCATCGTCGCGCGTGTTTGGCACATCGGCGTTCAACGGCGCCATAAACATTGTGACTAAAAAGGCAAGCGCAAACGGCGTCGAGGCAAATGTGGAAGCCGGCAGCTTTGGCAGCCTCGGGGCACAGGGCAGGCTGCAGATGGCTTTCAGAAGCGGAAAGTGGGAACAAGCCTATTCCGTAAGCGGCGGATACAAACGCTCGGACGGAGGCACCGAAAACAGCGACTTCGAGAAAGGACAGGGCTATGCCAACTTGTCGCTGAGCTACGACCGCCGCCTCGACATCGGGGCGCAGCTGGGCATAGCCAGCCAAAGTTATGGCGCAAACACATTCTACAGCGCCAAATTCAACAATCAATATGAGAAAACCGACCATGGAATCGCTTCTCTTAATGTGAGCGTCCACAACCAAGGCAGGACTTGGGAAGTGACGCCTGCGGTATATTACAACAAATTCAAAGACCATTATCAATTGACGCGTGGCAAGGAAGGCGCCGCGGCGGGAGAGAACTACCACAACCTTGATGTGTTTGGCGGTGCGGTCAACGCCTATGTCGACTGGATTGCAGGAAAGACCGCCGTCGGTGTCGACATCGGTAAGGAACGCATCTATTCCACGGCTCTCGGCAACCAGCTCGACGCGGCCGACTATAAAAGCATTCCGGGCTCCGACAGGCAGTACACCCGTAAAGGAGAACGCACAAACACGAATGTGATGCTGGAGCACAATCTCATATTCGGAGGGTTCACACTCTCTGCCGGAGTGCTTGCCAACCGCAATACGGGGCTCGACAATAAATTCAGATTCTATCCGGGAGTGGACGCCAGCTACCGTCCGAACGCCAATTGGAAGGTATACGCCTCATGGAACAAGGCTCTCCGCATGCCCACCTACACCGACCTCTACATAAGCAATGCCGTGCAGCAGGGCGACGCCTCGCTGAACCCGGAGAAAAACTCCGCATTCAAAATAGGCTCACGCTATCGGCAGACGGGATTTTCGGCGGTGCTTAGCGGATTCTACACACATGGCAAGGATATGATTGACTGGGTTCAGACTACGGAAACAGAGCTGACCGACAGCAAATACCACGTGATGAACATCGGAAAACTCGACAATATGGGCTTCAATGTCGACGCCGAGATATATATGAACGAGCTGTTGCCGAGATGCTTCGTGACAAACATCAGGCTGGGATATGCCTACATCAACCAAAACCACGAGACGGAAACAGAGATACTGAAATCGCTGTATGCGTTGGAATATCTGCGCCATAAGGCCGTGTTCGGCTTGGACCATAAGATTTGGAGCAAGCTGTCGGCGTCGTGGAGCGTAAGATGGCAGCAACGGATGAACGGTTATCATCCGTACACGAAAGTGGACTGCAAGGTGATGTGGAACGACCGCAAATATAGCGTATATGTAAAGGCCGACAATATCACGTGCCACCGCTACTACGACCTCTCCGCCGTAAAACAGCCGGGGCTGTGGGTGATGGCAGGTGTAAGTGTGAATCTTGGATGGTGACAGCCGTCGCAGGAATGAAAGCAAACGGGAAGCAGCATATTGTTTCCCGTTTTTCCGTTTGAGCCATTGGTGATTTTGAGAATCCTGGAATAAAAAAACAGCGCGCTGTTATGTAGCACACTGTTTTTGCGGAGTGAGCGAGATTCGAACTCGCGATACGCTTTTGGCGTATACACGCTTTCCAGGCGTGCCTCTTCAGCCACTCGAGCATCACTCCTCGTTTTTGCGTTTGCAAAGATAGTGCAAATTGAGAGAAGAAAAAAGAGCTTGCTTGTTTTTTCTTCCGAAATGCAGCCTATCTTATTGAAAGATAGTGCAAATTGAGAGAAAAACTGTGCAAACCGAGCGAAAAATGAAGATTTCCTTCAATTTTTCCGAGGTGCAGCCAGTTTTATCAAAGAAAAAAGAGCTTGCTTGTTTTTTCTTCCGAAAAGACAGCGATTTTAGTCTATGCCAAAATCGAAGGTTCCGCTGTAGCCGCCGGTTCCCATAGAGTTGAAGATTATGCAATATTCTCCGGGTTCAGCGGTGATTTCCATTATATAAACGCCCTTTTCAAGTTCTTGGGTTGTCGCTTTGACTCGGTCAGACTCTTTTACGCCTGTTGATGATGTGCCAAAAGGTTTTATTTTGACCGTTGCAAGATATCTTTTATCCTTCTTAAGGTAATATTTTGACAACACAAATATAGCCTGTTATAACGGTTTATTCCCGATATTCAATCAGTTATGATATAGATGTGTTTACAGCTATATATCGCGGTTCATAATGTTGTCAATACCAGAATATTCATCGTATAGTGTTTCAACCCACTTCTCATTCATATATTGCACTATTTCTTGATAATCCTTATCATTGGGATTTACGATTCTGAACATCTGGCGAATACATTCATTGCCATCTAATTCTTGATAAATATACATAATTTTACTATTAGTAAATAGAATGAAATAAGCGGATAGCTCATCTTCGTGAATTGCCGCAATCTTATTATCATTTAAATCACTAACAATATTCCATTTTTGCTTATTAAAATTATCACTTGGTGATTTAACAAAATAAAAACTTGACGAATCGAAATATAGACATTTCTTTTGCATCATTATAATGATAGCCAATCCATACTGATTGTTGGAATACGGATAAGCTATTTCTTTATAGAATATAGACTTAATTTGTTCCATATTAACTCATGATTTATGATTTTTATAATAAAGCGGTGAAGCTAATAACAACATTTCTTTGATAACAGTCTGTATGTCATTAGGAAAATTCTCAATAAATGCCTTATACCCAGAAGCCACTTTATGATAATTCACATATAATGTATATTTAACATTATCCTTAGCTATATTTGCATCAAAATATGAACACGTTTTTAATTTAGAAATTGCATTTTGTATTGTTTCTTGTTGGATAACAGTAAGTTTCCTTCTAATAATGGGATATGATGAATTCCATACAATATTATTATTTGATATTGTATTTGCATTTTTAACATATCCTATCCCATATGTTAATATCGTGTCGCAATATTCAATTATTTGATAATCGGAATCTCCAAAATCCATAACTAAGATTATAGATTTTCCCTTCTTTTGAAGATGGTTTGATAGCGATGATATTTTGAGATTGTTTTTATCTTGACGTGTATTAGAACACGAGCCTATAGTAAATAATAGGCTAATAATTAAAAATAGTCTGAACATAATCATTTGTCTTTATAATAGCCATTGGATGGATAAATTCCATCCAATGACTTGTTTTTAAATTAGTATGCTCCTCGTGGATTTAATCCTTGATCTTTACGAATGTCATTTTATGTAATATCATTCTTTTTTACATGATTTAAACCAACAGTTGCTGCTTCTTCTTTGCTTAGAGTTTCCATGACTCTTTGCCCCCGATTATTCATATAGGAATAAGACTCGCTTTCTGAATACTCTATTGCAACACCACGCATTGATCTGTCACCATGAATCATTTCATGAGCTAATCCAACTTGGGAAGGTCTCTTTTTATTACTAACTCTACCTGTTTTTCTATTCAGAGTTGGGATGTCTGGATTTGATTCCGGATTGAAATGTACATTCACATTAGACCCCTTGCCATTAATTGCATTAGTTGGATTATCATCTGTTTCAAAGTTACCTTCTTCTTTCTCTGATATGATATTAATTGTCATTATTCTTTTATCCTTCTTTACCTCAAATTGAGCAATGCCAAAGTCGTTGACGGAATACATCGGCGCAAACATATAATGTGTCATCGAGTGATATGCGTCGACTGCGCCAAAGACGAATTTGAATTTTGCAGTTCCTGTAAATCGGTTTTGGCTTTTAGCATCAGCAAACTCTAATCGTGCAGTCTTGCTGAACGTTCCCGATATTTTTATATTCTTATATTTGATTGGAGTCATTGCCGTTTCCGTGTCTCCATTTATCATATATAATCCAACGGCTTGTTGTTGTGCAAAAGATACAGCACTGCAAATAATTGAAATTAGAAGAGAAATGATGATTCTCATATTGCGTAAAAGACGATAATGTTTGTTTTGTAAAATTATATATTTTAATTGAACCGACAATGAAAAATGAGAGGTATTATAAACATATCCATATAATAAATTGTGAGATTCTTATGCCATGCTATTTCCGCTTCACGCCCCTTACGGCTTCGGCATCGAGAGGATTTTCCGGCCAATAGTGCTTTGGGTAGCGTCGCTTCAGCTCTTTGCGCACCTCAAAATAGGCATTGCTCCAGAAGCTGTCCATGTCCTGGGTCAGCTGCACGGGCTTGAATCCAGGCGACAGGAGTTCCATAAGCACGGTGCGTTTTCCTCCGTCGACACAGGGCGTGTGGAGCATCCCGAAGCATTCCTGCAGGCGTACGCTCAGCACCGGTGCTTCGGCGGCTTTGCGGTAGTCCACACGGATTCTGCTGCCTGAAGGCACGGTGATGTGCGATGGGGCGAGTCGGTCTACCTCTTGCTGCATGTCGTAGGGGATGAGAGCCCACAAAGCATCGTGCAGATTTATCTTTTTCAGCTCGGCTGCCGTTGTCAGCACTTTTCCGTTCTGCTCAATGTAGAACGGCAGCCATTCAGAAGCTGTCGACAGGACGTGTTCCGTAGACAGGTCGGGTAGAGCCATTTCCGGATGCCATTCCGCCACCGCGTCCACACGCTTTTGAAGCCTGGCAACGTCGTCGCTCCAGTCGAGCAGTCCGAGCCCTTCTTTCTGCACAGCCTCGCAGACCGTTGAGACAACAGCGCTTTTGTCGGCATTGTGCAGAGGCTGGTTGTCGACAGTCAGCACCCCGATTGTGCGTTCGCGCAGCATCGCCACACCGCCGTTTTTTGAATCCCAGAAAATCCGTTCGCGTTGTCGTGTCTCGATGTCCTCTGGCCGCAACGGTGCGGCGAGAAACACCCTTCCGCATTTTTCGGAAGCGTTGAGGGCAGCCACCGCCAGCCAGTCGTAGGAAGCAAGATTGCTACCGTTGTCAATCTGCACGTTGACGCCCGAAGCCAGACGGAAGTGCCCGATGCTGTCAATGGCTTTAGCCACCCGTTCAGGATATGCCGTCGCCACAAGGCAGCCGGCATCCTCCGGGCATATATCGTCGTTGCATTCTGTGGCTTTGATCATATTTCGATATTCCTCGGCAATCTGCGCTATGCGCGACCATCTGCCGAGCCTGTGCTGTCGCCGCGCCGTCCGGAGCAGGCTGATGCGCAGGCATAGGTCGGCGGAAGTGTCGTCGGTCAGAGGATCCTTCTCCTCCAGTATGGCGGCAATGTCGCAGGCGAGACTTTTCTGCGCAGGCGATTCGGCGCGCACCATCATTTTTGAAATATGCGGATGGCACGGCAGCTTCGACATCTGCCTGCCGAGGCTTGTTATGCGGTTCTGGCTGTCGACGGCACCAAGCGTTGTCAGCAGTTTCCAGGCTTGCGCAACGGCTGATGGCTGAGGTGTTGTCAGCCATGGCAACGCCTCTGCGTCGCTTTCGCCGAAAGCCGCAATGTCGAGTAGGGTAGGCGCAAGGTCGGCATCAGAAATCTCAGGACGCCGGCGCTCGTTCATGCGATGCTCCGAGGCTTTTGTCCACAGTCTGTAGCAGACACCCGGCGCCACACGCCCGGCACGCCCCGACCGTTGCGTCGCCATGTCGAGGCTTATGCGCACCGTCTCAAGGTGGCTAAGTCCCGACCTGGGATTGTAGACCAATTGCCGGCAATATCCCGAGTCGACCACAATGCGTACGCCTTCAATCGTAATCGATGTCTCTGCGACAGGCGTTGCAAGCACTATCTTGCGCTCGCCTTTGCCCGACGGCGCCACCGCCCGCCTTTGCTGCTCCGGCGACAGATTGCCGTAGAGAGGGAATACGGCAGTCGGCGACAGTTTGTCGGCAAGCAGCCGCTCGCATTGCGCAATGTCGGCTTGTCCGGGCAGAAAAGCGAGAATGTCGCCCTCGTGCTGGCTGTGAGCCTTGTTTATCGCCGATGCGACTGCCGTCGGGATGTCGGCGGGCGAAATGTCGGTCGCCGCATAACGTGTCTCCACAGGAAACATCTTGCCCCGGCATTCGATGAGAGGAGCGTTGAGGCTTGTGCAGATAGACGACGTGTCGATTGTAGCCGACATGATGACAATTTTCAGGTCGGGACGCAGAATCTGTTGGCATTGGCGCGTCAGGGCGAATGCCAAGTCGGAATTGATGCTGCGTTCGTGGAACTCATCGAAGATTACAACCGACACCCCTTCGAGCAAAGGGTCGGCGATGAGCATACGCGTCAGAATTCCTTCTGTTATCACTTCGATGCGGGTGGACTCTGACACACGGTTTTCAAAGCGCACCCGGTAGCCAACCGAGCCTCCCGTGTGCTCCGACAACATATCCGCCATGCGCTCAGCCACTTGCCTGGCAGCGAGACGCCTGGGTTCGAGCATGAGAATCTTGCCGTCGGATGGCAGGAATCCAGCCATGACGGTAAGCGGCAGAAGAGTGGACTTTCCCGCTCCCGGAGGCGCGGTCAAAACCACGCAACCGTTGGCGGTCAACGCCTTGTTGACGTCGGCGGCAATCTCAGTCGTCGGCAACGAGGCGGCGTTTCTGATTATGTCGTTAAATTCCATCATTGTTTCTGTCTGAAAATAAGTTTTGCCAGACCGTACACATAACGTCGGAATCCAGGTCGGTAATTAAGGATTTTGTCAAACCAAGCCATATGCCTGCCTGCTATTTTCACAACGATTCCCACATACAGCATAGCGAACAGTGTGCCCACACCAACGATATACCATTGCCATGCTCCGAAAAACACATAGCAGAAAGCCACGGAGAGAACCACCAGCGAGCAGTCAACAACAATTTTTATCTTCGGGAAGTCGATGCCTGTCACGCAGCTTACCGCCACCGGGAAACCCTCGCCAGGCATTGTCACCGAGCCGCATCTCACCTCAAGGGCGATGCCGATGCCCAGGACGGTGCATCCCGCAATCTGCGCCAGTGCTTGCTCCGTTATGCCGTCGGGCAGAAGCCACGATGAGAGAGCCATATTCAAGTCGATGAGTGATCCGAAAACGAATCCCACCAGCAGTTGGAACAACTGAACCGGTTCGAAGCGGCGGCGCAGCACGGCAATCTGCCCAGCCACCAGAATGGCGTTCATTATGTAGGTGTATTGTCCGATTGTCAGCGACGGAACTCCAAGTCCACGTTTGCCGGCAGTCTCGAAAACGTAAGGCAGAGTGGAGATTACGCTTGATCCCAACTCGCTCTTTACGCATACGGCGACACCGAGAGTCATTATAAACAAAGATACAAGCAACCATAGGTGCTGCCACAAAAAAGAGATTGTCCGTTCTTTCTTATTCATAGATGAAAAATTGTAGATAATGATAGTTTTAATGACTTGTTTGGATGTGGTGATGATTGTTGCAGAATTGTGTCGAAAACGACATAACAAAGTTACAGAAAAATGCTGGAATAACCTCGAAAAAATTGAAGAATGGCGCTAATTATCTTAACATTAATGTCGTTACGGTGACAAAACGGAAAAGTGTAAAGCGCAAAGAAAAGCGGGATATGAGGAAAAAGAACGATGCCCTTGATATGGAAAACAAAAGGTTGCAGGAACAGAAAGCCGAAGCCGAAGCCGAACAGGAACTCAAACAAGCCAAGAAAGAAGTACAGACCGAGAAACTGAAAGGCGCAGCCGCTACCGCAGCGACCAACATAGCCGAAAGCGTGGGTTCTCTTTTCGGAGGTGGAAAGATGAAATCGTTGGAACGCAGGAACGAGGACTTGCAAGACCGCATCCTTGAACTTGAAGACGAAGCCCGACAGAGGGAGTATCAGCAAGCCAAGCAGATACAGGATATAAAAAACGCTTACGAGCAACAGCACCGTAAGCTGTCGGAGTTTACAGATTTTGTCAGACGCTACTTTCCGTATGTGGAGAAGCTTATACCTGTGGTAAACTTCCTACGTGAACGTTTGGGTTTCAATGACGGAATAATCAGAAGACTGTGCGAGTTCAAGGAGGTCGGAATAAAAGGAGAACTCTATTCTCGTGAGTTCAACCAACACTTCAAGGCTGATGGTGCGGTTTGTTCTCTCAAACAGAATGCGGAGGAGAGATTTGACCTCAATATAGACGGTGTTTCGCATGTCAGTTGGTTTAGACGAAAGAAAGACGAGTTTATGGAAACATTGGGAATGCCGACAAGAAAACAAAATCGAGGTATTAAGCTGTAAATCATAATAAAGTCCGTGATAGTTGAATGTCATATCGCGGATTTTTTATACTTTTGTATATTGAACAAATAATCATATTATACAATGAAATTAAAGGCTATAAAGTCAAAAATGAGGGTAGTATTATTTCTTGTAATCCTTAATTCCGCAACACTTTGATTTAACTTTATTT
>ULZV01061631.1_pt1 | contig 12951 bp, 8 predicted proteins | sample 1963471 | NCBI WGS metagenome assembly ULZV01 (sample SAMEA4835899, study PRJEB28245) | human gut metagenome | biome: gut microbiome; material: fecal sample | place: Denmark | collected 2008 | reverse complement strand
AAATAAACGATTTCATCATCTTTTACTTCGTCTGTATTAGAACCTTTTGCAGTCGCAACATTTACAAACTGATTTGTGTCAGCAGGCTCTTTATTTATCTTCGCTTCATAAGTTACCGTGAATTTTGTATGGGTAATCGGTGCATCCCATTCTTCCTGTGTCAGCCCTTCTTTATTCTTCCAATGAACCTTATCATCAATCTCTGCCAGCTTCTTAAATGGAGATTCGCCGTCATAGCGTAAGTTCATCCCTGTTGTGATCTTAAAGGAAGTATCATCCTGTGTCTCAAGATAAGGTTTCTCTGCATCTTTTCCAGCTTTTTTACCGAGGTCATATACGGCACCTGTCTCATCCTTCAAACGGATGGTACCTTCAACGATTGTCTCACCCGGAGTCTGTAACTGGTCAGTGATGACAATGTCTCTTGCCAGAGTACCTTCATGTACATTTGTGACAACGAGGGTATATTTCACTGTCTCCCCTACATTGTACTCTTTCTTTTCTACGGACTTTTTAATGTTCAGATGAGGAGTATTCACCCATACACGTTCCAGATCATCTGGATGGGTATCTTTGTCCTTTAACATTAAAGTTGCCGTAACAAATGCCCTATTTTCAATCACTTCCCCGTTTACACAGGTAAGTTTCTTATCTGCATTTGCTTTTTCCAGACAGTCTGCCCACTGGTCTGTGATGGAATCGTAGGTGGACTTTTCTTTTGCCGTACAGGTCAGTTTGATTGTTGCAGCTTCCCCACGGTACAGTTTCGGGATTGTGATAACAAATCCTTTCTCTGTGTATTCTATCTTTGCATCCTTACTGATGTCCCTATCCTCTGGTGCCCCGGATTTTTCTTTATCAAAGGTGCTGCTGATGGTGATAGAATCTTTATCCGGGAGCATTGCCTTTGGAAGACTTTCATCGGTAACAACAACATTATCTGCGATACTGTTACTGTTAGTATCACCGACATTGATTGTGTAATCTACTTTATCTCCAACCTGCCATTCATATTTACTGCTTTCCTTTTTGATTGTAGGGTCGGCTGTCTCTACGGCTGTCTCTACTTTATCTGTAGTACGGTCTTTTACGCCAGTCTGTCCCTCATATTTTATCTGGGAATCAATATGGCTCTTTGCCTGATTTAAGAACGCATAGACGTACTCATTGTCCTTGCTCTTTACCAGGTCAGTAAATCCAGATAATTTCTGCAGGTCGGATACCTTCTGCAGATGTGCCATTTTCTTTCCGCCAATCTCAAGGTGTCCAAGATTTTCATCTTTTAACGTCTTTGCATCGGCTGAAATCTTTACAGGGAAAGAAACGACAATCTTATTACCAGATTTTCCGCCATAGAACTCATCAGAAGAAAGCACATCTGATTTTGCTGTGAGCGTAAGGCTGTTATCCTCCCCTTTTGTTATGTCAAATTTATCGGTATAATCCTTGTCCCCTGCTTTGATTGTAATGTCTTTTACATCATAAGAAAGACAGGAATCTACTGCATCTGTGATAGTAAAGGATTTGTAATGGAATAACTCTACCGTATGTGCCGGGATTTCCTGTGCTAAAGTATAGAGCCACTGATTTGTTACATCTGTGACACGGTTGTGGCTTCCTGGTGTTTTTTCTCCATCCTGTTTTACTGTCGCATCCCAGTTCAGGTCATCACTATCCGATACTTTTTTCACTGGGTCTTTGATAGATGGTACAGGAGAATCCGTTGTTGTAGGTGGTGGGGTTACCTTCTTATCGACATCCCATGTACCCTGATTATCGGCTTTTGTTGTTGTAACTGTTGTCTCATTTTTAATCTTAATGTCTGTCTCTGTCTTTTTATCGTTCTCCACAAGGTGTCCATGCGCCCGGAGTGTCTCAATCGAAACTTTCTTTGCATCAATGTGTGTTTTTACAACCATCTTTACGGTCGTTCCTGCATTATTCCCGTAAAAATCTTTGTTATTTAGTAAATCAGAAGATGCTGCATATTCTAAATAATTTTCCTTACTTGCAGAAGTTGGGGTGAAATTATTCGTGACATCTTTATCTCCTGCATAGATCTTAACAGAATCAATCGTCAGACAGGAATCAATATCATCCTTGATTACAACCTTGGAATACTTTGCGGTAGAAGGCATGTTCTTTTCAATTTCCTTAGAAACGGTATATGTAAATGTCTCATCCGCATTTGTAAGAGTATTGTTCAGGACATTCTTCTCGTCCTCATCGGAAACGGTCTTCTTCGGGTCTGGATCAGGATTGTCCGGATCACCGATAGGGACTTTTGACCAAACGGTGGAAGTGTTCTGTGAAGCAGAGCCATAATCTCCGTCTGTTATATCGTACATCTTATTTTTACTGTCGTATGTCAGCTTCTTCAGATATTTCATGCTCCTTTTAGCTGCATTTGGAATCAAACGGTATTTGTTATCTGAAGTACGCTCATGCTCAAGCCAGCTATATGACGCATCTTTAATCTTTACTTTAAATGTAATAGTTACTTTTTTTCCATAAAAAGCTGTATTACTTAATGCATCCGTTTTGGCACTAAATTTGAGATGTTGTCCACTCGAAGAATCTGTAAACTTACTTGTAAAATCTTGCCCACCTACATTTACTTGCAAAGAATTTGATACATAGCTAAGTCCATCATCTATAGTATCTTCCCATACATAAGAGGATACTGCTGTTTGACTCTGATTTCTTAATTTCTCTAACGTATCAGAAGCATAGTCTGGAATACTATCTTCATAACGGTATGAATATGTATCACCTAATTCATAATTTACTGCAGATGTTTTTTCATTACTAATCCATGAACTTCCATTCTGAATTAATTTTTTTGGTGTATCTGGATTTTGATTTTCTTCAAAAGAATTCATTGCCCATGGGGCTAAATCAAAATAGGCAATCGCTGTATGACCTGTCCATCCGTATTTGATAGACATATCGGTCATATTTTTTACATAAAGTGAGATACATGTTTTATTAAATGTATCTTTTCCCATATCTGAAGAAGCATTCTGGTCTTTAATTGCTTTGTATGTCCATCCGTCTGGTTCACACCATGTATTTCCATCGCTACCTCCAATATAAGATGTATTTACGATATTTTCCATTCCATCAGTGATGGTTACATACTGATTCTGATCAATATCCTGGAATGTAGCAAATCCAGTAAATGGAGCTTTTGTATTCGTCCCATTATATAAAAACGTATATTTAAATTTTACCCATTTAAAACCAGAGAACATGACAACTCCCGTTTTCTTATAAGAAAAACCAATAGCATATCCAAGATGTGCTGAATTGTTATCATGCCCGAACATATCACCATTTGATGGTAATGGTTTGGATTCGTCGTTCTGTGTTTTCCAATCGGTCACTTCTATTTTTAAATCAACCGACTTTCCATTTGCTGTCGTAACATTTTTATACTTTACCCAAAAATCAGATGGGTCATGATTTTTTGCGTAGGCGGCAAAACCACGCCATTTCTGACCAGCATCGGAGTTACCTGCTGCTACCTGCTGAGCATTGAAACTCTTATTTGGTTCTTCGCCATTACTATCACTATCTGCCATAAAATTTGGAACATCTACCTGACTTTTGGATACTGCCCTGTCAAAGTTATTGGCAAACTCCAACCCCATCTTTGATTTGGGGCTAATATATGCTCCTTCTAAGCCAGAAGCTGCCATTACGCCCAAGGAAAACACTCCTGTCACTGCCATTGCTGCTGCAAACAGAAAGACCATTCCCTTTTTTAATATCATTTTTATCTTCATAGCTTCTCTCCTTTATCTTCTTATTTTATTTATAAGGCTCTGTTCGTTTATGGTGGTCCTCGTATCACAGTACATTTCTTCCTTTCTCTGTTTAAAAATGGGTACAAAAAAAGGACATTCTTTCGAATATCCTTTTCCGTACTCAATTTTCTATTTTTTAATAGTTACTTTTTTTCCAACACCTTTTACTCTAAAAAGTCTCTTATAAGCTTTTAACTGTTTCTTTGGAACTTTAATTACTGCTTTTTTATTAAGTCCTTTAAATGCCTGTTTTCCAACTCGACTACCAGTTAACTTGGAAGTTTTTACTTTAATTGTCTGTAACTTAGAACATCCATAAAATGCTCTTTTTCCAATGCTGTTAACATTTATACCTATCGTTACTTTCTTTAATTTTTTACAATTCTTAAAAGCATTCGCTGCAATTCCTGTTACTTTATATCTTTTTCCGTTAAGCTTTATCGAAGATGGAATAGTTACAGAAATAATATTTTTCTTAACAGGTTTTACATACTGGACTGTCCTTTTAGATTTTGAAATAATCTTGTAATAGCTTCCTTTTAATTTCTTTGTCTTTACTGTGCTTTTTTTACTTCCTGGTCTTGTAATCTTATTTGTTTTCATATTTTTCGACCATGTAATCCGACCATTTTTTACTTCAAGAGCATATCCGCCGGCATAACAGTTTCCCGTATATTCTTTAGGAATATCTGATTTAGATTTCCAATTCGGAAGATATAAAAGTGTATCTGTATCCATTCCAATTACATCAGAAACAACATATTTTTTAGTTGCCTGCAAACTTCCTACTTTAACTGTCACTGTGGCAATCCCATTTTTCTTTGCTGTAATATTCCCATTAGAGTCTACGGATACTACAGATGAATCAGAACTACTCCACGAAGCACCTGTATTTGATAGTTTACATTTAAAACGACAAAGTTCATTATGAACTTTACCAAATATTACTGGATGTTGCCATACACCTGGATGAGCCTTCCTTTTCTCTCCTTTTTTAATCACATCATAAGTATACTTTGGAGTTAAACAATTTTCATTAGCATCTACAATTAAATAGGTATTCGATGAATCAATATACAAATCCATCTGAGTCCGAACAGTTTTTCCATTATTTACATATGGATTGTAATTTGTATCATCATGTCCAACTTCATTACTGATAAAACAATATGTTACATTACAAAAACCGCCATAGTTAAGTTCTCTTGGTATTCCCTGTGGTGCATCTGTAGCAACAACACCTATCCCTATTTTAGAAGTAATATCACTCTCTTTATAAAGGAAAGTACCTACTTTTTTGATATGATTTAATATTTTTTCTTTTCCATTTCTAGTTTCTTTCCATAAATTATCACTGTATTCATCATAACCATCTATATCGTCTATTTCCATAGCATCTTTTCTTACATATACATTATTATAGATTTCAGGATTACTTGCTGATGCATCGCCTCCCTGTTTTTGCAGTGCTATGTTCATCGCTACTTCTGTAAAATTGGCATCCATTTTTAACTCTGATAAACCGTTATTTCTTCTCTGCCTATTAATCTCCTGAAGAACCTGCTCCGCCATCCCATAGAATTTTTTTACATCAACTTTTGCTTTCACTGTTGCGGCATTTGCATGAATCGTTCCCAGTCCCATTAAACATACAAAAGCAAGTAATGTCAGTAACAAATGCCCTTTCTTCATCGTTTTTTCTCTCATAACTTCCTCCTGTTCCGTACCGAATTTCGGCACATTTATAAGTAGATTTGCTGGAGATTTTCGGTATATTTATCTATCATATCACTCCATCTCCAACTTTTATGTTTAGCTTTAATATATCATATTATTTTTCACTATTCCAGTGTTCCAGTCTGCTTTTTTCAGAATCTTTTTTACGTTTGTGTGTACCGAATTTCGGCACATATTCCTGACAAAATCCTATAGTACACCATGTCAAATCTATACAGAAGATTAACACGACACACCCATATAGCCAATGCTTAATTTTCCACAGATCATAAAAATAAGTACACAATATATATAACAACAAAAATATCTGTAAATGATAAAGACTCCTTCTCTGTTCACTATTCTTTATCGTTAAAAGAATCGGTGATATACTGACCAGAATACTGACCGTTATAATTAGTCCTCTTTTTAATGACAGACCTTCACATATTACATCTGTTTTTATATTCTCGATCGCTGGCATTAATGTCATGATAGAAAATCGAAATAATTGAAATGCAGCACTCATTCCTATCCCGATGGATACTAATATTCTGTCTGTTATTTGTACAATGTCCATGTCATCACCTCTACTTATATTTAATCTGTGCTGAATTTCGGTACAAAAAAAGCAGAAGGATAATATATCCTTTCTGCTTTTCTTTCTTCCATATCTAATTGCTAATTCTATTATAACTCAGTTCTTTTTACTTTTCTGCATACACTTACTGACTCCTATTTTTCGCAAAAGAAAAATTTACATTAAACCTGACAGACTGACAGATTTATTTTATAAAATCATAAATACTTGTAATCTCAACTTTATATGTATGACCATACTCACCAAACATATTAATCAGAATATCCTACAGACTATTTCTAGTAATTTACTTTATTTTTCCATACACTTTTTGATAATCACATGCTGCCGCAATAAAAAAATTCAGCAATATCAATATTATGACTACTAAAATTAAAAATTCCCAATGGGTAAATGCCACACACCGTTTACATATTTCCATATAAAAAGAAAGGGACTTTCGTATGGAATAATCCGCAAATTCTATCAAGTTCTTCCTCTCCGTTACATATCTATAAAATACTAAAGCAATGTTTCCTAATAATACACCAAAAAAACTTTCTGTAAAATTATTTTTCAAAAAATATTTCCATATTACTATTTTTTCCATTCCTAACTGATAAAGTGTCTGGTATCTTCTTATTTTTTGTTTCTCAATTGACAAACCTATTCCCAAACGAATAAGTAGTAAAAATAATAATCCAATCACAGTTAATACAAATGTCATTATAACTTTTAATATAAGATTGTTTAGTTGTTCTTCTCTCTCTACCCGATTATTTTCAAAATAAAGAGAAGTATTTACTTTTGATAATTCAATATCTGTCTGATATGGAATTGTTTCCTTTTGTACACCAACAGTTACATAACATGGTGAAAATTTTCCACAAATACTTCGATATGTACTCTCATTACACAATACACCATATGTTACCATTGGGTTTAATGAAGCAGGCATTTCATCTTTAAAGCAATGGATAACGCCAACAATATTTAAAATTTTTTTGCCTTTCTTTGTATTTATTGTGACTGTATCTCCTTCTTTTATCATCCTTTCTTGTATATTTTCCCCATTTTTTTGTGTTGAAGAGTCCAGATCAAGATCTACTTGTAACATTCCTTTCTCTGTTTTTATATAATCCGGAACATATAAAATAACTTCATTGTTTTTCAACTTTTTCTTTGAACTACTCTCTACTTGTTTTAGATAACTGCCAGTTAGATTATCAGAAACACCAACTAAAGGACCGTATGTATAATTATCTAATTGCTGTTTTTGTGTAAAATCATCCCTCATTCCCTCTTTAACTTTTTTCAAATATATATCATCTATTTTCCCAGAAAACATCAGTTTAATATTAGAAGATATTGCAACTGACCCTACTTTTCCAACTCCATATAACCCTTTTATTAAACTTAATTGTTCCTCTGTCATAGTATTCTCAGACCCAATATGTCCCATAAGTCTTCCAAAGGTATAATCATCCGGATAATTTATACAGGAAAATCGATAAGACCTATATGCTTCCCATGTCTGATATACTGTCAAAAGCATGAAAGCAGATAATACTGTTACAAGCATCACTGATAAAATTTTCTCTTTTCTCTGAAAAATATTTAAGATTTTAAAAAGATTTTTTTTATTTAATTTTCTTCTTCTTTTTACTATCTTATATTCTGTCTGATGCTGTAATTTTCCACGAAGGGGAAGCTTTAGTAAACGAATAATACTTATAAAAAATACGAATAAAATTACCAATGTAAACAATACTATTAATCCTAGAATATTAATCCAGGATAAACGAAGATACAGTTGATAATTTCCATATTTATTTATTATTGTAACCAAAACACTCGGCAATGCAACTCCAAAAAATATACCTGCTATACCAGGGAATAACATTACCTCTTTCTTTTTCTTAATATATATCTGAAAAATCTGTGCTTTTGTTGCACCTAATATTCTCATGATCAGCAAATTTTCTGTTTGATTCTTTAGATCAATATAAAGTAGCAAAAATATTGTGATACAACCTATTCCTAAAATAAAAAATTGCAACATATTTCTTTCTAATATAAACAGCTTGCCTCCAGAATATTCTCCATAAACATAGTCATTCTTCACAAATTCTCCCCTTTGACAAAGAACTTGCAGAGCATCTGCTTCTTCCTTATACTTTTCTTTTAACGAAATAAAAATATGTTTTGTTATGGTACCGTTTTTATTGGTGCCAATAGATTTTCTTTTTGTGATAAAAAAAGAAGGAAGTTCATTATTTTGTGTTTTCCAATATGAAGAATAATTTTTTATAACTCCTGTAAGAACAAATTGATATACTCCTATCTGTTCATTACCTTCTTTATCATAAAATAAAATATTCAAGTGAATATTCTGACCTAATTCATAAGAATATCCCAAGCGAGTAAGATAAGATGCCTCTATTGCAATCTCATTTGCATTACGCGGCATATGTCCACTTAGAGTTTTAATATTTCCAAGAGAAAAAAAACTATTATCTGCGCTTCCTATCGCACCAATATTCTCTCCCTCTCTATCTAAAATATCCCCTAAAACTTCTACTTTTCCTACTTTATCAATTGTTGCATTTTTTTCTAGTATCTGTATTTCATCATCTGATGTATGATATGATGCAATATTCCAAGAACCATATAACTTTTTTCTCTGTTCCTCTAAAGTATTTTGATAACTATCTGAATAAATAACTGTAATAAGGCCAAAGAAAAAAACAAAAAATATTACAATAGCTAAAATTCTATTCTGGTATTTAGAGATTTTCATGATTTTTCCCCTTCTAAAGCGGTATCCGAAATAATTTTTCCATCTTCTAAAACAATCATTCTTTGCGAGAGTCTCGCAATTTCTAAATCATGTGTTACCAGAAGAATAGTCTGATCAAAATAACGCTGTGATAACAACATAAGTTCTAACAGCTGTTCACCATTTTTCTTATCCAAATTCCCACTTGGCTCATCTGCAAGCAAAATCGAAGGTTTAAGCGATAATGCTCTTGCAACAGCAACTCGTTGTTGTTCTCCTCCTGAAAGTTCTGTAGCATATTTCCCTTTCTTTTCATATATACCTAATTTTTCCATAACAGTCTGAATAAAGTCTTCATCTGGATCTTTATGGTCAAGGTAAGACGGCAAACATATATTTTCATATACCGTCATTTCTGGAATAAGATTAAAAAATTGAAATACATATCCGATATGTTTCCTACGAAAAATTGTCCTTGATGTATCCTTCATATCAAATAAGTTTGTTCCTTCAATTTGAACCTCTCCAGAAGTTGGTCTTTCTAATCCTCCAATAATATTTAAAAGTGTACTCTTCCCTGAACCACTTTTCCCAACAATTGATACAAATTCTTCTCTGGCAATTGTTAAATCAATACCCTGAATTGCTTTTGTTTCTGCTTCATTCTTTCCATAAGTTTTCTCTAACCCTTTTATTTCTACGATAATGTCTTTCATAGTTTCACTTCCACATTTTTTGCAATTTCTTTCAGTTCCTCATAAGATAAAGATCCATAAATCCTACAACAACATTTTCCTGCGTTCCATTCCAGGACTCTTTCACCCTTTTTCATCTTCGTGATTTCCTGTATCTGCTCTTTTTCATTGCCATTGTATTTAATATTCTCTCCATTATAAATAAATTGTGTACCTTGACTTCCGTCTATGTCAATTTTTTTCTTTTCTTCTACTGAAATTAAATCTGTATCCCCCTGTTGAACCTCTACAACAAATCTTTTGTTACCCTCTGCATTACTATAACAATCCTGCTGGCGCATTGGCACAGAAACATATCTAATCTCTGTATATCCTTCCGGTATATCATTAATAGAGATCCATATGTTGCTTTCCTCAGAATTTTCTCTTTCATCCATTATATTTTCTTCTGTTTGCTCACTGCCAGCTGGCATATGACATGCATTAAGCAAAAGCATACTTAGTAAAAGTAAAAATATTCCATGAACTTTCCAACATTTTTTGTGATACATCGCTTTCCCTCCTAATTTTGATTTTATCTTTTTATATCATAACCATCTTACAAGAAAGTGACTCTTTATATTTAATAAATCGTAGTTGCATCCATCTGTGGAAATAAAATTAAAAATTCTGCTCCTCCACATTCCCGATTTGATGCTGTAATTGTACCAAAATGCTGTTTGATTACCTGCTGTGCAATAGATAAGCCTAATCCAGAACTTCCTTCTTTTGTACGATCTCCTAAAAAATAGCGTTCAAATATCTTATTCTCACGTCCAAACATGAAACCCTGTCCATTATCTCTTATTATAATTTTATTCAAATTTTTTTCTATTCCATAAAAGATTTCTATTTTGCCATTTGGCGAATGTTCTATACAATTTTTTAAAATATTTTTCAATACCTCCTGCATCCAAAAAGGATCACATAACCATTTTATTTTTAATTTCCCCTGTGCACTTATCTCTATGTTTTTTGGTTCAGCTAATATTTCTATGTCATTTACAACAGTTTCCACTAATATTTCTGCAGAAATTTCTTCAAATTTCATTTGAAATTTTTTACAATCAAATTTCCCCAGATTAATTAAATCTCTTATAGTGTCTGTCATATAATCTATCTGCCCAAGACATTTACCCATTTCCACTGAAAATTTTGAATATCTCATTTCTATTTTTTCACAAATCATTCGCATAACAGATAATGGAGTCTTTAGTTGATGAGAAACATCTTCCATATAATGCATTATCTTTTCATTATATTCTATATGTATCTGTTGTTGTTTATCAATATCTTTTCTGATTTTCTCAATAGATTCTAAAAAATTTTTTGAAAAAAAATGCAGGTTCTTTTTAATCGGAACATGCTTTTTTAAATATAATATAATTTGGAATTCTTCTTTTTGACTCTGCTTTTTTTGCGTTTTTCCTAATATGATCAGTGTAAAAATCATAATTATAGCAGAATAAATATTAAATATCATTAATTTCTGATACGGCAAAAAAATTAAAGTTGCATATGAATTTTCGTATCCTGCTTTTTTCATCAATTGTATGCCATTATAATAAAGATCAGATTTATTTTGACTAGAAAAAATCAAATTAACCAGATTTGCTGATGTCCTGTAATCCATTGCCTTTTCCACTGTTCCAAAAAATATCATATTCTGTCTAGCAACCTCTTTAAATATAAACATTGTATATATTGTCATAAAGATAATGCACATTATTCCAAACACAGAGATAATCCAGAAACCTTCTTTCCCATAGTATTTTTCTCTTTTACTCATTAAATTCTCCTCTCTGCACTAAATGATTCCATCTATACCCAATACCTTTTATTGTTTCAATATAGGAAACTCCATTATAAACTCCCAACTTTTTTCGTAATCTTGAAACATAAACTGATAACGTATTATTTTCAATAAAATGCTCATCCATATCCCATAAACGTTCTAGCAACAATTCCCTTGGCATAATTCTTCCATCGTTTCTTACAAGCATATAACACAAACGGAATTCTGTGTCTTTTATTGAAAGTTCCCGTCCTTTTTTAAAAATCATATTATGGACAACATCAATTACCAAATCTCCACTTCTTATAATTTCTGTTTCTATTTCTTCTGACCATTGCTTTCTTCTTAATTGCGAGAAAATTCGTGAACGCAATACTCTCAAAGAGCATGGTTTAGTTACATAGTCGTCTGCTCCTGCCATTAATCCTGTTACTATATCTTCTTCATTCTCATATGCAGTAAATATAATAATTGGATTTCTATAAAATTGTCGAATTTTTTTACAAAGTAAAAAACCTGAACAATCTGGAAGGCCAATATCTAAAATGCACAGATCATATATCCTTGACTGTAACAATTTTAATGCATCGTCTCCATTGCCTACGACCTCTACTTCAAAATCATTCTCTTTTAAAAATTCAGAAATTTCTTCTGATAACATTATATCATCTTCTATAAAAAGTATCATAATTTTTACTCCTTAGTATAAATTATATATATTTTTTAGAATATCACACTCTAAATTAAAAATCAGTAGATAATTTTATTTATTTTTTCTTCAAGTCACACTAATGTAAGATACTAATGCTATGCTTTTATTATCAATTAATCAATTTCTTATTATACAAGGAGGTATATTTATGAAGAAAACATTATCCCTTATTTTAATCTTAAGTATGTTTCTATGTAGTAATCTTTCTGTTTTTGCTATGGAAACTACTTCTACCACATCGTCTACTTGCAACATATATAATGATGTAGAATCATCAGGTGCTCGAATTGTACATAACTATAAAAAAACAATAACAAAAGTTTACAAATCTCGTTCTTCCATTCCAGATTCTATCAATTATTCAGAATATAATAATTCATTAAAGGGCACTTTTAGTGGCAGATTATATTTAAAATCTATAAAGAAAACTGCTTCTGGATGGCAGGCTACGTTCTCTGGTACTTTAACTGGAAGAATTTAAAATTTCATTATTTTAAATGGATTATTAAAAATCAGGAGAAGACTTCATTTTTTGACATCTTCTCCTTTATATATATAATAATATTGTTCTCCCACAAACTGGTTCACTATGACTAATCTTATTTAAATGTTATGAATTTCAGTACATTTTTCTTTACGTTTGGTTAATAAATTCTGTATATATTTTATCATCTCTAATTTTTTTTCTTCTCCAATAAGATATTCATATAATTTTTTTCTTTCCTCCTCTGACATACCATCTGTTATCTGATTTACTATATATTTTTGTTTGGAATCCACTGGGAAAAATGTTCTGGCATAATTTTTCATCGTCTTGCGAAATCCT
>ULZV01041304.1_pt1 | contig 13086 bp, 26 predicted proteins | sample 1963471 | NCBI WGS metagenome assembly ULZV01 (sample SAMEA4835899, study PRJEB28245) | human gut metagenome | biome: gut microbiome; material: fecal sample | place: Denmark | collected 2008 | reverse complement strand
TATACAGACACGCGAAAGAAATTCTTCCGGATGTGATCCTGATGGAAAACGTGGAAGAAATCCAGCAGTGGGGACCATTGGATGAAAAAGGATATCCAATACCAGAAAGAAAAGGCGAGGACTATCAAAAATTCATCACAGCAATGAAAAGCCTTGGTTACCGGTTCGACTGCCGAGAACTGATGGATGCGGATTACGGAGCACCAACTACACGAAAAAGATGGTATGCCGTGTTCCGGAGAGACGGAAAAGAGATTAGTTTTCCAGAACCAGAATACAGTAAGGACGGTAAGAATCGTTGGAAATCGTGCGGGGATTATATTGACTGGACAGATCTCGGTAAGTCGATATTCGACCGGAAAAAGCCGCTTGCAGAGGCAACACAGAAACGGATCGCAAACGGTATCAAGAAGTATATCGTGGATGCGGAATCTCCCTATATCGTGAGAAGCAAGGATGCGATGGCGTTCATCATCCAGTATCACGGAGAAACCCGCACTGGTGATTCTAGAGGACAACTTCTGACGGAACCGATCAAGACCATTGACACATCGAACCGGTACGGATTGGTTACGGCGTTCATCACAAAATATTACAAGTCTGTGATCGGTCAGGGATGCGATGAGCCGTTACATACAATCACTACATCGCTTGGACATTTTGGTTTGGTGTCAGCTTTCTTAGTGAAATATTACGGAAGCGGATGCGGACAACAGCTTGACAGACCACTTGATACGATCACCACAAAAGACCGGTTCGGGCTGGTAAATGTGGTGTTAGATATTCAAGGGGAGAAATACATCATTTCAGATATTTTCCTGCGGATGCTGAAGCCGGAAGAACTGAAATTGATGCAGGGATTCCCGAAAGATTACATCATTGACCGGGATTACAACGGAAGACCGTATCCGATTGCAAAACAGGTAGCGAGAATCGGTAACAGCGTGGTTCCGATCATGGCTCAGAAATTAGTAGAGGTGAACTGCCCGTATCTAAAAGTAGGCGAGCGGATGCCGAACATGAGCATTGATGACAGCCAGGAGCAGCTAAGATTTGCGTAGAAAGGATGGGATTACAAAAAAAGTGAAATTTAAACAAAACTATGATTGCAAAGAGGACATATACGGAAGAACTCCGGTGGCATATATTTCTGGAAATGATGCAACGCCACAAAATATCCATGATGCAATCTTCAAAAACGGACTCTGTGGATGCGGATACAAATTCGCAATGGTGCTCGATGAATCGAAAGACGAATACGAACCACTTGAAAAAGAAACGGAACTCTATTTTCTTGACGATATCTTAGAGGAAGTATGTGAATACGCAGGAGTCGAACGAGTAAAAAAATGGTTAAAAAGAAAGGAATAACGAATGCCCGGTAAACCGGGTTGGTGCATAGTGAATGGCGGTGATGTACCGAAAAATTTCAACACCGTGGCTAGAAATCCCGTCTTGGAAACGGGGCGGGATGCATAAGAGCAAACGAATGGTGATCCACGATACGGCAATCGTAGCGTGGTGTTATGAAAGTATGTTGGTTTTCAACAGGAATAAGCAGTTTTGTAGCGTGTTATCTGGCAAAGGATGTGGATGAGATCATCTATACACATGTGGCGAATCAGCACCCGGATAGCCTGAGATTCTTACATGATTGTGAGAAACTGTTAGACAGAAAGATAACAATTCTACAGTCTGATGAATACCGGGATGTGGACGATGTGATTGAGCGGACGAGATGCATCAACACTCCATTCGGTGCACCGTGTACCGAAAAGCTGAAAAAGAGAGTACGGATGAAATGGGAACGGGAACATCCAGATCACCATATCTACGTGTGGGGAATGGATGCCACCGAAAAGAACCGTGCTGCCAGGCTGGAAAGGACACTGACAGACTATGAACACGAATTCCCACTGATTGAGCACAATCTGACGAAAGAGGAAGCGCACGGGATAGCGGACAAGCTAGGGCTGAAGCGACCGATCATGTATGACATGGGATATCGTAACAACAACTGTGTAGGCTGTATCCGCGGAGGAATGGGTTACTGGAACAAGATCCGTGTGGATTTTCCGGAAGTGTTCGCACGAAGAGCCAAACAGGAGCGTGAGATATGGCATAGCTGCATAAATGGAGTGTTCCTGGATGAATTGGATCCAACGAGAGGAAATATCAATGATGAAGTCATGGAAGACTGCACGATAGCGTGTCAGCTTCTGACGTGGGATAAATAGTTAATCGGACAGCCGATTATCATTCGGTAGTCGGTTGTCGAGAAAGAGAGGAAATAATAATGGCTAAATTTAATATTGAAGTCGAACTGGACTGGATGGACGAAGAAGCGTATTCCATAGATGATGAACTTAGACAGAGAATTGTTGATGGAGTGGAAAACGCACTTCTCGAAAAAGCAACAACCGAGGCTATACAGAAAGTAGACAAAGCAATTGCAGATAAGATTTTCGAAGCAGAAGAAACGATTCAAGATACTGTAGACAAATTTGTTAAGACTGTATCGGAAGAAAAGATTGCAAATATCATGATTCCGATAAAAGCAAGTTCATGGAGTAGTGATGTAAAATACATTCCATTGTCTGAATATGTCGGAAAGAGATTCGAAGAATTTTCTAAGGAAAAGAGATATGACAAGCACGGGAATACTTCCAGTTATTCGAGCGACAGAGTGTTGTCTATGGCAGAACTTCTTACAAGTAAATATCTTGAGAAAGAACTTGGTACAAAAGTGGAAAATATGATTGCTACTGCAAAAAGAGAAGTGGAAGAAAGCCTTGTGAAGTCACTGGAACAGAAGTTGAAAGAGAATCTTGCGAAAGAAACAATTGAGAGAATGAATATTCCTGATGTCTTGAAGAGGTTCAGTGAGATGGCACTTGAAGATAAAACGGAATAGATGGATGGAGAACGAGGATGGGATGTAAGCGGATATGTATCGTAGACACAGGCATCCGGAAATGCTGTATGGAATGCGAGAAGCACGAAGAATGCAATATTCTGTGTGAAGATTTAGACCAATATGAATACATGGAAGAATGCCAGGATTATGTAAAGGAGAATGAAGATGAAAATTGTAAAAGGTAAAGAACAGGAATATAAAGACTGGTATGACAAAAACAGTGATCCATATAGCAGAGCGTGTTTTACATATGCTGAAAGATGGGCTGGAATGATGGAAGAGAAGATAAAAGCATCAGAAGATAATGAAATGAAAGTTATTGTTGATAATGCAAAGCAGCTGAGCGATGAAGCGGATGAAGAGGGAATTACAGGATTTATGTACGGAGTAGCTGTCAGTATTCTTTCTCAATACTGGGAATACGGAGAATGTCTAAGAAAATGGCACAACAAAGAATATAAATATGACGGTGACCATCGGAATTCATTCATGCAAAACTGGATGAACTATCGGCAATGAATTGAGAAAAGGAGAAAGCGAGGATAAAAAATGAAAGCGTTAAAATGCGACCGGTGCGGTAAATATTATGAGAAAAACGTGTTGGTAAAATCGAAAGGTTCGGTTTTAGGGAGCGTTATCGGTGGAATTTATACAAGAACGAAAGACGGAAAGGCAGATGAACCATTTGACTTGTGCGATGACTGCATTAAGAGCCTGTATGAGTGGAAAGGCAAGCCAGAATTTGAAGACAGATGGATTCCGGTTGATGATGGATACCCGGGCAATGACAGAGAAGTGCTAGTAACCATTAAAATCCGTTGTAAAAATCAATGTACGAGAACTGATACAGCGCGTTATGTGTTGGATACATTAACTGGCAGGAGCCTGTGGGAGACACTTGGTCACGGAGTTGTAGGAATCGGAAGAGTTGATCCGGAAATTGAAGTTACCGCATGGATGGAATTACCGGAACCGTATAAGGAGGATACACAGGATGAATAAAGGAAACGCAGATGGTATCCGGGAACTGATTGAAAATTTTAAGATGGAGGCTGTTGAGGAATACAAAAGAGAACATGGGATCGGTTGGATCCCGTGTTCTAAGAGGATGCCGGAAGAACGCCCCAGCATGTTTGCAAAATTCAAAGGAACAGATCGTTGGAGCATGCTAATGTTCGAAAAAGTATCGGATGAAGTATATGTTACTATCGAATTTCCAGGAAAAGGAAGAATAGTAGATAGAGCAAAAACACTTGACGGAAAATGGAAATGCGATGCACAAATTCTAGGTTCGGAAGCGAAAGTGGTAGCGTGGATGCCGAATCCAGAGCCGTATATGGGAGAATAGGAGGAAGAATAATGGTATCAAACCAGATTATTGAGGTATTAAATGAGATCTGCAACAAATTCGGTCTGGCAATCGACTGGACGAGCAAGAACGTGCAGCCGTATTTGCAGGAGCTGATGGCAAAATGCGTGGCATATAAATTTGCAACCAGCATCTTGTGGCTGATATTCGGAATTCTTGTTTGCACTATAGGATGTGCGCTTGCAAAAATGGCAGTTGGTAGTTGGAAGAAATACAAAAAAGAACCATATGCCGATTACGATACGAATTGCTTCTTTCAGACCATGGCAAGCGGTATCCTTCTCACCGTTGGAATTGTTATGGTTGTATGCAACATTACCACAATGATCGCTTGTAAGACGTTCCCGGAAAAAGTGGTGCTGGATATGATAACACAATACATGAAAGGTTAGCAACATGGTAGCAATGATAACATTAGCCGGAATGCTGCAATGGAAATTGTTAAAAGAGGTGGAGCTGATGCTTAAACCAAGAGTAAGAGCTAGAGATTTTGAAAAATTCGGATTCAAGCGGTGCAAAGGAATCCCGAAGAGCAGCGAATGCTACTATCTCTGCATTGCACGGGGAATGAAAATGCTGTTCGTCAGTGATTACGTTTTTGCGATCAATGATTGGAAATCTGATGATCCGCGTATTCACAAAGATGCGAATTGCCGGTATCGAGATCACAGGGATGCTCTGGACATCGTGTATGAGCTGATTAAAAGCGGAATGCTGAGAAGTGAATGGGAGGAAGTATGAGTAGACTAATCGATGCAGATTTACTGATGAGAAAATGCGAGAAATGGTTAAAACCGAAAGCGCCAGACGAAGATGAAATGGTTTCGTTGACAAATATTGCGGTATCTATGCTTATGGAAATAGAAGAACAGCCGACAGCGTTTGATGTAGAGAAGGTCATCGAAAAGTTACAAGTACTATCCGATAAGGCAGATGATGATATAGCTGTCTGCGAAGCGGATACGTGCCAGTATTATGACGGATACGGAGATGGACTGGATAGAGCCATTGAAATTATTAAGAGAGGTGGAAGAGATGAAAAATAAAGAGAAGTATGCAAAAGAGATTGTGGAGCTTGCGTGTAATGAATCTGATATTGCAGTATCTAAAGCTACCGGAATTCCAATCGATTGCAGTATTATCGAATGTGATTGTTGTGCATTGTATGAAGGTGGTACATATAATGATGACACATGTCGTGGAGCACTTAGATAATGGGCTGAATCCGAGTACATTGAAAAGCCAGTGATAAACAAGAGGGATAGAGCATTTTTTGAATATCTCGATAAACAGTATGAATACCTTGCAAGAGTCAAGACAGGTCAGTTATATGTGCACGGAGCAAAGCCATACAAATGTGATAGTTTTTGTACAAATGCTGGTAGATGTTTTTGCTTGGATGATCGTATTAACGTTGACTTTCCAATGGTCAAATGGTCAGATGAAGAACCGTGGCTTATCGAGGACTTGAAAAATCTGGAGGTGGTTGACAGTTATGAGTAAAATTCCAAAAGAAATAGTAGACAAGATTGAGCAGAGAAATAAACTCAATGAAGAAATAGAAACATGGTGCAAAGAAAATCTTAATATGGGTGGAATGTGTTCAGACGGTGTGGATATTACAGATCATCACACTGGTGATGAGCAAGCGACAGTCAATGGTAGAGAGTGGTGCGAACAACGGACTGGATATTGTGAAGATGATTATTACGGTCATTATTACTGGGAAACAGAGTATCCGGAAAAATATCTGCACATGGAATTTTGGGTGTAAGAGTTGGAGGTGGCTGAAAATTATGAATAGAGAAATTCTTTTTGGAGGGAAGAAAGAAGGGAAAGACTGGGAAGTGATCGGGAATATCTTCGACAACCCAGAATTGATAGGAGAAACAAAAGATGGCAAAAGTAGATAAGGAATACACCTGGAGAATGCAGGGAATGACACATGCACTGGAAGTTGTCCGTGAAAACGGAATTGAAGCACTTGCTAAAGAGGTTAAAATGCGCGGATTTACAAGGGCACCGCTTGGAGTCCCGGACAGTGAGTGGAGACGTTTTGTCGATGTAATCTCCACAAATTTGTATAACATGACAATTACAACAGCAGCAATGGCACTGCATGATGGTTTTGGATTCGGCAAGGACAGGCTGAGAAAATGGAAGTCTGTTTTCGACAAGAAAGTAGAACATGCTATGAACATTGACTGGCTTGGTGAACACTATGTGAATTTTGAGGATTACGCAAACTATCTGAATGAGTTGTATGACGTTGGTATAGACATTAATGTCCTTGCCAGAGTACAAAAGACGAACGATGCACTTATTCCTGGATACAGACAGGCAAGTGTGGACAAAATACTAGAAATTCTCAAAGATGGCGGTTTTAACGAAGCTGCGGAATATCTGGACAAAAAGGTGAGATAGCCAAGTGTCAGCCTTGGTAAATGCTGACGAAAGGCAGGGAATATGAGAACACGTTTTTATAATCTTTGCAAAGGAGAAATCGATTTTTTAATCGAAAATTGTAATTTTACCGATGATGAACGCATATTAATAGAAATGGCAAGCAAAAGAAAAAGCGACATTGAAATCGCTGACAGACTCAGTATAAGCACTTCTTTAGTGGCAAAACGAAAGAAAAAGATAATGGATAAAATTCTTGAGTTTCTGAAAGGAGATGTTTGTTTGACAACTATTTACGTGAACGGTCAACGTGTCGACAAGAAAGATCTTGAAAAAATGGAAATTCACATTGAAAGTGTAAAAAAGATTCTTTCTGAGAAATTGACAAAAAATAAATAGCAGTGTAGGATTGACCTGAATAGAGTTCAGGTCAATTTTATTAAAGGGGGAATTGACATGAACAAATTGAACGTAGGATACCTGCGGGTGTCGACTGAGGCACAGACAGAGAAATATGGTCTTGACTTACAGAAACAGAAGATTATAGAACGAGCAAATAAGGATGGGACCACCATTGATCGTTGGTATATCGATGGTGGCTATTCTGGAAGCAAGCTTGACCGTCCGGACATTCAAAGACTTCTGGAAGATGTAGAATTCGGGATCGTAAAATCTGTATACGTGTACAAACTTGATCGAATGAGCCGAGATACGATTGATGCTCTTACTTTGCTCTGTCGAACTTTGCCAAAATATGGTGTCAAATTAATATCTGCCACCGAAGAACTTCGAATAGATACCCCATCAGATAAATTCCTTACAAGTGTAACAGCTGTTGTTGGACAGTACGAACGGGAACTTATCTATATGAGGACCAGAGCCGGGATGGTTGAAAGAGTCAAAAAAGGACTCTGGATGGGCGGAGGACGAATCCCTTACGGATATTATTATGACCGCAACGATGGGATACTGCATGTTAAAAGCGGAGAATCAGAGAAAGTAATAGAAGCATATGAATTGTATCTGAAAGGTTATTCTTGTCAAAGGATTTCTGATTTACTCGACTTTTCATGTGATAAACATGTAAAAAATATTTTAACAAGCAAGGTATATTTAGGCTACATATTCTATAAAGGAAAATATTACAAAGGATTACACGAACCAATTGTTTCTGAAAAAATGTTTAACTCTGTTCATATTTTCATGAAGAAAAGAAGCTCGAATGCATATATAGGAAACAAATTTATGCTTTCCGGATTATGCTACTGTGGAAAATGCGGAGCAAGAATGAGATACAAAAAGTGGGGAAACTGTCATATCATGGAATGCTATTCAAGAGATGGCGGAAAACAACGCATGGTTCGAGATCCGAACTGTAAAAATTTACGCATGGACGCAAAAATGATCGAGCAAGAAGTTTCTGATTGTTTCCGGCGATTCATTGTGAATGTGAAGGCTGAAGAGAAAAAAGAAAATCAAAAATCCATTATTGAAAAGAAAATCAAAAAATCAATTGATAAGTTGAAAAAATTATACGCCCTGTATGGGGAAGGTGACAGTGATACATTACTTTCTGTTATACAGGAAGAAGAAAAAAGACAGAAATCATTAAAAACGGAATTAGAGGAATCTATCAGAGAGGAATCCGTAGATAGCAGCGTGAAAATAGAAAACATTCAAAGGGTTTCAACTATCTGGGATACTTTAACACCAAAAGAACAGAACAAAATTCTAAAAGAATGTGTGGAAAAAGTAGTCATAACTGATGGTGACATCGACATTCATTTTAATATTTCTTAATTTTTTCTCCTTACGAACTTCATTCCGATGATTGCAGTAAGGGGAAAACACAACATATTGACCGGAACTCTATTCGAATAACAATATATTGTGGAAATATTACTATTTGCTGACGGTTTGACCGTCTTTTTTTATGCGAAAATTCAACCATAAGGAGGCGGTCGAAATGTTTTCAGATGCTTTATTAACAAAGATATTTTCCGATGATCGTCTCAGGCATGTACCACTTGAATACCAGTCAACAGTCATTCACGTAGTGGAAGATGCCCTTGAAAAACGGTTCTATACGGAAAAACCATACGCTGAAAAAGAGGAAATTCTAAAAGAGTTATGTGAAAGGTAGGTAGATACCTATGTATGAAAATCCATATTTGCAGAATCCATACCTGCAACAACGGTTTTACCAACAGCCGCAGCAGTACCAACAGATGCAACAGCTTCAGCAACCATCTCAGCAAATCCAGCAGCCACAGTTTCAGTCGCAGCAATTACCGCAGTTGATTGGAAGACCAGTAAACCAAGTAGAAGAAATAACAGCAAACGATGTCCCGATGAATGCTCCGTATGCACTTTTTCCAAAATCCGACCTTTCGGAAATCTATCTGAAATCCTGGACAGCGAACGGAACGATTCAAACCATAGCCTTTAAACCTGTTCAAATGAATCAGGCTGACAATTCCTTACGCAATCAGTCAGAATTGAAAATAGGGCTAACTGAGGACGTCACACAGGCACTTATGAGCCAGTTTGAAGAACTGAAAAACAAGATAGATCGGTTGGAACAGTCAATGTCTGGAAATTCCGGTACCGTAAGAGCAAAAACGAAAACTTCCACAACTAAAAAGGATGGTGAAAGCGAATGAATCCGATGAATTTTTTTCAAATGCTTAAAGGTGGAAATCCGCAGCAGTTTTTAAAACAAATGATGGGAAACAACCAGATCATGAGCAATCCTATGGCGCAGAACGCAATCAACATGGCTCAGAAAGGTGACATGAAGGGGATAGAAACACTGGCAAGAAATCTGGGGAAAGAAAAGGGTATAAACCCTGACGATCTTATGAATGAGATCAAAAAGAAAATGAATATGTAGCATATTAGAGGTTGTGCACAAAAACGAAGTACCTCTTTATGAATAAAATTTTCCAAGGAGGAATAAGGTATGTTTAATTCAAACAATGCGCCTTTTACAATGCCTGTAATGCCGGCAACCGGTTATTCCGACAGTAATGGAGCATGGGGAGACGGTGGATGGTTATGGATCATCGTAGTTTTCGCATTGCTTTTTGGATGGGGTAACAATGGCTGGGGCGGCTTTGGTAGTGGAAATGGTAGTGGATACGTCGCTACAGCTGCTACACAGGCGGACATTCAGCGCGGATTTGATAATCAGGCGGTTATCAGCAAGCTGGATGGCATTAACAACGGTCTGTGTGATGGATTCTACACTCAGAACACTGCTATCATGAATGGTTTCCACGGTGTAGACAATGCAATTTGCAATCTGGGATACCAGACACAGCAGGGGTTCAACAATACAAATGTTGCCCTTATGCAGGGACAGAATGCATTGCAGGCACAGTTAGCTGATTGTTGCTGCCAGAACCGTGAAGCAATCGCTCAGGTCAGATACGACATGGCTCATGACACATGTGCCCTGCAGAACACAATGAACACTAACACACGCGATATCATTGAAAGTCAGAACGCAGGAACACGTGCAATCCTTGACTATCTCTGCCAGGAAAAAATCTCTACTCTGCAGGCTGAGAACAACGACCTCAGACGTGCTGCTTCTCAGGATCGTCAGAGCGCACTGCTCACAACTCAGATGGCTGCTCAGGCACAGCAGATCATCAACGCTGTGAACCCTGCTCCGATTCCGTCATATCAAGTTCCTAACCCGAATGCATATTACGGATGCGGATGTGGCAGCGGTTGTGGATGCTGACAAATGAATAACTTGTAACTTAACCAATTTGTGGTTATGTCTGCTATAAGCAGTTTTACAACAAAAGGGCAGACTTAACGGTTTGCCCTTACTTTTATTTATGGAGGTATGATTTATGGCTGAATTTGTAGCTGTTTCTGCACAGGAAGTTGCAGCAAACGGAAATGTTATTTTTACCAATACAGCAGTATCAGGTAGTAACTGTATAAAACACCGGGAAGGATCCGGTATTGTTGCTCTTCGTGGATTGGCAAACCAGTGTCGCGCAAGATACTTTGTTGACTTTTCTGGCAATATTTCTATTCCAACTGGTGGTACGGTCGGTGCGATCTCTCTGGCAATCGCGATCAGCGGCGAACCGGTGCTTTCTTCTCAGATGATAAGCACACCGGCAGCTGTTGACCAGTACAACAATGTGTCTTCCGGCGTCTATATCGATGTACAAGCTGGATGCTGCGTAAATATTGCAGTAAAGAACACCAGTACTCAGGCGATCAACGTAGCGAACGCAAACATCGTTGTTACAAGAGAAGCGTAAGGAGGGAATTTCAATGGATGTAAAGAGAATGCATGATATGATTGAGAAGCTTTCCGAATGTGCAAAAGCCGAACTGGATAAGGGAATAGAAAAACTGGATGTGTGTGAATTTGGTCAGGTAACTGATATGCTGAAGGATTTAGCCGAGGCAATGTATTACAGGACTCTAACGAACACCATGGAAGAATTCGATCCGGAATCCATGCTGGATGTCATGGACAGATACGGTGACCGTCGTTTCTACGACAATTACCGGTATTCCAACGGCAGATTTGCTCCGAAAGGTCGAGGAACCAGGATGGGATATGAAGATTACCCGCCATACTGGCATATGACCCCGGAGATGTACCGGATGGATGGTAAAGAATACAATTCTGACCGCGATATTGACCGAAATAAGGGCAGAATGTATTACACCGAAGAGAAACCCGAACGGAAGTATAACATGGCAAGAAGAGCCTATACGGAAGCCAGAGAGGGACATAAAGACAAGGATACTAGAATGCACGAATTGGAATCTTACATGTCTGAACTAAGTAAGGATGTTACGGATCTTATCGGTGAGATGTCCAATGAAGAGAGAACGCTTGCAAAAGCGAAACTGAGTACGTTAATCAGTAAAATGTAAGGGAGAGGGGACTTCGGTTCCCTCTTTTGGTGATTATATGGAATTTAAGATCAGAAACGAATCCTGGATAATTCAATTTGTTCCAGCACAATCTCCAGAACTTCAAAAATCAGACGGTTCCTATACCATAGGAGTTACTGACCAATCAAACAATACTGTGTATCTAGCTGACCATTTAACAGGTCCCATGCTGGATCGTGTCCTTTGCCACGAACTAACCCATGCGGTCTGTATGACATACAATCTGTATATGCCAATTGAAACAGAAGAAAAACTATGTAATTTTATGTCTGACCACGGAAAAGAAATTATATATCTTTTGGATGATCTACTTGAGAATATATTAATTTTGCGTGTTGCTTAGAAAGTTGCTATATGGTATAATTACCTCAGTGACGAGAAATGCATGAAGGACGAGTGAGATCTGGATTGAAAAGGATCAGGCATCGTCAGCCTGAGTATATCAGAAATTTTAGCAAAATTTTTTCTGGTATGCTCAGGCTTTTTTATTTTCTCGTTTTTTCAGTGAAGATACTGAATACAGAAAACGGAATATCGGTCAGTGATGCAGCTGATTACTATTCGAACGGAACAGGGTTTGTTTTACAGACCCTGTTATTTCTGTATAAAACGGGAAAATAGGAGGGCAACATGGAACAGATAAAGATTTTTAATTCAGACGAATTTGGAAGTGTTCGAACAATAATCATTGATGGAGAACCTTGGTTTGCCGGAAAGGATGTGGCAGCATCATTAGGATATAAAGATACATCTGATGCTTTGAAAAAGCATGTTGCGGATGAGGACAAGCTGACTCGGTGTTTTACCGACTCAGGTCAGAACAGGCAAATGTATGTTATTAATGAATCCGGCTTATATTCTTTGATTTTCGGAAGTAAATTAGAATCCGCACAAAAGTTTAAACACTGGGTAACATCCGAAATTCTTCCATCGATCAGGAAGAACGGAATTTATGCAACGGATAAGGTGATCGATGATATTTTAAACAATCCAGATTTTGGAATTGAGCTTCTGACGAAATTAAAAGAAGAACGTGCTGCAAGGGTGGAAGCTGAAAAAACAAATGCCATCCTTATGCATGTGAATAAAACATATACCATGACTGAAATTGCAAAAGAAATAGGATTAAAAAGTGCTGTAGAACTGAACAAGATCCTCTCCGAAAAGAAAATCCAGTATAAAGTAAACGGTACATGGGTTATGTATTCCGACTATAGTAACTGCGGATACGAGGAAATAAAACAAGAGGTTCTGGACAACGGTCATGTAATCTACCATCGGAAAATTACACAGCTTGGAAGAAAATTTATTTTAGGCTTATTTGATATGGCGGCATAAAGGCACTTTCGGGTGTCTTTTTTATTTGCTGTCTCTTGTAGTACAATATTTCGCATGGTATAATATGGCAAACACATTTCAAAAAGGGGGATTGAAAATGAAATGTCCATATTGTAACACG
>ULZV01056126.1_pt1 | contig 13302 bp, 9 predicted proteins | sample 1963471 | NCBI WGS metagenome assembly ULZV01 (sample SAMEA4835899, study PRJEB28245) | human gut metagenome | biome: gut microbiome; material: fecal sample | place: Denmark | collected 2008 | reverse complement strand
ATTTCACATACAGCTCGTCGGTTCCGCACCAGCCGCAACGTCCGTTTATAAAGTCTTGCATAAGCGTAATTAATATATGTAATGAAGTGCTAAGATATTGTTTTCATTGCGAACAAACAAATCTATCCATTCAGAATGGACAGTTCTCATATTCTTTCTTACTTTTGCAAAAAGGTAACGGGTGGTTTGAACGCCTGAAAAACAAGAAAATTAATAATAAAGAATGGAAAAGACTTGGAGATGGTTTGGCAAGAAAGACAAGATAACCCTTGCCATGTTGCAACAGATAGGAGTGGAAGGCGTTGTCACTGCCTTGCATGAAGTTCCCAACGGTGAAATATGGACGTTGGAAGCCATTGAAGATTTGAGGGATTATATTGAATCCTTCGGATTGCGCTGGTCTGTAGTAGAAAGTCTGCCGGTGTGCGAGGCTGTCAAATATGCGGGGAGTGAGCGTGACCGATTGATAGAGAACTACAAGATAAGCCTTGCCAATCTCGGCAAGGCAGGCATCCGGACGGTATGTTACAACTTCATGCCGGTGATTGACTGGATTCGCACGGACTTACAACATCCCTGGGAAGACGGGACATCTTCTCTTTATTTCGACAGAATCCGTTTTGCCTACTTCGACCTGAAGATATTGGAACGGGAGAATGCGGAAGCCGATTATTCTCCGGAAGAGCTGGACAAGGTGGCAGAACTGGATAAGGTGATTACGGAGTCTGAAAAGGCAGAGCTGGTAGATACGATTATCGTAAAGACACAAGGATTCGTAAATGGCAACATCAAGGAAGGTGACAAGGAGCCGGTAACCCTGTTCAAACGTTTGCTGGCGCTATACAAAGGGATAGACCGGGAGGCTCTGCGCGAGAATATGCGTTATTTCTTGTCTGCCATCATGCCGGTATGCGAGGAATATGGGGTGAATATGTGTGTACACCCCGATGACCCTCCTTTTCAGGTATTGGGGTTGCCGCGCATTGTGACAGACGAGGCAGATATTGCCTGGATACTGAGTGCAGTGGACAATCCCCATAATGGCCTGACTTTTTGCGCCGGTTCATTGAGTGCGGGTGAACAGAATGATACCCGTGAACTGGCAAGGAAGTTTGCCAGGCGTACCCACTTTGTGCATTTGCGCAGTACGAAGGCAATACCGGGTGGAAACTTTATCGAAAGTTCCCATCTGGAGGGAAGGGGACACCTCATTGATTTGATTCGTATCTTTGAGAAAGAAAATCCGGGATTGCCGATGCGTGTGGACCACGGTCGCATGATGTTGGGCGACGAGGATAAAGGGTACAATGCAGGTTATTCTTTTCATGGCCGTATGCTGGCATTGGCTCAAGTGGAGGGAATGCTGGCTGTGGTAGACGATGAATTGTACGGAAAATCTGTTTGATTGATTTTAAGTTAGGCATGGATTACGCGAAAAATCATGGATATTCTTCATTTATTATCCATGATTTTTCATGTAATCCGTGTCTAAAGAATCTATTAGTGTTGTAAATCCGGCTTAATAGTTGAAAGCCTTGGATTTTACGTAAACCTTGAAGTCTTTGATTCCACCCGGTACCTCGCTTTCCATTCTGGGTAGATATTGTATGCCGGTCAGGGTGCGGGTACTACCCAAGTCAATCACGACAGAATGCGGGTATGGAGTGTCTTTTGTTGTGCTCCAATAGGTTGATTCCTGGAGGTCGAAGATTTTGTCCGCAGAACAGTTGACGTGGGATACGTCTTCGCTGTCGGCATAATTGACAATCCAGGGTTCGCGTGACAGACGTTCCCCATTCTCATCCAGCAGATACATTTCGGCAATGCAAGCCAGGTCTTTTCCATCTTGTGCACTCAAGGCTTCCAGGCAGACATAACGTCCGGTGACGGGTTGGTCGAATTTGCGTTCCTGCCAACCGTTGCCGGGATTGAAGCTGCCGGAGAGGACGGGCTGCTCACCGGACAAGTCGAGATTTTCACCCTCATTGCGGTGCGTCAGCGGTTTGGTGACGAGCAACTGGTCCAGTAATGGCTCGCTCAGTCCTTCGGACTTAACTTCTTTGGGACCGATGATGTCGAAGACAATCACTTCATTCTCACCTTTCTTCAACCAGCATCCTGGGATGTAGAGGGTCTGTTGCGGGCCGATTTCCCAAATGCGTCCCATGGCGTGCCCGTTGACGTAGACAAGTCCCTTGCCCCAAGTCTCGAAGTTTAGGAATGTGTCGCTGGGCTTGTTCACCTTAAAGGTGGCACGGTAGCAACCCGGAATGCGTTGTCCTAACTCATCTTTCAGTGAGCCGATGGGCTGGAACTTCATGTTCTTATAGAAATCGTATGTATCTTCGAGATTATAGACTTCCCAATCCTTCAGGTTGCAGGTGAAAGGACGGCCGTCGATGTCTACGGTAAGTTCTACGCTTTGGGTGATACCCTTGAAGTCCTTGATGGCACGTCCAAAGTTGATGCGGCCCATGGCTTCTACCAGAATGTCGAGGCGTGCACCTTTGGGGCAGGCGGGGAATTCCAGTTGCTTTTCACCGTTGCGGCGGTCCAGTTTGCCGATGTATTTGCCATCCAGGAAAACTTGGGCATAATCGTGCGCATCGTTCACAGTGAGCAGGGACGGGGTTTTCATCTCGGGCAGTGTGGTGCGGTAGAGAATACTTCCGAATCCCTGGTTATATTCCTCCATGGTACGGATATTGCGGTCTTTCTTGGCAGCAGGAAGATTGTCGAACAAAGGAGCCATCTCTGTAAATTGGAAAGACGGAATACGGATGGGCTTGATTAAAGCGGGAACTTTAGCCTGCTTCTCGCCGTTCATGTATTTGGACAATGCTTTTCGCAATTCCCAGTATTTGGGAGTGGTCTGTCCCGATTCGCTGATGGGGGCGTCGTAGTCGTAAGAGGTTACGTCAGGGGCGAATCCGGGTGAGTTGGCTCCTGCCCAGTGTCCCCAGTTGGTCCCTCCGTGGGTCATGTAGAGGCTGAAGGAGATGCCTTTGGACAACATCTCGTCAATGCCGGCAATCATGTCGGCAGCCGGACGGGTTTCGTGGTTGGCTCCCCACTTGTCGAACCAGCCGCTCCAGAATTCGGAGCACATCAGCGGGCTATCAGGACGGAGTTTCTTCAGCGGTGCAAACTGTTGGTCGATGTTGGCTCCTGTACCGAAGTTCATGGTCCATACCAGGTCGTGGAGTCCGTTCTTGGTGAAGTTGGACGCCCAGTCGCATTGGAACAGTGCTACGCCGGGGTAGTTGGCGCGTACGATGTCGCGGATTTGCGATACGTAGCCTTTGTCTTCCCCGTAGGAGCCGTATTCGTTCTCTACTTGTACCATGATGATGGGACCTCCGTTCTGTATGGTCATACCGGCTACCTGCTCGGCAACGGCTTTTTCGAAGATACCTACACGCTCCATAAAGTAGGGGTCGGATTCGCGCAGGCGGATATCTTTTTTCTTGAGTAACCACCAGGGCAGTCCGCCCATTTCCCATTCGGCACAGACATACGGTCCCGGGCGCAGGATGACATACATGTCGTTCTGCTGGCATAGGCGGCAGAATTCCGCCAGGTCATTCTGTCCGGTGAAGTCGAACACTCCCGGCTGAGACTCGTGGGAGTTCCAGAATACATAAAGGCAGATGGTGTTCATGCCCAGTGCCTTGCATAGCTTGATGCGTTGGTCCCAATAGGCTTTGGGGATACGTGGATAGTGCAGCTCTGCGGCTTTGATGACAAACGGCTTGCCATTCAATAGGAATGTTCCTTTGCCGGCAGAGAAGTCGCCTTGTCCTTCCCATTGGGTACGCGGGTCCCAGCTGTCGCGCCAGGGTATCGCGATTGTGCCGTCCTTGCCGAATTCAAGCGGGAGCCATACGTAGCGTGAGTCCTCAAGGTTTTTCTTTTTCCAGCGGTCGAACATGGCAATGTAGGCATTTCCTTTTCCGTATACTTGCTGCACGTAAGTGCTTTGTGCATAGAAGGTCTTATCTGCATCAGGACCGGTACACGGATTGCCGATGGTAGTCCATTGCCCCATGATGGAGTCGGCCACAGCCAGTTCGGCAACATTGGGATCCCAGCCGGTACAACCGGAAGAGAGCATATAGTACTTGCCGTTATACTTGAATACGGCGGGTGCTTCGCGGCTTTGCTTCACGAAATTGCGTGTATAGCGACCAGTGGGCTTCAGGTAGTCATCCGTTAGTTCGCTTATATATAAGGTAGCGTTGTTTTCCGACGAGTAGAACTGATATGCCTTGCCGTTATCATCAACGAACACTGTTTGGTCGCGGCTCATCGCACCGTTGGGACGGAAGCTGCCTACATAGGTGAATGTCCCGGTAGGAGAATCGCTGACCGCTACGCCGGCACATGCCTTACTGTAGTCGGCGCTTTCCACATGCGCCCACATGACGAATTTCTTTGTCTTTTCGTTGTAAATCACTTTGGGACGTTCCAACACCTTGCTGGGGTGCAGGTCGTGTTTCTCGTCATCTTTCACGGCAGGAAGTACAATACCCTCGAACTTCCAGTTCAGCAGGTCTTTTGAAGAGTAGCAGCTGACACCGGTTACGTCGGTGCGGTAGCATTCCCACGTAGCCCATTCGGGCAGGATGGTTTCCCCTTTTTTGTATTCGCCATACCAATAGTAGGTCCCTTCGTGGTAAAGAAGGCCGCCGCCATGGGCGTTGATGGGATTGCCGTCGGTGTCTTTCCATACTTCCCCGGGTATGATTGCGGCATTTTTCGTTTGTGCTTTTGTTTTTGCAGATGGCAGGCAGCAAAGGCAGGCCAGCAATGCAAAACTCCAAATAATTTTCCTTTTCATTTAAGAATTCGGTATTAGATAATTAATAAATCGTTTATGTTTTGGGCAAAGATATGCGAAAGTTGAGAAATGGAGGGTATGTAAATGTGTCAAAAAGGAGAGATTATAGCTCTAATCTCTCCTTTTTGTGATGTTTTTCGGTCTTTTCTATTTGGTTTGTACTTGTTTCATCACCCGGAGGAAATTTCCACCCCATATCTTGGCGATGTCTGTTTCTGTAAATCCATGTTCCAGCAGACGGACGGTGATATTGATGAAATCATTGTCCCCATTGCATCCTTTGACCCCGCCTCCACCGTCGAAGTCCGAGCCAATGCCCACGTGGTCTATGCCTGCCACTTCAACCATGTGCAGCAGGTGTTTCATGAAGTCCGTAAGGTTGGTTTTCTTGGCATCCGGGTTCAGAAACTCGTCTACCAGGCAGGCTTGAGCCACACCGCCATGTGCGGCAAGGGCGCGTAGCTGTTCGTCGGTCAGATTGCGGTCGTGTCTGTAGATGGCGCTTGCAGAGGAGTGGGAGACTATGACCGGTGCTTTTGAATATTTCAGTACATCCCAGAAGGTGCTTTCGGCTGCATGGGAAAGGTCTATCATTATTCCCAGCCGGTTCATTTCTTTCACCACTTTTCTACCGTAAGGACTTAAGCCGTTCCAACGGGCAGTCGTGTCCGAAGAACTGTCGCAGATGTCATTGTTGCGGGTGTGGCAAAGGGTGATGTAGGTAACGCCTGCATCATGGAAACGGGTGATATTCTTCAAATCCTTGCCGATGCCGTATCCGTTTTCGATGCCAATATAAAAGGCTTTCTTTCCTTCGGTCTTGAGCCTGGACAAATCATCGGGCGTGCGGGCTATGGCACATTGCTCCCCGTTCATCTCCACTTGTCGGTAGATGTGGCGTATCAACTCATCCACTCGGTCAATGGCTTTCAGACTGTTCTCTTCATCGCACGGGCCTTGACGCACCCAGCATGCCAGGTATTGTCCATCCAATTTCCCTTCTCGCATCTTGGGCAGGCAAACCTGCGTTTTTTCGCGCGTACCTATATTATAGGAAACGTCAAAATCAAGTGGGGTGTCTGTATGCGTGTCGAGGGAGAGGATGCGGCGATGAATCTCTTTGGCATGCCGGTAGGTAGCTGCCTTTTGAACCAGAAAATAGAAGAATCTGGCAGAGATGCTGTCGCCTGCCGTAGCCAGAGCTTCGGGATGGAATTGCACACCCCATATCGGATATTCGTGAGAAGACTCTATAGCTTCGGGAATACTGTCTGACGACCAACCCGTTACGCTGAATCCCGGGGCAACTTGCTTGACCGCCTGGTGATGGTGAGTATTGGTGAAAAGTTGTGTCTGTCCGGTTATGGATGCCATGGCAGAACCGGGAGTGAGGTGGACGGTATGAGTTGGTATACTGCTCGGTTCCTGCTGCTGGTGGCAGACAGTGGTGTCGGGATGCTGGGTAGGGATATCCTGATAAAGGGTTCCGCCGAAAGCTACATTGATTAACTGTTCTCCCCGGCAGATGCCAAACATCGGAATGTTACGCCGGGTAGCCAGGCGGATGAGTGCCATGTCGTATACATCACGCAGGGAGTCCACCTCTCCCAGCTGTTCGATGGGCGATTCATTGAAATAGGAAGGGTGGATGTCTCCTCCTCCTATCAGAATGATACCGTCCAGCCGGTTGGCAATGTCTGTCAAGATAAGGCTATCGGTAGTGATGGAAATCAGTATAGGTGTTCCACCTGCCTGGATTACAGACTCGGTATACGTCATCTGTGTGGATGAGCTTCGGCCCGGATGTGAGCAGGAAATGCCGATGAGAGGGGCTTTCCTGGTTGTTTTTTGGTTGGACTGTCCCATTGCCAAATATGGACATAGAACGAGCAGTGTTGTTAACAGTAGTTTGTTCATGGTTTTCGGGGGGGATTCTTTTTCCTGCAAAGTTATAAGAAATATTTAAGCCGTCCAAGAAGTTGGATGACTTGTGAATTCGGGCAGTTTATTGGCAGAAGAACATTATATTCTTTGTTGGTGGAGGAAGTGTGTTATATAACATGCTTCCCGATGTTGCTTTTCTTTGAATTAATGCCTAATTTGCGCCTCACAAAAAGTTAACGGCATCATCGTATGTCAGGTTATTCACTTAAAATCTTAATATATCATGAAAGTATATCAGACGAATGAAATTAAGAACATTGCCCTCCTTGGCAATGACGGCTCGGGTAAAACCACTCTCACGGAAGCGCTGCTCTTTGAGAGTGGTATTATAAAACGTCGCGGCAGGATTACTGCCAAGAATACAGTCAGCGATTACTTCCCGGTGGAGCAGGAATACGGCTATTCTGTGTTTTCCACCGTTTTCCATGTGGAGTGGAACGGCAAGAAACTGAATATCATTGACTGCCCGGGTAGTGATGACTTTGTAGGGGCTGCCATGACGGCGCTCAACGTTACAGATACTGCCATTCTGCTGCTGAACGGGCAATACGGTCCCGAGGTAGGTACGCAGAACCATTTCCGCTACACCGAGAAACTGGGCAAACCGGTTATTTTCCTGGTAAACCAGCTCGATAATGAAAAGTGCGATTATGATATGGTGCTTGAGCAGTTGCAAACCATATACGGTCCGAAGGTGGTGCCCGTGCAATATCCGCTGGCTACCGGACCGAACTTCAATTCGTTGATCGATGTACTTTTGATGAAAAAATATTCGTGGGGACCCGAAGGTGGCGCTCCCATTATTGAAGAAATTCCGGCCGAAGAAATGGAAAAGGCTACAGAACTGCACAAGGCTTTGGTAGAAGCTGCAGCCGAACATGACGAAGGCCTGATGGAAAAATTCTTTGAGCAGGACTCTTTGACAGAAGACGAAATGCGCGAAGGTATCCGCAAGGGACTGGCTTCACGAGGTATGTTCCCGGTATTCTGCGTCTGTGCCGGCAAGGATATGGGTGTACGCCGTCTGATGGAGTTCCTGGGTAATGTGGTGCCGTTTGTGGACGAAATGCCACCGGTGCACAATACACGCGGTGAGGTGGTGAAGCCGGATTCTAACGGACCGACTTCCTTGTATTTCTTCAAGACTGCCGTTGAGCCGCATATCGGTGATGTTCAATACTTCAAGGTTATGAGTGGTAAAGTGCACGAAGGTGATGATTTTACCAATGCAGACCGCGGTTCCAAGGAACGCATCGCGCAGATTTATGCTTGTGCCGGTGCCAACCGTATCAAGGTAGAGGAAATGGTAGCCGGTGACATCGGCTGTACAGTGAAACTGAAGGATGTACATACCGGCAATACATTGAACGGTAAGGGCTCTGAAAACCGTTTCAACTTCATTAAATATCCGAACTCCAAATACTCACGTGCTATCAAGCCGTTGAACGAGTCGGATACAGAAAAGATGATGGTTGCTTTGAACCGTATGCGAGAGGAAGACCCGACATGGGTGATAGACCAGTCTAAAGAATTGCGTCAGACTATTGTACACGGACAAGGTGAATTCCATTTGCGTACCTTGAAGTGGCGTCTGGAAAACAATGAAAAACTGCAAATCAAGTTTGAAGAACCGAGAATACCGTATCGCGAAACGATTACCAAAGCTGCCCGTGCGGATTATCGCCATAAGAAGCAGTCGGGTGGTGCAGGCCAGTTCGGTGAAGTTCATCTGATTGTTGAGCCTTACTACGAAGGCATGCCGTTGCCCGAAACCTATAAATTCAATGGTCAGGAGTTCAAGATGAACGTCAAGGGTACCGAAGAAGTTCCATTGGAATGGGGTGGCAAGCTGGTATTCGTCAATAGTATTGTGGGTGGTTCCATTGATGCACGTTTCATGCCGGCCATCTTGAAGGGTATCATGTCACGTATGGAGCAGGGACCGTTGACTGGTTCGTATGCTCGCGATGTACGTGTCATCGTATATGACGGAAAAATGCATCCGGTTGACTCCAATGAAATCTCCTTTATGCTGGCGGGACGGAATGCGTTCAGCGAAGCGTTCAAGAATGCAGGCCCGAAGATTCTAGAACCCATTTATGACGTGGAAGTATTTGTTCCGTCGGACAAGATGGGTGATGTGATGGGGGACTTGCAGGGACGCCGTGCCATGATTATGGGTATGAGCAGCGAGGCCAGTTACGAAAAACTGAGTGCTAAGGTGCCTTTGAAGGAAATGTCATCCTACTCTACGGCACTTAGCTCACTGACTGGTGGACGTGCTTCGTTCATCATGAAGTTTGCCAGCTATGAACTCGTTCCGAGTGATGTGCAGGATAAACTGATTAAGGAATTTGAGGCAAAGCAAGCTGAAGAATGATTTTCAGGGGTTGGTAGTTTGGCTGTTGTAACTACCGGCTGCTAATATAACAATTGTTAAAGCCGTTGTTACTTCATGGCAAGTAATAACGGCTTTTTTCATTAACGTAGATTAAGAACATGCAGAATTGTGAATTGAATGATTAATTTTTTATTAAATTTGCAAACCAAAGGCTTGTGTTTTTGTTATAATGCTCATAATACAACCTAAAAAATGGTCTTCGGTTAATTTACGAGAACGTCCGGTTAAATCAGGTTAATTGGTTAGGAGTGTTAATTAGGGAGTGTTAATTTTGTGACTATGAAAAAGTCAACTATATGGATATTAGGTGTTGTTATGGGGCTTTCCTTCCTTAGTTTGCTGTATCTGCAGATAAGCTATATTGAGGAAATGGTGAAGATGCGTAACGGACAATTTGATGAATCGGTGAAGCGTGCGTTGATGGCTGCTTCGAAAGAGGCAGAGTCCGCAGAGGTTGTGCGTTGGCTGAATGAGGATATCTCCGAGGCAGAAAAGAAGGCGTGGGAACAATCGCAAAGCAGTAGCGGAGTGATGCGTACCCAGCGGTTTGTGATGACAGCTCCGGATGGCAGTGTCCGTTCTTCGGTGGAATTGAAAACTTTCAGTAACGAGCCTTCTGAATTGCCAAGAGCAATGATTTCACGCAAACACGGAGCAAAAACCATTCCTCAGACTTCACGCTCGCAGATAGAGATGCTTAAAAACCGCTATCTTTACCAGCGTGCATTGGTAGACGAGGTGGTGTTGCAGATGGTATACAATGCCAGCGACAAGCCGATTGAGGAGCGTGTTAATTTCAAAAGTCTGGACCAGTATCTAAAAGCAGGTCTGATAGAGAATGGTCTCGGTGATATGGATTATCACTTCAAGGTGATAGACCGGGAAGGTCGGGAGGTATACCGTTGTGCGGATTATAGCGATGCAGGGAGTGAAAGCTCTTATTCGCAGCCATTGTTTTTGAATGACCCACCAGCCCGTATGAGTATCGTCAAGATACATTTTCCGGGAAAGAAGGATTATATCTTCGATTCGGTCAGGTTTATGATACCGTCGATGATATTTACTTTTGTACTGCTGGTGACGTTCATCTTTACGATTTACATCGTATTCCGCCAGAAGAAGCTGACGGAGATGAAGAATGATTTCATCAACAATATGACGCACGAGTTCAAGACGCCGATATCGACGATTTCTCTGGCGGCACAGATGTTGAAAGACCCGGCTGTGGGCAAGTCTCCGACTATGTTCCAGCATATATCGGGTGTCATCAACGATGAAACGAAGCGCTTGAGGTTCCAGGTAGAAAAAGTGCTTCAGATGTCGATGTTTGACCGTCAGAAGGCTACTTTGAAGAATAAGGAACTGGATGCCAACGAGCTGATAGCGGGTGTTATCAACACGTTTACACTGAAAGTGGAGCGTTATAATGGAAAGATTGAATCGGAGCTTAAAGCTACCAACTCTGCCATTTTTGCCGATGAGATGCATATCACCAATGTGATTTTCAATCTCATGGATAATGCAGTGAAGTATAAACGTCCGGATGCGGATCTGCAACTGACGGTGAAGACTTGGAATGAGCCTGGCAAACTGATGATTTCCATCCAAGATAACGGCATCGGCATCAAGAAGGAGAATTTGAAAAAGATATTCGAGAAGTTTTATCGCGTGCATACAGGTAATCTGCACGATGTGAAAGGCTTCGGCTTGGGACTGGCTTATGTGAAGAAGATTATCATGGATCATAAGGGAACTATCCGGGCAGAAAGTGAACTGAACGTAGGAACTAAATTTATTATTGCATTACCTTTATTAAAAAATAGATTGATATGGACGAGAAACTGCGTATTTTATTGTGCGAAGATGATGAAAATCTTGGCATGCTTTTAAGAGAATATTTACAGGCAAAAGGTTACGCTGCCGAGTTATATCCCGATGGAGAAGCAGGATACAAGGCTTTCCTGAAGAATAAATATGACTTGTGTGTGTTTGATGTGATGATGCCGAAGAAAGACGGATTCACACTGGCACAAGAAGTGCGTGCGGCCAATGCCGAAATACCTATTATCTTCTTGACGGCAAAAACATTGAAGGAAGATATTCTGGAAGGTTTCAAGATTGGTGCCGATGACTACATCACCAAGCCCTTCAGTATGGAAGAGCTGACTTTCAGAATTGAAGCTATCCTGAGACGTGTTCGCGGAAAGAAGAACAAGGAGAGCAACATCTATAAGATTGGTAAGTTTACATTCGACACGCAGAAACAGATTCTGGCGACTGCCGAGAAGCAGACTAAACTGACCACCAAAGAATCCGAACTGCTGGGCTTGCTTTGTGCACATGCCAACGAAATTCTGCAGCGTGACTTTGCGTTGAAGACTATTTGGATTGATGACAACTATTTCAATGCACGTAGTATGGATGTATATATCACAAAGCTGCGTAAGCACCTGAAAGAAGATGATTCGATTGAAATCATCAACATTCACGGAAAAGGATATAAACTGATTACTCCGGAAGCTGAGTCTTGATGAGGCTCGGCTCCTCTGAGGGAGAGAAAATAAAAAAGGCGGTCTGCATGTATATGCTAACCGCCTTCTTTATTTCTTTTCTTTTGATATTAGTCGACAATTCTCTTGTTGATGACAATGTAGGAAATCAATCCCACTACAACCAAAACGGCAGAACTGCCCAAGATGGCATTGTTGTTAACATTGCCGGTAAAAGAACATGCAACCAGGATTACAGCTCCTATTACGACTAATATCAATCCCAGATTTTTTAATAAGCCTTTCATGTGTGTGTATTTTAATTAGATTATTATATTCTTTCGTATTCTTGTCACAAAGAAAAGCATAATTCTTTAACAAGCGAAATTATTTTTGCAAAAAATCCATATTTTAATAAAGAATGGAAGATGAGGAATGAAAAATGACGCTTCATCCCCTTGTTTTCTCCTCCCTTAATCTCTAATCCTTAACCCCTAATCCCTATATCTTAGTCCTTCGTATTGAAGAAAATCTTCCTCAGCACCTCCTGGCTCACACTGAGCTCTTCGATGGTGATGCCTTTCAAGGCTTCTTTGAGGGTCTGGTTGGCAATGACGCGCGCGCGTTCTTCCAGCTCCTTGCCGTCCTTGGTCAGATGTATCAGATTGGTTCGGCGGTCTTTCTTGTCCGATATGCGCACGACGAGATGCTGACGCTCCATATTGTCTATCAAGCGCGTCATGCTGGGCTTGTCTTTGAAAGTTGCATTACACAACTCTTGTTGCGTCACCCCGTCCTTTTCCCATAAGAAGATGAGGACGGTCCACTGTTCCGGAGTAATCTCCAAACCGTTCTGGCGGAAGTTGCGGGACAGCTTTCGGTTAATGGCAGCCGACACTTTACCGTTCAGTATGGCAAAGATAAGGCGGATATCAAAGTTGAATTGCTCTATCATGAAATTATTGTTTAAACAACTTTGCAAAGATAGTGCAAGCCGAAGACAATTCCTATATCCCTACACAAAAAAACATTAAATGTTTGTAGTTCAAAATAAAATGTCTACCTTTGCACCGCATTTTTAAAACGAATAATTTATTTATTTAATTAAACGAGTATGAATCAATACGAAACCGTTTTCATTTTGACTCCCGTTTTGTCTGATGTTCAGATGAAGGAAGCGGTAGAAAAATTCAAAAGCATCCTTACTGCTGAAGGTGCTGAGATTGTAAATGAAGAAAACTGGGGACTGAAGAAGCTGGCATATCCTATCCAGAAGAAGTCAACCGGTTTCTATCAGCTGATTGAGTTCAATGCAGAACCTACTGTCATTGAGAAACTGGAAATAAACTTCCGTCGTGACGAGCGCGTTATCCGTTTCTTGACTTTCAAGCAAGACAAGTACGCTGCTGAATATGCTGCGAAGAGAAGAAGTGTTAAATCAACTAAAAAGGAGGATTAATCATGGCACAACAAGTTCAATCAGAAATCAGATATTTAACTCCGCCCTCAGTAGACGTTAAGAAGAAAAAATACTGCCGTTTCAAAAAGAGCGGTATTAAGTACATCGACTACAAAGATCCCGAATTCTTGAAGAAATTCTTGAATGAGCAAGGTAAAATCCTTCCGCG
>ULZV01016128.1_pt1 | contig 13654 bp, 9 predicted proteins | sample 1963471 | NCBI WGS metagenome assembly ULZV01 (sample SAMEA4835899, study PRJEB28245) | human gut metagenome | biome: gut microbiome; material: fecal sample | place: Denmark | collected 2008 | reverse complement strand
CGGGCTGCCGCGCCGCCGTCGGTTTTATCATGATGGTTATGCAAAAGCCAGTGGACAAAGCAGTGTACGATGCCATTGAGGCAAAAAAAGGAAAACTGCTGATGGGATATGAAATGTATATCACACAGGAAAAATCGAGTCTGATGATCGAAGCAGCGGCGTTCTGCGGTGAGGAGATCGCCTGCTACACCACGCGCGCCAAAGACCAGAAACAGATCGAGGACTGCACTACGTATCTGAACAAGATCATCCGTGCCAACGGCTACAAATGCCATGTGAAGATTTTTGATCGGGAAAAAGCATTTCTGGAGCGCCTTGATTCCCTGAACCGCAACTACGATGAGCTGGAAAAGAGCGCCAGTGAAAACTTCAAACCGGATGAGCGGTACCCGGATCTGTCCCGCACGGAACTGGTGAAACACACGATGCTGGCGCTGGCACTGTAGGAGACCATTGCTATGAGAGAACTGACCGTGACAGAAAAAGACTGCGCGCAGCAGCTCATCAAATATCTGTCCAAATATATGGAGGAGGCGCCAAAGAGTTTTTTCTATAAAATGCTGCGAAAGAAAAACATTGTGCTGAACCAGAAAAAGGCGGACGGCAGTGAAAAGCTGAAAACAGGCGATACGATCCGGATGTATCTGGCGGAAGAGACCATCGAAAAATTTCGGAAAACACCGGAAAAACCGGCGGCTGGAAAACAGGTAAAGTATCCGAAGCTGGATATCGTCTATGAAGACGAAAAAGTAATTTTCCTGAACAAGCCGGCAGGTGTCCTCTCACAGAAGGCGAAAGAGACGGATGTGAGCCTTACCGAAGCGCTCGGCGCCTATCTTTCGGAAAAAAATGCCGGGGAGGAGACCATGTTCCGCGCCGGACTCTGCAATCGTCTGGACCGGAACACCAGCGGTCTGATTCTTGCCGGAAAAACCGTTGCGGCGACGCAGCAGCTTTCAGAACTGATCGCAGAGCGGGCTGTTGGAAAATACTATCTGACGGTTGTAAAAGGAACCGTGACAGAGACAGAGCGGATACGCGGATATCTCACAAAAAATGAGAGGACAAACCGTGTTTCGATTCAGAGAGAGCAGCAGGGAGATGCTGTTTACATAGAAACCGCATACCGGCCGCTCTGTGCCGGAAGAGGCTGTACGCTGCTGGAGGTTGAGCTGGTGACCGGAAAGAGCCATCAGATCCGCAGCCATCTCGCGAGCATCGGTCATCCGCTTGCGGGAGATACGAAATACGGGGATGCGGAGTTTAACCGCCGCTTCCGGGAAAAATACGGACTGAAATACCAACTTCTCCATTCGTGGAAGGCGGTATTTCCAGAGCTTACGGGCACCTTATCGGATCTGTCCGGAAAAACCTTTACAGCGCCCCTGCCATCATCCGTGCGCCGGATTTTACAGGGAGAACATTTGACGGGAGAAGGATTATGAGCCGAAAAGACAACGAAAAGAAAGAAACAAAACCAAGAAAAACGGAGGAGACGAGCATCGGACGGGAAATCTGGGAATATGTAAAAATGATCGCCATTGTCGTGGCAGTCGTTGTTTTTGTGGAGCAGGTCATTGTCATCAATGCAAGAATCCCATCTCCTTCCATGGAAAACACGATTATGACCGGAGACCAGATCTTCGGTAACCGCCTTGCTTATGTAAAGAGCGATCCGCAGCGGTATGACATCGTTATTTTCTATTATCCGGACGACGAGAAGCAGAAGTTTATCAAGCGCGTCATCGGACTGCCGGGAGAGACGGTTACGATCCGCGACGGAAAGGTGTATATCAACGATTCCACCGAGCCGCTGCGCGATGATTTCTGCCCGGAAACACCGGTCGGCGATTTCGGACCGTATGAGGTGCCGGAGGGCTGCTACTTTATGCTCGGCGACAACCGGAACGTATCAAAGGATTCCCGCTACTGGCTGAATCCGTACGTAGAGAAAGACAAGATCATCGGCAAGGCCTTTCTGCGCTACTGGCCGCTGAACAAAATTTCTCTGATTGAATAAGAACAGAACGAAGACGAGGACAGGAATTATGGCATGGACATCGAGGGGACTCCGCGGATCAACGTTGGAGGAAATGATCAACCGCACAAACGAGCAGTACCGTGACAAGCATCTGGCACTGATCCAGAAGGTGCCGACGCCGATCACCCCGATCAAAATAGATAAGGAGAGCAGACACATCACGCTGGCTTATTTTGAAAAGAAGAGTACCGTTGATTACATCGGCGCTGTACAGGGCATTCCCGTCTGCTTCGATGCCAAAGAGTGCAAAACGGATTCCTTTCCGCTCGCAAACATCCACGAGCACCAGGTCACGTTTATGAAAGATTTCGAGCAGCAGGGGGGGATTTCCTTCCTGCTGCTGTATTTTACGGCGCGGGACGAATATTATTACCTGCGGTATGAGACGATGAAAACCTTCTGGGACCGCGGACAGAACGGCGGAAAGAAGCATTTTTCCTACACCGAGCTTGAAACGTCATTCTTCCTTCCCAGAACGGGAAGCAGCGTTCTCGTCCCGTACCTGAACGGAATCCAGAAGGATCTGGAGATACGGGATTCGAAAGCGGATTAAAATTTTGAGTTGACAGGGAAAATGTTTTCCGATATACTAACCATAGTTTTAAATTCAATATGATAATATGGTAGTGAACTAAAGCGAAAAAGTGAGGACAACAAAACATGGATCGATTAATTCATACCCCGGAAGGCGTCCGGGATGTCTACAATCAGGAATGTACGAAAAAATTATACCTGGAGAATCAGATTGAGCAGGTATTTCATGCGTTTGGATATCAGGATATTGAAACACCGACGTTCGAGTTTTTTGATGTATTCGGAAGAGAAGTGGGAACAACACCGTCCCGCGAGCTCTACAAATTCTTTGACCGCGACGGCAACACCCTTGTGCTCCGTCCGGACTTTACCCCGTCGATTGCACGTGCAGCCTCCATGTATTTCATGGAAGAGACGATGCCGATCCGCCTTTGCTACAGAGGAAGCAGCTTCGTCAACAGCAGCAGCTATCAGGGCCGCTTAAAAGAGTCCACCCAGATGGGCGTCGAGCTCTTAAACGATGATTCCGCAATGGCAGACGCAGAGATCATTGCGATGACCGTAAAAGTTATGCTGGATGCCGGTCTTACCGATTTCCAGATCAGCATCGGCCACGTAGGTTTCTTCCAGGCGCTCGCCGAGGAAGCTGCTCTCTCCGAGGATGTTCTGAACGAATTAAAAGAACTGATTTCCATTAAAAATCATTTTGGCGCCGAGGAGCTGCTGGCAAAACAGAACCTTCGAAGTGATCTGTTTGAAGCACTCCGTGATGTTCCGCAGCTGTTCGGAAATGCAGAGATTCTCGAAAAGGCAAAAGGCCTTACAAGAAATCCGGCGGCAAGAGAGGCACTCGATCGTCTGGCTACGATCTATGAGATCGTTAAAGATTACGGCTATGAAAAATACGTCTTCTTCGATCTCGGTCTTTTAAGCAAATTCCATTACTACACCGGTATTATTTTCCAGGCCTACACCTACGGCACCGGCGAGCCGATCGTAAAAGGCGGCCGCTACGATGCACTGCTGCAGCACTTCGGAAAGAAAGCGCCGGCGATCGGATTCTGTACTGTCATGGAATCTCTGATGAATGCACTGGAGCGCCAGAAAATTTCTCTTCCGATTGCCAATACGAAAACGATGCTGCTCTACCCGGATTTCCTTCAGCCGCTGGCCGTAAAACTTGCCAACGAGCACAGAAGCAAGGGCATGGATGTCGCGCTGGTCTGCTTTGCAAGGGACAAGGTTCTTGCAGATTATGAAGAATACGGCAGAAAGAACCAGTTCGGCGGCATTGTCTATATTCAGAAGAGCGATTCGGTGCTTGCCATCAATTTGTCGACAGGAGAAGTACAGCCGGTGGAGCTGTAGGAGAGGAAGGGTACGAAAAAGATGAGATATTTGACCATTGCACTGACAAAAGGACGCCTGGCGTACCAGACGCTGGAACTGCTGGAAAAAGTCGGAATCACCTGCGATGAAATGAAAAATAAAGATACGAGAAAGCTGATTTTCACGGACGAAGAGCATAAGTTCCGTTTCTTCCTCGCCAAAGGTCCGGATGTGCCGACCTATGTGGAGTACGGCGCAGCGGATATCGGAATCGTCGGAAAGGACACGATTCTGGAGGAAGGAAGACGCCTCTACGAGGTATTGGACCTTGGCTACGGCAAGTGCCGCATGTGTGTCTGCGGACCGGAATCCGCGCGTGAGCTGCTGCAGCACAACCAGCAGATCCGTGTGGCAACGAAGTACCCAAACATTGCCAAGGATTACTTCTACAACCGCAAGCACCAGACCGTTGAGATGATCAAGCTGAACGGCTCGATCGAGCTGGCACCGATTGTCGGACTTTCCGAAGTGATTGTGGATATTGTAGAGACAGGAAGCACTTTACGGGAAAACGGCCTGACCGTTCTCGAGGAGGTCTGCCCGCTGTCTGCGCGTATGGTTGTCAACCAGGTGAGCATGCGGATGGAAAATGAGAGAATTACCAAATTAATTCAGGATCTGAAAGGAGCACTGGTATGAGAATCGTAAAACTGACAAAAGAGACCACAGAAAATATTCTGGAGAATATGCTGAAACGAAGCCCGACACAGTACGGAACGTACGAGGCTTCCGTGCAGGAGATCATTGAGAATGTAAAAACAAGAAAAGACGCAGCCGTTTTCGAATATACCGAGAAATTCGACCACGCGGTACTCGATGCTTCTACCGTAGAAGTAACACAGGAAGAGATTGATGAAGCGTACAACATCGTAGATCCAGAGCTGATCGGTGTCATCCGCAGATCCATGAAAAATATCCGTGAGTTCCACGAAAAACAGAAACAGAACAGCTGGTTCACCTCCACCGAGAACGGAACGATGCTTGGCCAGAAGCTGACTGCCCTGAACCGTGTCGGCGTATACGTTCCGGGAGGAAAGGCAGCGTATCCGTCCTCCGTTCTGATGAACATTCTTCCGGCAAAAGTGGCAGGAGTCAAAGAAATCTGCATGACAACGCCGTGCGGCAGAAACGGAAAAGTCAACCCGGTTGTCCTTGCGGCAGCAAAAGAAGCCGGTGCGGACCGCGTCTTTAAAATCGGCGGTGCACAGGCAATTGCAGCCCTTGCTTACGGAACCGAGAGCATTCCGAAAGTCGATAAAATCGTAGGACCTGGAAACATCTACGTTGCCCTTGCAAAGAAAGCCGTATACGGAAATGTCAGCATCGACTCCATCGCAGGCCCAAGTGAGATTCTTGTCCTTGCTGATGAAACTGCAAATCCGCGGTTCGTGGCAGCCGATCTCTTAAGCCAGGCTGAGCATGATGAGCTTGCAAGTGCGATCCTCATTACCACCTCCCAGGAACTGGCAGAGAAGGTAAGTGAAGAGGTAGACGGTTTCTTAAAAGTCCTCTCCAGAAGCGACATCATCTCCAAATCACTGGACAACTTCGGCTACATCCTTGTCACCGATTCGCATCAGGAAGCGATCGACACAGTAGATGCCATCGCGCCGGAGCACCTCGAGATCGTGACGAAGAACCCGTTTGAGGATATGATGAAGGTACATAACGCCGGTGCTATTTTCCTCGGCGAGAACTCCAGCGAGCCTCTCGGTGACTATTTTGCCGGCCCGAACCATATCCTGCCGACGAACGGAACCGCAAAATTCTTCTCTCCGCTGTCCGTAGACGATTTCGTGAAGAAATCCAGCATCATCTATTATTCCAGAGAAGCCCTTTCCGAGATCCACGAGGATATCGAGAGCTTTGCAAAATCAGAGAGCTTGACGGCACACGCCAATTCGATTGCCGTCCGTTTTGAGGGGGAAGAGTAAGTGGAGAACAGAACAGCCAGCGTAGAACGCGTGACAAAAGAAACAAAGATCCGCATGACATTAAATCTGGATGGAACGGGAAAGAGCGACATCCACACCGGCATCGGCTTTTTTGACCATATGCTCGACGGCTTTGCCCGCCACGGTCTTTTCGACCTTTCCGTTTCTGTAGACGGAGATCTTGATGTAGACGGCCACCACACGATCGAGGACACCGGTATCGTGCTCGGAACTGCAATCCGCGAGGCAGTCGGCGACAAACAGGGCATCCGCCGCTACGGCGACAGAATCCTTCCGATGGATGAGACACTGGTGCTCTCGGCCGTTGACCTCTGCGGCAGACCGTATCTCTCTTTCCAGGCAGAATTTACGCGGGAGAAAGTAGGAGAGATGGAGACCGAGATGGTAAAAGAATTCTTCTACGCCGTTTCCTATGCGGCGCAGATGAATCTGCATATCAAAGTGCTTGACGGCGGAAATAACCACCACATCATCGAGGCGATGTTCAAAGCATTTGCGAAGGCACTCGATGAGGCAACTTCCTTCGATCCGAGAATTGCCGGCGTGCTCTCGACCAAGGGCAGCCTGTAAGAGCAGAAAAAGAGGAGAACAAGAGATGAAACAAGCATTAAAATGTGATTTTACCTGGGCGGATTTTAAGACAAACAGCGACGGCATGGTTCCGGTTGTTATACAGGATGCGGAAAATGACGAAGTGCTGATGCTCGCCTACATGAATGAAGAAGCGTTTGAGACGACACTGCGCCTTGGAAAAATGACGTACTGGAGCAGAAGCCGCAATGAGCTCTGGACGAAGGGACTGAGCTCCGGCCATGTGCAGTATGTAAAACAGCTTCTGATCGACTGCGACAACGATACAATCCTTGCCAAAGTAGAACAGGTCGGCGCAGCGTGCCACACCGGAAACCGCACCTGCTTTTACCGGACCCTGGCAGAATAAAAATTTTTGATTCAGAGCATAAAAAGAGCTCCTGTTTCACAGAATAAAATCTGTGGGACAGGAGCCTTTTTATGCGGTTCTGTATCGTTAAAAGCCATTACAGAAGAAGGTATTTTAAGATAAACAGAACAGCCAGGATGTACATGATCACGCTGATCTTTTTTTCTTTTGCTTTTCCGCTCAGGATCTGGATTGCAACGTAGGAGATAACTCCCATGGCAATACCTTCGGAAATGCTGTAGAAGAACGGCATAGCTCCGATGCAGATGTAGCACGGAATCGCCTCGGAAAGATCGCTGAAATCAATGTTGACTACGTTGGTCAGCATGTAGAAGCCTACCACGATCAGTGCCGGAGCCGTTGCAAAGGACGGGATGGCAAGGAAGATCGGGGAGAGGAACAGAGCGAGGCCGAAGAGGATTGCAGTGGTAACAGCGGTAAGACCGGTACGGCCGCCTTCGGAAACGCCGGAAGCACTCTCAACGAAAGTCGTTGTGGTAGAAGTACCAAGAACAGCACCTGCGCAGGTAGCAACAGCATCTGCCATCAGCGCGCCCTTGATGCGCGGAAGTTTTCCGCTTTTGTCGAGCATGTTTGCCTTGGAAGATACACCGATCAGAGTTCCGATGGTATCAAACATATCGACAAACAGGAATGCAAACATGATCACGAAGAACTCGCCTGTTTTCAGAATGGAGAAATCCAGTTTTCCGAAAATCGGGGCAAGGCTTGGAATGGAAAGTCCGTTGGAAAAATCCGGGAACAGGCTGTAGAAGCCGTTTGCCGGGTTCGGAACGTAGAGACCGCATGCCTGGCAGATCATGCCGAGGATCCAGGTTGCAAGAATTCCCCAGAGGATGTTTCCTTTTACATTGCGTACGACAAGAACGGCGGTGAAGATAACACCGATGACTGCGAGCAGAACGGTGATTCCGACATCGTTAAACGTTCCTGCCACATACTCGGTTCCGTTTAATGTGGCTGCAGACTGCAGGTTGGCATTGTAGGAAGACAGGGAATAGAGGCCTGCCACGGTTGAAGAGTTCGGCAGTACAATTTTTGCATTCTGAAGTCCGATGAATGCGATGAACAGACCGATGCCGACGCTGACTGCAGATTTCAGGCTGGCCGGAATGGAGTTGAAGATCGCCTCACGGACGTTGGTCAGAGAAAGTACAATAAAGATGATACCTTCTGCAAAAACGGCGGTCAGGGCTGCCTGCCAGCTATATCCGTAGCCGAGAACAACGGTGTAGGCGAAATAGGCGTTGAGGCCCATTCCTGGTGCCAGAGCGAATGGATAATTGGCGAAAAGTGCCATGAGCAGGGTGCCAAGGAAGGCTGCCAGAGCCGTTGCGGTAAAGACAGCGCCGTGGTCCATGCCGGTGGAGGAAAGGATGTTCGGGTTGACGGCAAGAATGTACGCCATCGTCATGAACGTGGTGACACCGGCGATGATCTCGGTTTTGACCGTTGTTCCATTTTCCCGCAGCTTGAATGTGTTTTCCATCAGCTTGCTAAACTTTTCCATAGTTTTCTCTCCTTTTGAATTTTGTAGGCGGAAATGTCGCCTCATAATATGGAAACATCCTAAATGTTACAATATTATCAAGTAGAATGCAAGAAAGAAACGAAAAGAATCTGAAAATTTCTTGTCGAAATTTTTAATTTTTCTATAGACAAATGTCATGATTTCTTTTATGATAAAAAAGGTGTCTTGTAAAATCTGCGTTAAGGAAATGTAAAATATTGAGACCAAAACACGAAAATGCTTTGACAGGGATTTTGAAAAGACATCAGAAAAAGACAAGGAAGAAAAAAGAATATGAGTGTAATAGTGTCTTTGATGGGCGGTCTGGGCTTCTTCTTATATGGAATGAAGCTGATGAGTGAAGGACTGCAGAAGGTTGCCGGATCCAAGATGAGAAGCATTCTGGAGGTATTTACGAAGAACCGTGTGATCGGTCTTCTGGTCGGTATTTTCTTTACCGCGCTGATTCAGTCCTCCAACGCTACAACCGTTATGGTGGTCAGCTTCGTAAACTCCGGTCTGATGAAACTGGCACAGGCTCCTGGAATTATCCTCGGAGCAAACATCGGTACGACAGTTACCGGACAGCTGATTGCGTTTGACCTTGCGGATATCGCGCCGCTGTTTGTCATCATCGGTGTTCTGATGGTTATGTTCGTAAAGAACAATCTGACGATCAGCCGTCTCGGCGAGGTTATCTTGGGATTTGGTATTCTGTTTATGGGTATCTCCGGTATCTCAGGAGCCCTGAACGAAGCAAAAGAGATCCCGGCAGTCGTCAACGCCCTCGGATCCCTGACCAATCCGTTTCTTGCGTTCTTAGTCGGCTGGGTGGCTACCGCGATTCTGCAGAGTAACTCTGCAACGGTCGGAATCATCATGCTTCTTGCAAGAGAGGGCTTGATGGGACTTCCGATCTGTCTGTTTATGATGCTTGGATGCAACATCGGATGTACGATGTCCGCTATTCTTGCCAGCTTCGGCTGCAAAAAAGATGCAAAACGTGCGGCATGTGTCCACCTGCTGTTCAACATCTCCGGAACGATTGTCTGCTCCATTATTTTCCTGCTGTTTGGAAATCAGGTAGTTGACTTCTTTATGGGTATTTCCGGAAACGAAGCAGGCCGTATGATCGCAAATGCAAACTCGATCATCAAAGTATGCCAGGTACTCCTGATGCTGCCGTTTACCCCGCTTCTGGTGAAGGCAACGTACTTTATCATCCGCGGAAATGACGAGGAAGACAAAAAGTTCGAGCTTGCCTACATTAGCTCAAAACATGCGATGTCCCCGACGACTGCAGTTCTGCAGGCTGTCCGTGAGATGGAGCGTATGGCACAGATGGCAGAGACCAACCTGATTCGCGCGATGAATACGCTGGTGACCCGCGATCAGAAAGAAATCGACGAGGTCTACCGTGTCGAGGAAAATATTAATTTCCTGAACAAAGAGATTACGAACTATCTGGTTCACTTAAATCAGGCATCGCTGCCGACATCAGACGTTATGCGCATCGGTGCGCTGTTCCATGTGGTCAATGATATCGAGCGGATTGGTGATCATGCCGAGAATGTCGCAGATTCTGCTGTGCAGATGACGAATGACAATGTGACCTTCAGCAAACAGGGCGAACTGGATCTTTCCGAGATGCTGGATATGGTATTAAAAATTCTCGATGAGTCGATCGAAATGTTTGCAAAGAATGATCTGCAGCACCTGCAGGAGATCATTGATATTGAAAATTCCATTGATCAGGAGGAGCGGGATCTGCAGCAGAAGCATGTAGAGCGTCTGACCCGCAACGAATGTACGCCGGAAGCCGGCATGATCTTCTCCGATCTTGTATCCGGACTCGAGCGTGTCGCGGACCATGCAACCAATATTGCATTCTCCATTCTGGATGAAGATCCGGAAGAGAAAGCAGCCCGCGAGGCAGTTGCAGGAGCAGAAAAATAAGAAATGGATTAAGAGAATAGGAGAAAGGCCCCGAAACATTGGAGTTATGTTTCGGGGCCTTTCTTTCATGCTTATGATGTTTTTTATTTATGGATTTCTTTCACGGGAGAGCGGGCAGTCAGATCGAAGGAGTAGCGGAGGTCAGGGTATTTCCACCCTCTGCAGAGCGGGATGAACCCGCATTCTGCTGGGAATCGCTCTGCTGATCATCTGAAGAGCTGGTGCTCGTTCCGAGGGTCAGGGAGAAGGTCTTTGTCTCATAGGATCCGTTGTCTGGAACCTGTACTTCCACCTCGACGGTTTCGCCGGCAGAGTAATACTGCAGCAGGGATTTCAGCTCGCTGGTGGAGGTGATGGAATGTCCGTCAAAGCTGGTCAGAACGTATCCGGATTTCAGACCTGCATTTTCAGCGGCACTGCCGGAGGTTACTTCGGAGATATAGACGCCGGCCGGCATATTGTATGCCTGCTGGATCTGGCTGCTGACATCGAGGCATTTGATGCCGATCGTTCCCTGATCTTCTGCGGCAACCTTTGTTCTGGTCTGCTCATTCATCAGATTTTCAATGATATCGGAAACACGGGAGACCGGGATTGCATAGCCCATGCCCTCTACCTCTGTAGAAGCAAGTTTTGCGGAGTTGATACCGATGACCTCTCCGTTCATGTTCAGAAGAGCGCCGCCGCTGTTGCCAGGGTTGATGGCTGCATCGGTCTGTAAGTAGGTCTTTCCGGTTGTATCAGTGGAAGAAGTATCTGCCGTTGTTCCATCGGAGCTTCCGTCAGAAGAGGAATCGCTGTCGATCACACGGTTTGCAGCACTGATGATACCGGTCGTAACGGACTGGCCGTAGCCGAGTGCGTTGCCGATCGCAACGACCTGCTCGCCGACCTCAACGGAATCAGAATCGCCCATCGTGGCAACAGCGATGCTGCTCATCGTGTCATCCGGGATCTCGGAGAGCGGAACGGCGATGACGGCAAGATCGTTATCGGCATCGGTACCTTTGATATTTGCCTTGCAGACCTGATTGTTTACAAAACTAACAGAAAGAGTATCGGCATCTTCTACTACATGGTTATTGGTGACGATCAGAAGCTCGGTGTCATTCTTTCCGATGATGATACCGGAACCGCAGCTTGTGGTCTCCTCGGTCTGCGGAGTCTGGGCACCGTAACCGAACATGCTGAAGTAGTTCTGTACTTCCTGTACGGACTGGTTTGTGATGGAGACGATCGACGGCATTGCGTTTTTCGCAATCGTGGAAACATCCATCGTTCCGGTGGAAGTGGAGCTTGAGGATGTGGCAGCGGCTTTTAAGAGGCTGCTGTTGGAAGTCGTCTGCTGTGCAGTGGTTGTTGTTGCAGCGGCTGTCGTGCTTCCGGCAAAGTGGTTGACTGCCTGGAAGGTACCGCCGGCAACACCGCCGAACAGAACTGCGCTTAAGGCGATGGCTCCGATTTTTTTTGCAAGCTTAGCAGCTTTTTTATTTTTGGAAGAAGGTTTCTTTCCGTTGAAGCTGTTCTGCTCTGCTGCCATCATGTTCTCATTATTGGTTTCGTTTTCGTTATTGTGGTTGTTTCTGTAGTCCATCATAATAAATACTTCCTTTCTGGTATCTGTATTTTAAACTGTGTTCCGGAATCGGCTTCCGGTTTTGTTTGCTTCCTTTTTTGTTTCTATGCTTTGCAGTATAATGGGAATCTGTGATGGAAATGTAGTAAAAATGTGAAAAAAATAAGTTCTCTGGAAAAGAGAAAAGTGCTACAATAAGAAACAGAAAAATGATCAGGAAATGAGGAAGTAATAATGAATAGAGGAGTAACACAGAAACAGTATCTGGAGTTGGTCCCGCCGACGGAGGAGGACGCCCGCTCCAGCCAGATGCGGATACTGGATGCATTAAAAGAGAAAGGAATCACCGCATCATTTACCCTTCCAGCGCTGCAGAAACTGTATCCCATCTGCGATGAGGCAGACTATAACATAACGGTTTCCCTCGCATGGAATGGAAGCATCTGGCAGGTGGTTGATCTGGAAGCGGGCGATACAGCAGCAGAGCATTACGGCTATGCCGCTGATCTTGGAAGTACGACCGTCGTTGTGCGCCTGGTAAACTGCAGCGACGGTACCGTGCTTGCCGAGGAGAGCGAATACAACCGCCAGACTGCCTATGGAACCGATATTCTGACGAGAATCTTTGCCTGTAAGGATAAACCGGAGGTACTGCAGGACATCCGTGCGTGTACGATGGAGACATTTACACTGCTCTTTGAAAAACTTCGCCAAAAGACAGGAATTGCGCCGTCGGATGTTCTCTCAATGGTCGTATCCGGCAACACAACGATGATCCATTTCCTGCTGGGACTGGATCCGTTCTGCGTCTTTTCATCCCCGTACGCCGTGCGCGCAGACCGCGTCGGATTCCTTCCGGCGAAAGAGATGGGATTTCCCATGAAGGGATGTGTCTACTGCGTGCCGGGAAAATCCAATTACCTGGGCGGTGATATATTAAGCGGTATGATCGCAACGGAACTCTATAAAAAAGAAACGATCAGCGTTTTTTTTGATATCGGAACGAACGGCGAGCTTGTCGTCGGAAACCGGGAATTTCTGCTCTGCGGCGCAGGCGCTGCCGGTCCGGCGCTCGAGGGCGGCGTGGTCAAAACCGGCATGCGAGCTGCAGAAGGCGCTGTTGATACGGTAAAAATAGAAGACGGGAAAATCCAGTGCCATGTAATCGGAGAGGGTAAGCCAAAGGGCATCTGCGGTTCCGGCATTATCGATCTGCTCGCGGAATTATTCCTAAATGGATGGATCAACCTGTTCGGTACCCTGCAGCCGGAGCGGTCAGAAAAGATCAAAGAAGATCCGAAGACGGGAGAATGGTGTGTCGAGTACAGGGAAGGACTGAACTTTTATCAGAGCGATATCGCCGAATTTCTGCGGACGAAATCGGCCGCCTATACGATGGTTGAGTACATGATGCGTGAATCCGGCATCTCCATGGAAGATATCGACCGGTTTTATGCGGCGGGCGCGTTTGGAAAACACGTTTCGAAGGAGTCAGCCATCACAATCGGCATGTATCCGGATATGGACCGGGAACGCCTCATCTGCGCTGGAAATACGTCGTTAGAGGGAGCGGAAAAAATTCTGCTGGACAGAACCCGAATCGAAGAGATTGACCGGATTCTCGAGGAGATGGTTTATATTCAGTTTGGTCAGGTCTCTGACTTTATTTCCATGATGGCAGCCGCCCAGGCAATTCCACACACGGATCTCGAGCGGTTTCCAAGTGTACAGA
>ULZV01008451.1_pt1 | contig 13704 bp, 8 predicted proteins | sample 1963471 | NCBI WGS metagenome assembly ULZV01 (sample SAMEA4835899, study PRJEB28245) | human gut metagenome | biome: gut microbiome; material: fecal sample | place: Denmark | collected 2008 | reverse complement strand
CGCATTTTTGGCAAGCAGAAGATACAGTGATTCCGTGTATGCACGCTGTTTAAGTGGTGAGATGTCGATGGAAGAGATGTATATCTATCGATTCAAAAATGCATTTCTTGATTATGGGAAGAAGATTGATGCACTCAAGGCATTGGAATTCCAAGCAATTTATGAAGAAAAACAGCATGAAATCAAGATGACAGATGCAATGAGACAGTTGATGCAGAACTTGAAAGAGAAGGTAACTTTGGGAATCGTTACAAATGGTCCGGCGCAGCATCAGTGGGACAAAGTGAACGCGCTTGGTGTAACGGAATGGATTCCAGTAGGTCATGTATTTATATCAGGAGCACTCGGGGTAGCAAAACCGGACAAGAGGATTTTCAGTCGTGCGGCAGAAAGAATGGGGATTTTGCCGCAAGAGATCTGCTATGTAGGAGATTCTTTTGAAAATGATATTGTTGGGGCAAAAGCTGCAGGATGGAATGCAGTCTGGTATAATCATCGCGGACATCAGGCAGCAGGTGATGTAAAGCCGGATGCAGTGGTAAGAAGTGAGGCAGAATTGATTGCATGTCTGGAGAAGATCAGCACAAAGGAGTGAGCGGAATATGCAGAAGGAAGCCCAAATAATCAAGGTGATGGCTGCTCCGGAAGCTGGATGGTAAAAGAAAACCTTTTAAAAAAAGAAAAATAACAGCTGTAAGAGAAATATTTTTCAATTACAGCTGTTATTTTCTTCTTATTCGTTATTCTTCTACTTTTTCACTTTTATCTTTTGGCAGAATCAGACTGAGCAGCAGTGATACTACGAACACACCTGCAACAGCATTTCCGTTGAAGATATCTCCCACAGCCTGTGGGAAAGCGCTGAAGAAGTTCGCATCTGTTTGTGTAAGACCAACGCCGACGCAGAAAGCGAGAGATACAATGATCATTGTGCGGTCATTGAACTCGCAGTCTTTGAGCATCTTGATTCCTTCGTACAGGATTGAACCAATCTTCCATATTGGATAGTTAGACAGCGTCTGCTTCTTCATTTTTTCCGAGTCTGCGAAGCATTGTCTTCTTGACTGCACGGAAAATGTTTTCATAACCTGTGCAGCGGCACAGATGACCGGACATCATTTTACGGATCTCATCATCTGAGAATTCTTTGCCGGCATTTAAAAGTTCAGTTGCACTCATGATGAATCCAGGTGTACAGAAACCACACTGAACAGCTGCTTCATCAATAAATGCCTGCTGAATATCGGATAACTCACCATTTGGTCCGGCGAGACCTTCAAGAGTAAGGATTTCTTTTCCCTCAGCCCATACACCGAGATAGATACAGGAGTTGAAGCATTCCCCATCAATGATTACATTGCATGCTCCACATTCTCCGACTTCACAGCCTTTCTTTACGCTGGTCAGACGGAAGTCATCTCTTAAAACATCTGTAAGTGATGCACGGACATCGATCATTTTCTCGACTTTCTTACCGTTGATCGTGCAGGTAAGTAATTTGTACTGTTTATTCATCGATCACACCTCCTGCCAATCTGATAGATTCTGTCAGTGCACGCTCTGCAAGAACAGTAGCGATGTGCTGACGGAATGCCTTGGATGCTCTCCAGCTGTCACGAGGATTGATATCTTCCAGAACAGCCTGAGCAAATTCATGAACAACAGCTTTTGTAAGCGGTTTGCCCTTTGCTTTTGCCTCAGCAGAAGGTGCACGCATCGGAACAGGTCCTGCAACTCCGTAAGCAATTCTGACATCCTCGATCGTCTTCTTATCCTCAGAGAGTTTTACATTGACAGAACATCCTGTTGTTGCGATATCCATTGCATTACGCATTGCGTATTTAATGTAATGTCCGTGGTAGCCTTCGTATGCTTCCTTCGGAATGATGATCGCTGTCTGAATCTCTGCCGGTTTCAGATCAACGACTCCTGCTTTAATATAGAAGTCATGGATCGGAATTCTGCGAACTCCGTCCGGTCCTGTGATCTCAACAATTGCATCCCATGCATGAAGTGTTGAAGCGGAATCAGCGGATGTAACACCATTACATGTGTTTCCACCGATCGTTCCGATGTTACGGATCTGTGGTCCACCAACCATATCAACAGCTTCCCCAAGTACGTTGATATGCTTCTGGATGATCGGATCCTTTGTAATATGAGAGAAGCTGGTCAGAGAGCCAATGCGGATCGCACCGTCTTCTTCATAAGATATGCCTCTCATTTCATCAATTTTATAAATGCTTACAAGTTCTTTTCCTGCGCGACGTCCTTCACGCATCTGTACAAGAACGTCACTTCCGCCGGCAATGATCTGTGCTTCCGGATGTTCCTGTAAAAGCTGTATAGCATGAGCTACGCTTTCAGCTTCATAAAGTGCTTTAAGATCATACATTTGCTTCTCCTCCTTCCTCAAACATATGTTGTTCCTTCATACTGCGGAACAGATGGTGTGGATTCACCGGTGCATCATTTACATAGACACCTGTTGCCTGATAAACTGCGTTACGGATTGCAGGTGCAATGGAACATGTCGGTGGCTCACCAAGAGATTTTGTTCCGAATGCACTTGTAGGCTCCGCATTTTCTACGAAATAAGCACGTAGTCTCGGGTGATCCATAAATGTGGATAACTTGTAATCGAGCAAGTTATTATTTAATGCTCTTCCAGTTTTCGGATCAAAGAGCAGGTTTTCAGAAAGTCCGAATCCGATTCCCATACTCATACCACCGTGTACCTGAGCTTCAGCAAGTGCCGGGTTGATAAGAGTTCCGGCGTCATGTACATTGACGATATCAAGCAGTTTTACCTTACACATCGGGATGTCAACTTCAACTTCTGCAAATGTACATCCGAAGGAGTAGGCATTGGACTTAATCTGTGCTGTACTTTCAGCTGACAGATGCTCACTGTGTGAAAGGCTGTAAAGTGCTTCGGTTGAAAGATCTCCAAGAGACATCAGAACACGGTTATCTGTGATACGAACAATCTGTCCGTCAATGATATCCAGGTTATATTCAGGCATTCTTGTCAGTTCATGTGCATATTTCAAAATGCGTTCTTTCAGAAGCAGTGCTGTCTGGCGAATTGAGAATCCGGCTGTATAAGTCTGACGGGATGCATAAGCACCTGTTCCGAATGGTGTAACGTCTGTATCCTGACAGGAAACAACGTGTACAGCTTCAAGCGGAACGCCAAGAATATCTGCAGTCATCTGTGAATATGCAGTATCAGCACCCTGTCCGATCTCTGTCTCACCAAGCTGTACCTGAAGAGAACCATCCTGATTCAATACCATACGGCAGGAAGATGTCTCAAGTGAGATCGGCCATACAGCTGTGTTGTACCAGAAGACTGCCATACCGATACCTCTGCGGATATCTCCTGTCTGGTTCTGGTATTCTTTGTATTTACGAAGGTAATCAGTAACTTCGACTCCTTTGTCAAGACACTGGTTGAATGTGTCGCTGTATAATTCATTTTTAGAAAATGGGTCCTTATATCCGACCGGCATCAGGTTTTTGCGGCGGAATTCAAGCGGATCCATGTTAAGTTTTGCACAAATGTCTTCTGTATGACATTCTACAGCCCACATTGCCTGTGGAATTCCGTAACCACGCATCGCACCGGCAACGGATTTGTTTGTGAATATTGTATAAGCATCAGCCTCTACGTTATCACAAGGATAAAGCTGCGGGAATGCGCCAACTCCTTTGGCACAGATACTGTGACCGTGAGATGCGTAAGCACCCTGATCAGAAAATGCTTCCAGTTTTCTTGCAGCAAATGTTCCATCCGGGCGAACCCATGAAATGATGTGGCTCTTGATCGCATGACGTACACGAGTAGAAACAAAGGTCTCCTCTCTTGGTACATCAAGTTTAATAAGATGTCCGTGAAGCTGCATGGACAGCCATGCACAAAGTGGTTCATACAAAACATCCTGTTTATTTCCGAAACCACCACCGATGTAAGGCTTAACGACACGGATCTTACCCCATTCAACTCCGAGTGCCTGACCGACAACTCGACGTACGATATGAGGAATCTGAGTAGAACTTACAACCTTGGTGCGGTCGCCTTCCATCTCAGCATAGCAGATAAAGTTTTCAATATGACAGTGCTGAACGGTTGGTGTGCTGTACCAGCCTTCTACTTTGATCAGTCCAGGTTCTTTGATTGCTTCTTCGTAGTTACCTTTACTGATCGTTGTGTGTTTGAGAATATTGTTCGGATAATCCTCATGAAGCTGAGGAGCATCCTCTTTCATAGCATCTAGAACATCCAGAACAAATGGATATTCTTCATATTCTACTTTGATCGCACGAAGTGCCTGTGCAGCGGAAACCTCATCCTCTGCTACAACCGCAGCGATATCATCCCCATAAAATCTGACGCGGTCTGTAAGTACAAGACGATCGGCAACATCCTGATGTGATTCATCTGTGAACCATGGATGTCCGGCAGTTGGGAAATAATGCTTCTCCTTTAAATCAAAACAGGTAAATACTTTTACAATTCCAGGTATCTTCTCAGCTTCAGATGTGTCAATAGAAAGAACACGTCCGTTGGCAATTGTTGAGTGTAAAATACGTGCAATATAGGCACTCTTATCACAGAGATCATCTGTATATTTTGTACGTCCAATTACTTTATCGTAGGCATCTACACGAGTAACCTTTTTTCCTACATACATGTTATCCCCTCCTTAAACATAAGTTTGGATCAACCGTTTACGTAAAAATCAACATCCATACGCATCCACTCCATATAATAAATAGATGGAATGGCAAGCAGCCGACATTTTGTTGAAGACAGAATGCTGATCCGGTATCTTGGAAGTCCGGCAAAACATTCAATCTCACCAAAGAAGTCACCCGGTCCAAAGTCCTTAAAGAAATAAGATTTCTCATGCATCGGCCATTCGACTCCGGTTACTTTCCCTGATAAAATGATGTATATGTACTTGCATTCTTCTCCGGCTTTGATAAAAGTCTGGTCAGCTTCCACATCGATCACGGACATGTAATACTTGACTTTTTCCGTACAGTTTCTGAAAAGCCGGTTCATATATTCCTGCTTTTTAAGTGGTAAGCTATTAAATAAATCCACGAATCTTCCTCCTCCTTTTTATTCATTATAGAGAGAAAAGCTGATACATTAAAAGTCCATGTGACATTTTTTCTCCGCTTTTTTGAATTATGGCGTTTTGAAAAAAATGACTATAAATTAATAATATTATAACGTTTATTTGGTGAAAATGACAGTTGGAATTGAGGAAATATTGATTTGTAGAAAAAAATTAAATTTGTGCTTGCATATCTCTTACATGTATGATAAGATATAACTCGTGTCAGAGATAACACAAGACACGCGGGTGTAGTTCAATGGTAGAACACCAGCCTTCCAAGCTGGATACGTGGGTTCGATTCCCATCACCCGCTTTTTTTGTACCCGTTTTTAAAAAAGAAGGAGGCCAAGAACATGAAAACAGCAATTACAATCGCCGGAAGTGACTCTAGCGGAGGCGCAGGAATCCAGGCTGATATCAAGACAATGATCACCAATGGAGTATATGCAATGAGTGCGATTACTGCATTGACAGCGCAGAATACAACAGGTGTTACTTCTATATTAAATGCAACACCGGAATTTTTAGGACAGGAGCTTGACAGTATCTTTACAGATATCTATCCGGATGCCGTAAAGATCGGGATGGTTTCAGATAAAGAACTGATCAAAGTTATTGCAGCGAAGCTGCGTCAGTATGAAGCAAAGAATATTGTAGTAGATCCTGTTATGGTAGCAACAAGCGGAGCGAAGCTGATCAGTGATGATGCGGCGGATACATTGAAGGAAGAATTATTCCCGCTTGCAAGTGTACTGACTCCGAATATTCCGGAGGCAGAGGAGTTGATCGGAAGAAAGATCACAAGTGCAGAAGAGATGATCGATGCGGCGAAAGAAATTTCAGAAAAATATTACTGTGCAGTACTCTGCAAGGGTGGACATAACTTAAATGATGCGAATGATCTGCTGTATGCAGATGGAGCGTATCGATGGTTTAACGGAAAAAGAATTGATAATCCGAATACTCATGGTACAGGTTGTACATTGTCTTCTGCGATTGCTTCTAATCTTGCAAAAGGATTCTCATTGGAGGAGTCTGTGGAGCGTGCGAAAGAGTATATCTCTGGGGCACTTGCAGCAATGCTTGACCTTGGGAAGGGAAGCGGTCCAATGGATCATGGATTTGCTATTCAGAATGAATATACAAAAGAAGCAGAGGCATAAACTATGGAAAAAAGAACATCATTATTTGAGAACGGATTAATCTGGTTTGGAGCAGGAGTCTCCATTGCTGAGATTCTTACAGGGACATATTTTGCAGCTCTTGGATTTGGCAGAGGGCTGGCAGCCATTCTGGTAGGACATGTGATTGGATGTATCATGTTGTTTCTGGCTGGAGTGATTGGCGGTAAGACAAGAAAAAGTGCCATGGAGACAGTAAAAGACAGCTTTGGAAGTCATGGAGGACAGCTTTTCGCAATCCTGAATGTGCTTCAGCTTGTCGGATGGACTGCAATTATGATCTATGATGGAGCACTGGCAGCAGAAGGCATCTTTACAGTGGGACACTGGGTATGGTGTCTGGTAATAGGTGCATTGATCATTGTATGGATTCTGATCGGAATTACGAATCTTGGAAAGGTAAATACAGTTGCGATGGCAGCACTTTTTATTCTTACATTGATTCTTTTTAAGATTATTTTCTTTGATGGAACTGTAGTTACATCCATTACCGATGAGACATTTTCCTTTGGAGCAGCAGTAGAACTTGCGGTTGCAATGCCATTGTCCTGGCTTCCGTTGATCAGTGATTATACAAGAGAGGCGAAAGAACCTGTGAAGGCAACCGCAGTCAGTACAGTTGTTTATGGAGTTGTAAGCTGTTTTATGTATCTGGTCGGAATGGGTGCTGCATTGTTCACAGGAGAAAGTGATATCGCACAGATCATGGTAAAAGCAGGACTTGGAATCGCAGGTCTTCTGATTATTGTATTTTCAACAGTTACAACCACTTTCCTGGATGCTTATTCAGCAGGAATTTCAAGTGAATCCATCTTTGCAGGACTTAAAGGAAAATACGTTGCTGTAGTTGTAACAGTGATCGGTACCATCGGAGCAATTGTCTATCCGATGGACGATATCACAGATTTCCTGTATCTGATCGGCTCTGTATTTGCGCCAATGATCGCAGTGCAGATTGCAGATTTCTTTATTCTGAAAAAGAAAAAATCGGAAACCGGATTCGATTGGTGTAATCTGTTGATCTGGCTGGCCGGCTTCATTTTATACCGTGTTCTGATGAATATTGATATGCTGCTTGGAAATACACTTCCGGATATGGTTTTGACAATTCTTCTTTGCATGATCGTGGCAGCAGTAAGAGGAAGAAAGAAAGCATAGCCTTTTAAAGGTCAGCGCGAAGCATAACCTTTGCGGTAAAGACTCCATCTTCATAAGTAAAATTACAAGAACCATCGTTCTTTTCTGCCATTCTGCGGACAGACTGGGTACCGATTCCCAGACCTTTTCGCTTGGTGGAATGGAACAGATGGTTCTTTTCTTTGATCGTTCCGTCAAAATTATTTTCTACCCGAATTAAAAGAATAGAAGCAGAATGTTGATAGATTTCCAACGATATCTGCTGCTGCGCAGTGGTAGTTTTGCGACTGGCTTCCAATGCATTTTCTAATAGATTGGAAAGAATAAGACAGAGATCCATTTCATCTACGGAAAGTTCTTTTGGAAGATCAACACGGGCATCAAATGGAATTTCTTCTTTTTGGGCAAGCGCATAATAATATCCGATTACGTTATCGACAGAGTGATTTTCACAGAAGTGATAATCAAGGGTGGGGATTTTATCCATTGCATTTTGCAGGTATTCTTTGATCTTTTCTAAATCACCGTCTTTGGCCATGGCAGAAAGTTGTAAAAAATGATGACGAATATCATGTCGAGCCTGTCTGGCTTCTTCAATCGCACTTCTTAAATTCTCATATCGTTCCTGCTGTACAGAAAGAAAAAGATTTTCCTGCTGAAGTTTTTTGTTTTTATTCAGGATATTAGCCATCATTAAAAACATCGAGTAAAATAATGCAAGGATGAGTAGAAGAGCATAAACAATCACAATGTATCCACGCAGAAAACGCTGCGTGTGCAGGATGGTATTATATTTTGGAATCAAAGCAAGGTTCAATCCGATGACCAGAACCGGGAGAATCCAGAAAACATACCAGGTCTGAGCAAGATTTTCATCTTCTACCATTTCTTTGACTGAATGGGAGGCTGGATACCATATGAGAAGGACGAAAAGAATGCAGAAAAGATTATACAGGATTCCAAAAGTAGAAGAACCGGAAAATGCAAGGTGTTCAGAACCAAAATTCAACATTGCAGAAACAGCTCTGGAAAGGCTGTTAAAGCAGGAAAAAACTGCACAGACGGCAAGATAGATGCTGACAGATTTCCAAAGTGAAATTAATAAAGTGCTATGATATAGAACGAGTAGAACAAACAAAAGAGGAAGAAGAACAGATCTTGTTGACAAATGGAATCTATAGCATGCAAAACCACAAAAACAAGAGCATATAATAAGAAGCGGAAGCATCCAGACAGCCAGCTTCTTAGGTGTTTGCTTCAGAGATGATTTTACCGGCAGATAGGCAAGCAGCATACCAGGAATCAAAACTGTAAATTCCAAAGTCTGGAAAATTAAAGTCCGCATCAAAATCCCCCCTTTTGAAATAGATAATCCATAAAGTGTTGTCGTGCAGGTTTGCACAGTTCTCTACTGACAACGATCTTGCTTCCATCATCTAAAAGAAACATTGTTCCGTCAAAATCAACAGCATGTTCCATGTTGATGATCGTTCCTCTGTTGCAGATAAAAAAGCGGGAATCTTCTTTTAATGGAGTAGTAAAAGTCCCAAAAGACTGTCGGATGACAAGCTCTTTTTCTTTTGTTGTATGAATATGGATCATATGAGAAAAATGATCTGCGTGAATGATCGTTTTAAATGGTATCTGAAGATCACTTCCATTTACTTTTACTGTCAGTTTTTTCTCCGAAGCTGGAATCCGGGACAGGATTTCATCAATTAAAGAAGACAGTTCTTCTTCCGTATAAGGTTTTACCAGATAATGCATGGCACGTACTTTAAAACCCTCCAGTGCATGATCCAGGGATGTTGTAGTAAAAATCAACAGACAGTCTTTGTTGGTATTTCTAAATTCACGGGCGATTTCGATTCCATTTGCCCCGTTCATATAAATGTCCAAAAATAAAACTGTGAAGTCATGTTCTTTTGAAGCCTTGAGAAATGCTTCTCCATTCTCATATTCATAGCAATGAAACTCTACATTTTTCTGATCTAATATATTTTCTAATCGTGTTCGAAGCAGAATACGCTCTTCTGCAATATCATCAACAATAGCGATTAACATACGAATATCCTCCCTGATTTGTATCTATTCAAAATAAATACAAACGTTTTGACATAGGATTAGTATACCACAGAATGACGATTCGTGCCATTTTCAGACAGTTCATGTCAAAAATATTGAACAATCTGGTATCAAAAATATAATAAGAAGAAATATGATTGCCGATAATATAGCAAAATACAAATGAGGAGGAAAAACGGATATGAAAACAATAAAAAGGATAATGGCAGCGCTCATATGTATGACGATAGCACTTACGGGGATTCCAATCAGTGTAAAAGCGGCAGATTCCAGTGGAACGCTGGACACAAATATGGAGACGAACAGTGAATTATTTATTACATTGGAAGAAAATACAGATTATCGTTGGAATGTAAATGACAGTGGCGAGAAAGGAAGCGATGTACATTTGGATACCGGAGAAGGCGGTAATTGCCGTTTTCGTCTGGATAAAATAGAAAACGGATGGTATGGAATTAAACACATTAAGGTGAATGGAACAGATCGTTTCGCAGATGTAAAAGATGAAAGTAAAGATAGCGGTGCAAAGATACATGTATGGGAAAGTAATGATGAGAAAGTCAAAGGAAAAGAGCATCGTCAATTTGCATTTTATTATCTTGGAAATGATGCAAACGGAAATAAAAGATATTATATAAAGAATAGAAAAAGTGGAAGATGGCTTGGATACTCAGGAAATTTGAATAATAATAATCCCAATATTATTCAGACAGAAGAAAAAGATAGAAAAGTCTGGCTGGTTACAAAATCGGTGGTTCCGCTCACAGGAAAGGAAACTCAGATTTTAAAAGATGGAGATAAGAGTGTAGTTTCTGAAATCTATAAAGCAGAAACACATGAAGCAATAAACAGGCCTTCAAATGAGTCACTCCCAGGAACACAGTTACTTTTTCTAGAACAGGGAATCGCCAGTAAATGGAAACTGGTTTGGTATCCAGACTATCAGGCATATAGAATTGAAGCTATATCGGATGGAGAGAAAGATACCAATTATGCGATAGATGTCCTGGGAGAATCAGGTTGTGTAAATACAATAGTACATATCTGGAATAAGGAAAGTTTTGACAGAAATCAAAATACCAGCCAATTGTGGCGCTTCTTTAGACAGGATGATGGAACATATAAAATCATGAATGCCAGAAGCGGTATGTATCTAAAAGAGGGGATTGGCGAGACATGGATTGGTCATACAGCGACGGCTATGAATGTGTCAATTTTGGCAGGAAGTACAAATGATACGGCTTACGGTTACGCAGATGAATGGATGGCAGATATTCCAGATGATGCACTATTATCTTCTGTAAATATTCCGGCAACACATGATACAGGAACAGCAGGGGTTGTACAAGACCTTGTTGCAAGTTTATCACTCACATCTTGTCAGAATCTTTATTATGATGAGCAGTTGAATGTGGGAGCACGTAGTTTTGATATTCGTGGAAATGCAACAAAAGATAATGCTTCTGCGGCAGACGTGAAGATTATACATGGAGGCGATACATGGCAGTGTCAGGAAAAAGACGGAAGTGATCTTACATTACAGTCAATCTTTAATACATCACTTGCTTTTTTGGAAAAACATCCTTCAGAAACAATTATTCTTACGATAAAACCGGATGATGGTTCTACAATAGGAATGGAGCATGCAGTTGCAGAATTTGTGAAAAATCATCAGGATAAAGTGTACACTGATGGAGACATTCCATCAATGAAGGAAGCTCGTGGAAAAATTGTACTTATCCGAAGATTTAAATTAACTCAAAATTATGAAGCCTGGCAGACGCGTGCAATGGGACTTGATCTTACTAATTGGGATGATGTGAGTTATAGAGATTATAAGTATGCATATAAAACATATGATGATGGAAAAAATCGAGTGTATATCCAGGATGCATATAATACATATGACTGTGATATTTATTCAAAGAAGTGGGAATATATAGCAGGAACAATGAAACAGACAACAGGAATAGATACAAGTCATCCAATTGATTCTAATTCATGGGTATTTAATTATACTTCTTGTGCAAATGGAATTCCGTTGAATATGACAAGAGATATCAATTCGGATTTATATAAAGATAAGGAGAATTGTATCGATAACAGATTCCTTGGAACAGTAATGCTTAACTTTATTGATGATCCAATGTCACGGTTGATCTATGAGACAAACAGCAACATGATATTTGAACCAAAACTTCCTACACCGGAAGTAGAGGTTGAATATGGTCAGACACTGGCAGAAGCGACATTGAAGGGGATTGAAAATGCACCGGCAGGAACATGGAAGTTTGAAGATGCAACCCATGTTGTAACAGATCAGGAAGTAACAGATCAGACAAAATTTGAATTGACCTTCCTGCCGGCAGATAATAAAAAATACAAAACTGTTACTATGTGGGTTCCGGTAAAAACAGTGAATAAGTCAGAAGTGATCACAGCGTATCTCGGATATGAAGAAATTTCCTATGGTGAAACTCCGAAGATGTCATACGTTGTTGCACCAACGGAAACACTGAGCGCAGATGAAGTGGAAGAACTTTTTGCAAATGTTACGGATGAAATGAGAATCCAGGAGACAGGACAGTCATTAAATGAGATAATCGATGCAGGAAGCTATAAGATTGATTGTCCGGAAACAGTAGGCGGATTCAAGGTAAACTGGATTCATTTGAAAGAATACGATCTTGATATCAATCCAGTGAACACAATGGAAACAACAGGTTCCAAAAGCAGCACAGAAGAAAACACTACATTCGAAAATGGAGCAGTCAGTAGTGCACAGAGAATCATTGTCCGTGCAGAAAAGAAAACAAAGACATATGGAGATGAGTTGACCAGCGCAGATCTTACATTTACGATCAGTGATTCAGAAAAGGCGAAACTTCTTCCAGGAGATACTGTTGAAAGTCTCGGACTGACATTGAAAGCAACAACTATCGAACCGGAAGATGTTCTGACAGGAAGCATAACAGATGAAGATGGAGATGACATTCTTGGCGCATATGGAAACGCAGGAAGATATGTCATCCTGAAAGACAATGCGACAAATACGAATTATGATGTTGTAGTTCTTCCGGCATTCCTTAATGTATCACCAAAGGAAGCAGAGATAGAATGGAATGCGGCAGCACAGTATACATATACAGGAAATGCATGTGGAATAGAGGCAAACGTGAAAGCAGACAGCCTTTTAGAAAAGGATAGTTGTGCGATTAAAAAACTGCTCAATGCAGATCATACAGAAGTTGGAAATTATAAGGCGCTTGCAATAGGTCTGACCAATGAAAACTATATCTTTTCCGGCACAAACCGCGTGCATGTATGGGAATATGAGATTTTGCAGGCAGATCCAGAAGTGACTTTCCCGGCAGCAGAAGTGATTTATGGAGACAGCTTAAAGAAAGCAACACTTTCCAGTCAGTCGGGAGAAGGTGTATTCCGTTTTGCAGACGATACGACAATGCTTACAGTAGCAGAGGATCAAAGTGAACAGGAGATGATCTTCACACCGGCTAATCCGAACTACAAGACAGTTACATCAAATATTCCTGTAACAGTAAAACCAAGAAGCATTACGATCAGACCGGACCGTACGGAGAAAGAATATGGACAGACAATCACAGAGTATACCTGGTCAATCAGTGAGGGAAGTCTGGCAGGAGATGATCAGATAGAGGATCTGAAAATAAATGTCACATTGACCGCAGGAGATGCAGAAAAAGAAAACTGTAAGGTCGGTCTTTATGATATTACAGAAAAAACTCCGCTGACAGCAGATAATGCGAATTACACAGTATTGTTTAAACCAGGAACACTGCAGGTACAGCCAAAACCTCTGGGCGTTGTATGGAATACGGACGGAACTGTGATTTATACGGGAAAAGAAGCAAATGTGTCTGCAGAATTTACAGGGGTATTGTTCGAAGATGACTGCAAGGCGGTTGTAGAAGGTGGAAATGAAATCAAGACCGGAACATATACAGCCACAATTGTCGGAATGATCGGCGAACAGAGTGATAATTATGTGCTTCACGGAGAGGATACAGACTATCAGATAGATTACCAGATTGTGAAGAAAGAAGAAACAAAGAATCCAACCGATTCAAAGGAAACATCGACAGGTACTGCAGGAAAGAAACCAACAGGAACTTCAGTGTCAGGAAAAC
>ULZV01071593.1_pt1 | contig 13741 bp, 7 predicted proteins | sample 1963471 | NCBI WGS metagenome assembly ULZV01 (sample SAMEA4835899, study PRJEB28245) | human gut metagenome | biome: gut microbiome; material: fecal sample | place: Denmark | collected 2008 | reverse complement strand
TCGCCCCAGCCGCCTATCGGGGGTAACGCTGAGTGAGAACGACGTCCGCTACTACACCACCAACGCCGCCGGTGAGATCGACCGGGTCATCCTCAACGATGTGACCGGCGACCTGTGGGAGTATGCCGCGCTGGATTCCGTCCGCCGCCTGACGGACGAAGCCGCTAAGAAGATCGACAAGAAGATCAGCGAGAAGGCGCAGGACGCCGCAAAGGAGGCCGCAGGCCTCCCCACGACGACAACGACCACTACCACGGTGAAGAAGACCGACGAGGAGACCTTTCAGGACGTGAAGAACATTCTGGTGCCCAGCACCAGCGATGTGCTCTACGGCCTCATCGATGGCAGCATTGTCAGCTCTACCTGGAACACCCTCACCGGCAAGACGGACCAGCTCTTCAGCTATGTGCTCCGCCGCACCGGCGACAGTGTGGGCGGCACGCTGGGCGATTTCCTCAACTATCTGGGTGAGGGCGCCACCTACGTCTGCTACACCGGCGGCAAGCAGGTGGCCTACAGCACCTCCACTAAGTATCCCATCGTGGCGGGCGGCATCGCCATCGGCCGCTCTGCCGACGGCAAGGCCATCAACCGGATGCTCCAGCTCTCGCCGGTGGTCATCGACAGGCTGGGCGCGGCTTCGGTCATGAGCGGGGACAAGCGGTATGAGACCGCCGACGATATGCAGGTCTATCTGTGGTCGAACGGCCAGTATTTCGCCACCTCGCTGCCCAAGGTCAACACCGAGGACTACAAGCTCATCGGCTGGTACGACAACTTTGGCTGCGCAGGCGGAAAGAAGATCCGCATCCTCGTGGCCGTCAAGACGAACTGAGATCTTCCCTGAAAGAACAAAGCAGCAGCCTCACCGAACGCAGAGTGAGGCTGCTGCTTTTGTGTTTAGCTGTCAGACTGGGGGACAAGATGGATGAGGGCCGCGCCGTCCTGCATATTGACCCGGACGACAGAACAGCTGGAATTGCTGCTGCTCGAGACGTTCAGCTTGGTCTCGGTGCCATCGGAGCCGACGAGATAGAGGTCATAGCCCTTGACCGCGTCGTTGGGGACCCGGACGTCGGCGGTGGTGCCGGTCATCGCGCCGTTCCCGTTGATGCAGGCCACCGTCATGACGTGCTGGCCGTTGTCCAGCGTGCCGGTGCAGACGTGGGTGCCGTAGAAGTTGGAGCTGGCGCTGGTCAGCTTAGTCAGGGCCGCGCTGCCGTTGACCTCGCCGCCCTCGGCGCAGATGGTATAGAAGCTGGTGGAGCCGTCTGCATTTTTGAAGCGGGCGAGGATCTCTGCATTCGAGTGGTCATCATCGCCGCAGGTGCTGGTCTGGTGGCCGAGAACAGCAGCACCCGCCGTGACGGGGGCCGCCGCGAAGCTGGAGACCGCGCTGCCGGTGATGACGCAGGCGGACAGGGTGAGCATGGCGAGGGTTTTCATGGAGGTCTTCATAATGTGATCCTTTCTTTCCCGTGAGGGAACGATAGATTTTTTGCTGCAAGACAGGGAGCGCCCGGCGGGACGCTTCCGGTTGACGCTTCATAGTATACCGGCCATTTCTTAAAAAATGCCCGAAAGAGTGTTTAAGATGTCCTTAATGGCGGTGAAGGTTTTGTGAGGCGCCGTCCTGCATCCCCGTCGATGTCTATAGTATAGTCTGCGGTACATCGCCGGACAACGAGCAAAAAGACCCCATTGTATAAATTTTTTACAGGGGAGCGAGGATGTCAAAAGTTTTGGCAAAAGGGCAGAGTTGTATGAAATGCGTCCGGGACACGGCAGAAAAAGGGCTTTCCCATTTGCCACCAGCCCGGTTTCGTGTTACAATAAAAACCAGAGAAATTGCGGAAAAAGGAGGTGCGGCAATGATACGCATCGCTCTTGTGGAGGACGAGGCAGAGGTGCGGGCGCAGCTGCAAGGCTATGTGCAGCGGCACACCCGGCAGTATGGCACCGAGTTTGCTGTGACGGAGTTCGCCGACGGGATGGAGCTGCTGGATGATTACCGCCCGGTGTACGATGTCCTGTTTCTGGACGTGGAGATGAAGCATCTGGACGGGATGGAGACGGCCCGGCGGGTGCGGGAGCTGGACAAGGACGTCATCATCGTCTTCATCACGAATATGGCCCAGTACGCCATCGGCGGGTACGCGGTGGGTGCGCTGGACTATGTGCTCAAACCGGTGCCCTACTTTGCCTTTTCGCAGCAGCTCCGGAAGGTGGAGGAGCAGCTGCGCCGCCGGGTGCGGCACTATCTGGCCCTGCCGGTGGAGGGCGGGCTTCGGCGGCTGGACTCCTCCCTCATCTATTATCTGGAAAGCGAGGGCCACCGCGTCCACTTCTACACCGAGGAGGGGGACTTCGCGGCGGCGGGCACCCTGAAAGCCTTCGAGGAGAAGCTGGCTGAGCGGCCCTTTGCCCGCTGCAACAGCGGCTACCTCGTCAATCTGGCGCAGGTGAAGGGGGTGCAGCAGGGGATGGTGCAGGTAGGACCTTATGAATTGCAGCTGAGCCGGCCCCGGCGGAAAGCTTTCCTCGCGGCGCTGGCCGACCACATCGGAGGTGGAGGCGCATGACGGCGCTGCCCAGTATCCCGCGCCTCTACACGGCGCTGGCCGAGTGTCTGGCCGTGGGCATCTACGCCCTGCCGCTGGGCCTCCGCTTCGGCCCGAAAGCCACCCTCGCCGTCAGCGCGGCGTGGGCGCTGGCCCTCTGCGCTTTTTTGCAGGCCACGGGCAGTGTCCCGCTGGCGTGGTGGATCCCCTGCATGGCGGCGGCGGTGGCGATGCAGTACCTCTACCTCTGGCTCACCCGCACCATCTCGCTGCTGGAGGCCGGGTATGTCTGCGCCCGGGCCTTTGTTCTGGCCGAGCTGGCCGCCAGCGCCGAGTGGCAGCTGCACTGTTTCCTCTGGCCTCAGCGCAGCGGGGCCGATGGCCTGTCGCTGGCGCTGCTGGCGGTGGTCTACAGCGGGGTCTTTGGCTGCATCTGGCTGCTGGAGCACAAGCACGCCAGCCCCAAGGGCCGCATCGTCATCAGCGGAAAAGCGGCCCTCGTGGCCGTCGTCATGGCGGCGATGGTCTTTGCGGTGAGCAACCTGCTCTTCTTGGGCGACCGCGAGGTGGACATGAGCGTCTACTACATCCGCACGCTGGTGGACATCTGCGGCGTCCTCATCCTGACCGTCCAGCACGAGCAGCTGCGGGAGGCGGCCCTCCACAGCGAGCTTGCGGCGATGGACGAGGTGCTCCACCGCCAGTATGAGCAGTACAAGCGGAGCAAAGAGGGCATCCGGCTCATCAACAGCCGCTACCATGAGTTGAAAATTCAGATCGCAGACATCCGTGCCGAGCGCGACCGGGCCAAGCAGGACGCCGCGCTGGCCCGGATGGAAAGCGGCATCCGCCGGTATGAGGCCGAGAACAAGACCGGCAATCCGGTGCTGGACACCCTGCTCACCGCAAAGAGCATGGACTGCCAGCAGCGGGGCATCAACATGACCAGCGTGGCCGATGGCAGCAAGCTGGGGTTCCTGACGACCCGGGAGCTGTGCACCCTCGTGGGTGCTCCGCTGGACAACGCCATCGAGTGTGTCACGGCAGAGCCGGACCCCGAAAAGCGGCTGCTGCGGGTGGCCGTCTATGACCAGAGCGGCTGTGTGATGCTCCGCTTCGAGAATTACTGCGCCCAGCCCGTGGAACTGGGCGCAGACGGCCTGCCCCGCCACAACACCCACGGCGGCTACGACCTGCGGGGCGTGCAGGCGGCAGCGCAGGACCACGACGGCACCATGACCCTTCACTGGGCCGACGGCTGGTTCACGCTGCGGATCCTGCTGCCGATCCCGGAATAAAGAAAAACCTCTCCGGCATTGCGAAGCAATGACGGAGAGGTTTTTTCTGTTTTGCACAATAAAGGCGGGCCTGTATTTGTGGATAAGCACAATAAAATTTGAAGCCAAAATGAAACTTCTGCAAAATATGCCTCAGAAATGACAGGTTGTGAAAATCTTTGTAAATTTTCATTGAATTCCTTTATAATGGATGCCGACAGTCCGGGAGCTGTGCCCGGGAAATATGAATTCAGAATAAGGAGGAAGAATTATGTTGTCCGTCAATATGGATGATGTAATGCAGGTAGTTTCCAACATCCAGAACTACCTGATCGCCTTCGGCGTCGTGGTCGTGGTCGCACTCGTTGCGATGTTTGCGGCCAAGAAGCTGCCGAAAGCCAAGAAGAAGATGGTCCGTGCGCAGTCTGGTGTCGCCATTCTGCTGGCACTGGTCATCGTTGTCAACCTCATCTGCATCGGCCCCATGTCCACCATGCTGGATCTGGTCTCCGGTGAAGGCTCCATCAGCGAGGAGACCTCCGCAGAGGCGACCGAGCTGGTGAACGAGATCACGCAGGAGGGCATCGTTCTGGCACAGAACGATGACAACATCCTGCCTGTGGCCTCCGGCTCCAAGCTGAACGTCTTTGGCTGGGCCTCCACCAGCCCCTGCTACGGCGGCACCGGCTCCGGCGCACTGAACGACGCCTATCCCGTCACCGACCTGCTGACCGGCCTGCACGATGCGGGCATCGAGACCAACGACGAGCTGAGCAAGTTCTACACCGACTACTGCGCTACCCGTCCCAGCGTCGGCATGGCGCAGCAGGACTGGACCCTGCCCGAGCCGAACGTCAGCCTGTACACCGACGAGATGATGGCAAATGCCAAGGAATACTCTGACACCGCCATGGTGGTCATCACCCGTGTCGGCGGCGAGGGCGCAGACCTTCCCACCGATATGGCTGCTGTCGTGGACGGCAGCTGGGTCCGCCGTGTGGCAGACTACCGCGGCTCTCAGCGCGGCGCTGGCTACTACAACGGCTCTTATGACGACAGCCTGAACGAGGGCAACGACTGGGATGCAGGCGACCACTTCCTGCAGCTGTCCAACCGCGAGGAAGAGCTGATCGATCTGGTCACTTCCAACTTCGACAATGTCATCGTCGTCTACAACGGCGCAAATGCATTCGAGATGGGCTGGGTCAAGGATTACCCCCAGATCAAGGGCGTTCTGCTCTGCCCCGGCACCGGCCAGTCCGGCTTTGAGGGCTTTGGCCGCGTGGTCGCCGGTGAGGTCAACCCCTCCGGCCGCACCGCAGACACCTATGTCACCGACCTGACCGCCTCTCCGTGGTGGAACAACTTCGGCGACTTCAAGTACACCAACGCTTCCGAGTTCAACTCCAACGCAAGTATGTTCGACCCCGAGGGCACCACTCCCTCCTTCGTCAACTACGTCGAGGGCATCTACGTCGGCTACAAGTTCTATGAGACGGCTGCCGATGAGGGCCTCATCGACTACGACAAGGAAGTGGTCTATCCCTTCGGCTACGGCCTGAGCTACACCACCTTCACTCAGAAGATGAGCGACATCACCAACGATGGCGCAGACCTGAAGTTCTCCGTCACCGTCACCAACACCGGCTCTGTTGCCGGCAAGGATGTTGTCGAGATCTACAGCGATCCTCCGTATACCAACGGCGGCATCGAGAAGGCCTCCGCAAACCTGCTGGACTTCGCCAAGACCGGCGAGCTGGCTCCCGGCGAGAGCGAGACCATCGACTTCACCATCCCGGTGGAGGAGCTGGCTTCCTACGATTACCAGAACAACGGCTGCTATGTGCTGGAGGCTGGCGACTACGTCATCAGCACCAACGCAGACTCCCACACCGCTCTGGATTCCAAGACCTGCACCTTCGCTTCGGACATCGTCTACAACGAGTCCAACAAGCGCGGGAGCGATGAGGTCGTGGCCACCAACCAGTTCGATTTCGCTGAGGGTGAGATCACCTATCTGTCCCGTGCAGACGGCTTCGCAAACTACGATGAAGCCACTGCCGCTCCTGCCACCTACGAGATGAGCGACGAGGTCAAGGCCGGTTTCGAGAATTGCTTCACCTACACCGAGTCCGGCTACGAGAAGGACGAGGATCCCAACGCAGAGGACATTACCACCGGCGCAAAGAACGGCCTCAAGCTGGCTGACCTGCGCGGCGTGGATTACAACGACTCCAAGTGGGATGACCTGCTGGACGAGATGAGCATCGACGACCTGCAGCAGACCATCGGCTTCGGCGGCTATCAGACCGCAGCGGTGGACAGCGTCGGCAAGGTGCGCACCAACGACTGCGATGGCCCCGCCTCCATCAACAACAACTTCACCGGCGTCGGCTCGGTCGGCTTCCCGGCTGCTACCCTCATCGGCATGACCTGGAGCAAGGATCTGGCCCATGACTTCGGCGACAGCATCGGCAAGATGGCCAACGAGATGAACACCTCCGGCTGGTACGGCCCGGCCATGAACATCCACCGCACCGCATTCTCCGGCCGCAACTTCGAGTATTACTCGGAGGACGGCGTCCTGTCCGGCGCAATGGCCGCAAGTGCCATCGCAGGCGCACAGGAGCACGGCGTCTACGCTTACATGAAGCACTTTGCCCTGAACGATCAGGAGGGCAACCGCAACTGCATGGCGGCCACTTGGTCCAACGAGCAGGCCATCCGTGAGATCTACCTCAAGCCCTTCGAAATGTCGGTCAAGGATGCAGACTGCCACGCAGTCATGTCCTCTTTCAACTACATCGGCAATCGCTGGGCCGGCGGCTGCTCTGAGCTGCTGCAGAACGTCCTGCGCGGCGAGTGGGGCTTCCTCGGCTTCGTCGAGACCGACTACTTCGGCGTCTACGGCTACATGACCGCCGATCAGGCTGTCCGCAACGGCGGCGACCTGATGCTCTGCACCACGGGCAACGATTACAACAACGTGACCGTTCTGACCAACAGCAGCAAGCAGGCCATGCGCACTGCTGCCAAGAACATCCTCTACACCGTGGTCAACAGCCGCGCTTACGATGAGGAGAACCTGAACCCCGGTATGGCAAAGTGGAAGATCGTCCTGATCGGTGCAGACGTCGTCGCCGCACTGCTCATCGTGGGTCTGGAGTACACCGCCATCAAGAACTACAAAAAGCGCAAGGAAGAGGAAGAAGTCTAAGACGTAAGCACTCTCCGTGCAGCACCTGAACAAAACCGATGGCAAAGGCCCGCTGCAGCGAACAGCGGGCCTTTGCCCCGCTCAGGGATCAATGAGGAAAATGCGATGAAGCACACTGACATCATCCGGAAACTGAACCTAGAACAGAAATGTGCCCTGCTCTCGGGCGAGACGGTCTTCACCACCCGTGCCCTGCCCGGCAAGGGCATCCCGTCCATTACCCTGTCGGACGGCCCCAACGGCGTCCGCAAGCAGGCGGGGGCGGCCGACCATCTGGGCCTCAACCCCAGCGTCCCGGCCACCTGCTTCCCGACCTCCTCCGCCACGGCGTGCAGCTGGGACGAGGCCCTCGGCGAGGCCGTGGGCGAGGCACTGGGCGAGGAGGCCGCCGCACAGGAAGTGGCTGTCCTCCTCGGCCCCGGCCTGAACATCCAGCGCAGCCCCCTCTGCGGCCGTGACTTCGAGTATTTTTCGGAGGACCCCATCCTCGCGGGCAAAATGGCCGCTGCCTATGTGCGCGGCATCCAGAAAAACGGCATCTCTGCCTGCCCCAAGCACTTCGCGGTCAACAGTCAGGAGCTGCGCCGGATGGCCTCCGACTCGGTGGTGGACGAGCGCACCCTGCGGGAGCTGTACCTGACCGGCTTTGAGATCGTGGTCAAGGAGGCCCGGCCCAAGACCATCATGACCTCCTACAACCTCATCAACGGCACCTACGCCAACGAGAACGCCCATCTCCTGCAGGACATCCTGCGGAAGGATTGGGGCTTCGACGGGGCGGTCGTCACCGACTGGGGCGGCTCCAACGACCACGCCCTCGGCGTGAAGAACGGCTCCACCCTCGAGATGCCCTGCCCCGGCGGCGACTCCATCCGGGAGCTGATGAAGGCTGTGAAGGACGGCAAAGTCACCGAGGCCGACCTCGACGCCCGCCTCGACGAGCTGCTGGAGCTGGTGCTTTCCACCCACGCGGCAGTGGAGAAAGCCCCCCGCACCTTTGACGCGGCTGCCCACCACGCACTGGCCCGCCGCGCCGCCGCCGAGAGCATCGTCCTGCTCAAGAACGAGGACGGCATCCTGCCCCTGAAGGCGGGCGAAAAGCTGGCCGTCATCGGCGACTTTGCCCAGACGCCCCGCTATCAGGGCGCAGGCTCCAGCGCCGTCAATGCGCTCCAAGTAGATGCTCTGCTGGACTGCATCAAAGCCGACGACAGCGGCATCGCCTTTGTGGGCTACGCCTCCGGCTTCGACCGTCAGGGAGCCGCAGACCCCAAAAAGCAGGAGGAGGCTGTCTCCCTCGCAAAGCAGGCCGACACCGTCCTGCTCTGCCTCGGCCTCGACGAGCTGCGGGAGAGCGAGGGCCTTGACCGCGCCGATATGGCGCTGGCCGAAAACCAGCAGCAGCTTCTGGACGCAGTGGCCGCCGTCAACCCGAATGTCGTCGTCCTGCTGAGCGCCGGTGCGCCGGTGGAGACCCCGTGGGTGGGCCGGTGCAAGGCGCTGGTCTACGGCGCGCTGGGCGGACAGGCGGGTGCCGGTGCGGCAGCGGACATCCTCACCGGAAAGCTCTGCCCCTGCGGCAAGCTGTCCCAGACGTGGGCAAAGGCCCACGACGACACCCCCGCCAAGGCAAACTTCGGCGGCGAGGGCCGGAACGTGGAGTACCGCGAGGGCCTGTATGTGGGCTACCGCTACTATCAGACCGCCGGTGTGAAGCCTGCCTTCCCCTTCGGCTACGGCCTGAGCTACACCACCTTTGAATACAGCGGCCTCAAGGCCGACGAAACGGGCGTGACCCTCACCGTCACCAACACCGGCAGCGCCGCCGGTGCCGAGATCGTCCAGCTCTACGTCGCAAAGCCGGATGCGAAGGTCTTCCGCCCCGAGCAGGAGCTGAAGGGCTTTGCAAGGGTCTCTCTCGCCCCCGGCGAGAGCAAGACCGTGACCATCGCGCTGGACGATAAGGCGTTCCGCTACTGGAACGTCAAGACCAACGCATGGGAGGTCGAGGGCGGCAGCTACCAGCTCCGGGTGGGCGCGTCCAGCGTGGACATCCGCCTGACGGCAGGCATCACCGTCAAGGGCACCAATGCCCCCGACCCCTACGCGGGCCTGAGCCTGACCCACTACGTCTCCGGTCAGATCACCTATGTGACCGACGCCGAGTTCGAGGCCCTGCTGGGCCATCCCATCCCGGAGGACATCGTCCGCATCGACCGGAACATGACGCTGGGCGAGATGGACCATGGCCGCAGCCCGCTGGGCTGGCTGGCCCAGAAGGTGCTGCGCAGCCGTCTCGACGCCAGCTTTGCAAAGGGCAAGCCCGACCTGAACACCGTCTTCCAGTACAATATGCCCCTCCGTGCGCTGGCCAAGATGACCAACGGCATGGTCAGCATGGGGATGGTGGACGGCCTCGTCTGGGAGCTGAAGGGCTTCTGGCTGGTGGGCATCGTCCGGGTCATCTACGAATTTATCAAGAACGCCATCCTGAACGCCCAGCTGAAAAAGCGGCTGCGTCAGGGCTGAGAAGGAGGAACGACCGTGAATTTCTGGAATATCTTTGCCCAAAAGCATCCGGCTGCGGCCAAATGGGTGCGGGAGGGCGGACTGTTCGTTATCGTGTCCAACCTCATCACCGTGTTCAAGTACCTGCTGCTGCAATTTCTGCCCAAAGCTTTTGCCGGTCTGCCGGTGGTGGACTTTGGCTGGCCGGGCATCGACATCACCCTCTTCGGGGAGACCTTCAAGTGGAACATCCTCGGCTACGATGCGGCCCACGGCGGCCTGCCCTACTTCTGCGCCTACATGGTGGCCATGATCATCGGCGAGTGCATCAATTTCCCCATCCAGCGCAGCCTCGTCTTCCGCAGCAAGGGCAATCTGGCAAAACAGATCGGCTGGTACCTGCTGGCCTTCTGTCTCATCACCTGCATCGTCAACTCCATCAACTGCATCTGGGTGGCGGTGGCCGGTCTGCTGGTGCCCGACTTCATCTACAACATCGGCACCACCGTGCTCAACGGCGGCATCTCGATGGTGATCTTCTTCTTCGTGAACAAGATCATCTTCCCCGAGGGCGAGGCCGCAAAATAAACTGACATCCTCTCTATTTTCATCATTTTCTTCATCCAAACCAACAGGCCGTCCCCTGAAAAGGGGGCGGCCTGTTGGCATATTGAGCGGTTTTGGACGCTGGAAAGGACGAATTTTCGGTCATAGGGGAAGAATCTGTCGGAGAGGGTTGCACTTTGCTGCTTTAGTGTGGTAAAATCGTGCCATGCTTTTATAGAGAAAGCAGCAAAGGGGGAAATGTATATGAGTGAGATCTGTATCATCGTCACCATCATCGTCTATCTTGCGGCCATGCTGCTGGTGGGTTTCGCCTACAGCAAGACCAACAACGACAGCGCCGACTTCTACCTCGGCGGGCGGAAGATGGGTCCGCTGGTCACGGCCATGAGCGCCGAGGCCAGCGATATGTCCAGCTGGCTTCTGATGGGTATGCCGGGTCTGGCCTATCTGAGCGGCATCGCCTCGCCGGGCTGGACGGCCATCGGCCTTGCGCTGGGCACATGGCTCAACTGGCTCATCGTGGCCCGGCGTCTGCGCCGCTACTCGGCCAACCTCGACGCCATCACCGTGCCGCAGTTCTTGTCGCTCCGCTTCCATGACCAGCGCAACCTGCTGAACGCTCTGGGCGCGGTCATCATCATCGTCTTTTTCGTGCCCTACACGGCTTCGGGCTTTGCGGCCTGCGGCAAGCTGTTCCACAGCCTTTTCGGGGTGGACTACATGGCCGCCATGCTGGTGTCGGCCCTCGTCATCGTGGGCTATACCATTCTGGGCGGCTTCCGGGCCGTCACCACCACCGACCTCATCCAGTCGGTGGTCATGTCGCTGGCCCTCGTGGCGGTTCTGGGCTATGGCATCGTCGTGGCCGGAGGCTGGGGCGCTGTGGTGGAGAACGCCCAGAGCCTTTCCGGCTACCTGACCATGACCGCCAGCCACGACGCCGTGACCGGCGGGGCGACGTCCTACAGCCTGCTGGATATCGTCTCCACGGTGGCGTGGGGCCTCGGCTACTTTGGAATGCCCCATATCCTGCTCCGCTTCATGGCCATCGAGGACGAGAAGAAGCTGGTGCTCAGCCGCCGCATTGCGACCGTCTGGGTGGTCATCGCCATGGCAGCATCCATCCTCATCGGCATGGTGGGCCTCGGCATGACCAAGGCCGGTGCGCTGGAATTCCTCAGCGGCTCCACCAGTGAGACCCTCATCGTCCGCGTCGCCAGCCTCATCAGCCAGCACGGCGTACTGGCGGCCATTCTGGCGGGACTCATCCTTGCAGGCATCCTCGCGGCCACCATGTCCACGGCGGACAGCCAGATGCTGGCCGCTGCGTCCAGCGTGTCCCAGAACATCCTGCAGGAGTTCGCCCACCTCAAGCTGAGCGAGAAGCAGAGCCTCTTCGCCGCCCGCCTGACCATCGTCTGCGTCAGCGTGGTGGGCGTGGTGCTGGCCCGCGACCCCAACTCCAGCGTCTTCGGCATCGTCAGCTTCGCGTGGGCCGGCTTCGGCGGCGCCTTCGGCGCGGTCGTCCTCTGCGCTCTGTTCTGGAAGCGCTGCAACTGGCAGGGCGCGCTGGCCGGTATGCTCTCCGGCGGCCTGATGGTCTTCGTCTGGAAGTACCTCGTCAGCCCGCTGGGCGGCGTCTTCGGCATCTATGAGCTGCTGCCCGCCTTCCTCGTCTCGCTGGCTGTCTGCGTGGTGGTCAGCCTTGTGACCCCGGCCCCGGAGGCCGACATCCTCGCCGAGTTCGATGCGGCAAAATAACCAATAAAACAAGAGGAGGGCCTGTGCTGAAACCCGGCACAGGCCCTCCTTTTTATGCTCGTGTAACGCTTCCGTGCTCCACCCGGTATACCTTGTCAAACTGCTTCATGAACGCCCCCGAGACGTCGTGGGTGATGGCCACCACCATGCAGGGGAGGGCGAGCAGATTTTCCATGACCTGTCCGCTGGTGTCGGGGTCGAGGCTGGCGGTGATCTCGTCGGCGATGATGAGGTCGTACCGGCGAAGCGCCAGCCGTGCAATGCCGATGCGCTGGCGCTGCCCGCCCGAGAGATTCTTGCCGTTCTCGCTGATGAGGGTGTCGAGGCCGTCGGGCAGGGTGCTCACCCAGTCGGTGAGGCCCGCCGTTCCGATGGCGTGGGAAAGCTGAGCCTCGGGGAAGTCTGCGCCGAGGCAGATGTTGCTGCGGAGGGTGTCATTGAAGAGATAGGTCGTCTGGGCAATGTAGCCTACCCGCTGGTAGAGGCTCTGACGGTCGATGTCCCGCAGCTGCTGGCCGTTGAAGAGGATGCTGCCGGTATAGTCTGGGTAGTACTGGAACAGCAGCTTTGCCAGTGTAGACTTGCCGCAGCCGCTTTCGCCCACGAGGACGGCTTTTTCCTGCCCGGAGACCGTCAGCCGGACGCCGCGCAGCACCGGTGCAGCGGCTCCGGGGTAGGCAAAGCCGGTGTCCTTGCACTCGATGTGCTCGAGTTTACCGATGGCCCGGCCCGCAGAGACTTTTTCCGGGCCGGACATGGCTGCTTCCAGCCGCTGACGAATGCCCTTCGAGGATCTGACCTTGGCCCAGCACTGGGCGATTTGATTACAGGGCGTGATGACGAAGTTCGCCATGCTGGCGGCGGTGGAGACGGTGCCCATCGTCAGCCGCCCGTCGAAAGCGAGAAAAAGGCCCACCAGCATGACGATGGGGAAGATGAGGTTGCTGATGAGAGAGGTGTTGACCACCATGGCGTTGAGGCTCTGCTGGTAGGCCTGCTCGCTGTCGCGGGCCTGCCGGGCAGCATCCCGGTGGCGGGCGGCATAGGCGTCCTCCCGCAGAAAGCCCCGGATGACCTCGAACCCGCCCAGAAGCTCCTTGAGCTGCTGGGTGTAGCCCGCCATCTGGAGCGAAAAAGCGTCTCGGGAGGCTTTGAGCTGCTCATTCATCTTCCGGGGCAGGACCAGCGGCGGCACGGTCACAAGCAGGATGGCCGCCAGCATCACCGGGCTGATGTAAAGGTACATCCCCAGCGCACAGAGCATGATGCCGCCCCAGAACGCGATGTTGAAGAGGGACATATAATAGTCGTCGTAGAGAGTGCGCAGGTCGGTGGTCAGCAGGGAGAGATAGGCTGCGTCGCCCTCCCGCTGATATTGGGACACCGGGCGGAGCAGCACCCGCTCCATGACCTGCCCCCGTACCTGCTCCACTGCGCCGCAGGCGAGTTTTGTAAAGGAGCGGCGGCTCAGCCGTTCGAAAAACCAGCTGGTGAAGGTGATGAGGAACACCAGCCCCATATAGCCCAGCGCCTCCTGCTTGCTCTTGGAGTCGATGAGCCACTTGAGCTGGAAGTTTTTCAGCGGCGCGAAAAAGGATACCGCCGCTGTAAAGAGCGCGAAGAGCATGAGCTTCGCCCAGTGATGCCGGAAGTAGTCGTTGACCGTTGCTTTTTTCATATGCAATATCCCCCTATGTGCTTCCTGCCGCAGGGCAGAAGCTGGGTTCAGTATAACAGATTTTTGCAAAAAAAAATAGGGTCGGTCATTTTTGGGAAAATAAAAAGCCCCCTGCCCGGGACTCCTTAGAGTTCGGGCAGGGGGCTTGAAGCTCTTTATGTAAGAGGCGCTG
>ULZV01057461.1_pt1 | contig 13798 bp, 8 predicted proteins | sample 1963471 | NCBI WGS metagenome assembly ULZV01 (sample SAMEA4835899, study PRJEB28245) | human gut metagenome | biome: gut microbiome; material: fecal sample | place: Denmark | collected 2008 | reverse complement strand
GTTGGAGTTCAGCGAACGCTTGTGATAGCCGCGCGGTGTCTTGTAATATCCGTAATAGTCTTTCACAAACTGGGGAGCATCGTCGGGAAGCGGGTCTACCACCCCTCCTGCCAGCGCATACGTGCCCTTGCGGTAGTCTTCCGTACGCTGGGCGTTGAGCTGCTTACGAAGCTCATAGCGCGCATCAGCATCCATGGCATCGAAATAACCGTTGGCATTCACCCGGCTCATGTCGTACATCGTAGCGGTGACGGTAGCCTTGATGCGCGTATCGATGGCCGCCGCATTCAGTGCCATGCCTCCCCATCCGCAGATGCCCAGTATCCCGATACGGTCGGCATCCACCTGCTCGCAAGTGGAAAGAAAGTCCACCGCCGCACAGAAGTCCTCCGTGTTGATGTCCGGAGAAGCCACATAACGGGGTTCACCCCCACTCTCACCGGTGTACGAGGGGTCGAAGGCAATGGTCAGGAATCCACGTTCGGCCAGTGTCATGGCATACAGACCCGACGATTGTTCTTTTACCGCTCCGAAGGGTCCGCTCACGGCAATGGCCGGAAGTTTTCCCTCGGCCTGCTTAGGCACGTACATGTCGGCCGCCAGTGTAATGCCATAGCGATTGGTAAAAGTCACTTTCCGGTGGTTCACCTTGTTGCTCAACGGGAACACCTTGTCCCATTCATGTGTCAAATTCAAACTCTTTTCCATCTTCATCTCCGATTTTAAACCGTCCGTTGTGGCAAGCAGGCTACCCGTAGTCAGAAGCCAGGCCGCCGATGCCGCGCACAACGTCTTCCACAATATATCCATATAGTTATCACTCTATTATTCTACGAAGGCAAAAATAACACAAAAGCCCCACAGAGACATTTCCGTGAGGCTCAAATATCGTTTCTGAAAAGTTCAAATGCACGAGGGAGCGGCCAGTGCCGTGGGCGGAATGCCGTAGCGTTTCTTGAAGGCCGTAGAAAAGTGCGAAGGGTTCTTGAAGCCCACCTCCGCATAGACATCGACCACCTTCCGCCGTTCTTCCTTCAGCAGGTAATAGGCCACTTCCAGGCGCTTACGAATCAGCCATTTCTCGGGTGTCAGCTCGCTCACCTTCTTGAAGTCGCGCTTGAAGGTGGCCAGGCTACGCCCCGTGTAATGCGCCAGCTCCTCCAGGGTGAACTCGTACATGTAGTTCTCGTTCATGAAGTCAAGAATGTCCATCTTCCACGGTGTGCTGAAGTCGAACAACGCGGTCATGAAGCGCTTGTCGGTATGAAGCAGGGCCAGCAATCCTTCCTGCAACTTCAGTTGCATCACGTCGTCCTGCGGTTTCACTTCCGGATTGAAGTAAGGAGTCATCGAAGCAAACAGGATCTCAATCTCGGCCGAAGGTGGGAGCTTCATCACGCCGGGCACGAACTTCTCTACGGGCTCTACCGTGTCCGTGTGGCGGGCATACTTTCCGTACATCTCCCGGAGGAAAGAACGGGTGAAGCACATGTAAATTCCGCAATACTGCTCTCCGCCCGAGGCTTTCTTGTACATGGTCACACGATGGTCACGCGGAATGAACACGCACTCTCCTTTTCCCACGTGTATCTGCCGGTGCCCGTCATCGAGCACCATCTCGCCCGACAGGACATAGTTCATGGCGTATTCCCTGGAACGGTGCACGCACGCATCGGCATCGTCATAGAAAAAGTTGAAGAACACATTCTGGTAATTGAATATGACTTTCATGGGGTTATGGCGTGAGGTTGTAGGTTCTGTTGTCATCTTTCTTCTCGTTTTTTGTGAATGGGGTATGCACAAAGATACAAATAAAAACGTCGCGTTTATCATCACGGCGGAGCAAAACAAAAACTCCTTTGCGGGCATCGTTCTAGCCACGCAAAGGAGTTTCTTTCTTCAGGGTTCCCCAAGGTCTGCAAACCACTCGCCTCAGGCGGGCGGTCCGTATACCTTATTATATATTAGTAACCCAGTTCTTTTTCAAGAGCGTTGTATTTTTCCTTATCAAGCTTCCAGTAGATGTTCAACAAGTACTGGCCCCACAACTGACGGTTGTCTGGTTTAGCTTCTTTTGCTTTTTCGTAGAAAGGAAGTGCTTTTTCGTACAGTTCCTTAATCTTAGCTTCGTTGGTAGCATACTTCGGATCGTCCATAGAAAGCTTAGAGTTTTCTTCTACGATTTCCTGAGCCGGGAAGAATGAGCAGTCACCAATCTTAGAATAAGCTTCAGCTACGAAATCCTTACCTTCTGCAATAATCTGGTTGAATGTAGCGATGGCACCTTCGTAGTCTTTCTTTTCATACTGAAGCACACCCTTCACGTACATGAAGTACGGAGTAGAGTTCTTAGCCAGTACGGCATCCATCTGAGCCAGACCTTCGTCAATCTTACCTTTCTGGATGTAGTAGTCCATCAGGTTACCGATGAAGTATTCCTGTGACGGGAATTTTTCTACACCTTCCTGGATAGTAGTCAACCATTTTGCTGAGTCAGGAGTTTCACCTTTTCCGTAAGCTTCTGCCAGGCACATCAATGAACGGTAACCTTCTTCTTTGTGTTCCTTACCGATAGTAGCGTATTTGATTACGGCTGCATTGTCTTTCAATGAATTAGCGGCAAGAGCGGCATAGTTGGCAATCAACGGAGTCAATGTGTCGTTCTTTACGGCATCTTCATCGGCGAACAACGGGTTCTGCGGAGCGTCTACATACAAACCGAAGAACTTCAAAGCGTTGGCATAGTTACCTGCATTGTAAGCGTCAGAACCGGCGTTAGTCAACTGAGGACGTACAGTAGCCAATGTCTTAGCCAGTTTCTTTCTCAATTTCGGTTTCTTCAATTCGCCGCTCTGTACCTTAGCCTGTTCTACTTCGTCACACTTTGTGTAGTATTCGAACATTTTAGCCAAGCTGTTATACAATTTAGCGGTATCAGCCTGACCACCCGGCAAATACAATTTCATGTTTTCGTCGTCATAGATAGACTTCTGGAAATCACCAGCCAGTTTCCATGTTTCAGGATCATTGGCAGTAGAAGGATCTGTCAAAGCAGGTTCGATGATTTGTGCTGCCTTCACGGGATCGCTCTTGGCAGATTTAGCTTCCTTTACCACACTTTCCTGAGCAGAAACAGCACATGCGGTAAAGAACAAAGCGGCTGAGAATAATACTTTTTTCATAAGGTTTAAATTTAGTAATACAAATATTCAAGTTAGTTTTTGTCCGGATTATTCATTCGGTTCGTCCGTAACAGGCTGAATGGTTTCTCCGTCGGCGGACTGGATGTCCGTTGCCGGAGTTGCTTCGTCCTGCACTTCCTCTTCTTCGTTTTCAGAAGCTACCTTACATACGGAACCAATCTGGTCGTTGCGCTTTTCAAGGTCAATCAGGCGCACACCCTGTGTGGCACGTCCCATGATGCGCACATCGGCCACCTTCAGACGGATGGTGATGCCCGACTTGTTGATAATCATCAGGTCGTTTTCATCGGTTACCGACTTGATGGCTACCAGACTTCCGGTCTTATCCGTAATGTTCAGTGTCTTCACACCCTTTCCGCCACGGTTGGTCTTGCGGTAGTCTTCAATGTCCGAACGCTTACCGTAACCGTTTTCAGATACCACCATGATGGTTTCTGTTTCAGGATCTTTGATACAGATCATTCCGATTACCTCATCCTGACCGTCTTCATCGAGTGTGATACCGCGTACACCGGTAGCTGTACGTCCCATTTCGCGTACCGCGCTTTCATGGAAACGGATGGCACGACCGTTACGGTTGGCAATCACGATTTCATTGTTTCCGTTAGTCATACGTACTTCAATCACACGGTCGTCTTCGCGGATAGTAATGGCGTTCACACCATTCTGACGCGGACGAGAATACTGTTCGAGCAACGTCTTCTTGATGACACCGTTCTTCGTACAGAAGAGTACATAGTGACTATTGATGAATTCCGTATCGTTCAGGTTCTTCACACGCAGGTAAGCCGTTACCACATCGTCCGCCTCAATGTTCAGCAGGTTCTGGATGGCACGTCCCTTCGAAGTCTTGTTGCCTTCCGGAATTTCATATACCTTGAGCCAGTAGCACTTACCCTTCTGCGTGAAGAACAGAAGCGTGTTGTGCATAGTAGCCGGATAGATATGTTCGATAAAGTCTTCGTTACGGGTTTCACTTCCCTTCGAGCCTACGCCGCCACGGTTCTGCGCACGGAACTCAGAAAGCGGTGTACGCTTGATGTATCCCATGTGCGAGATGGTGATGACCATTTCGTCATCGGCATAGAAATCTTCCGGATTGAACTCTTCCGAAGCATATACGATTTCCGAACGACGGTTGTCGCCGTATTTTTCTTTCACTTCAAGCAGCTCGTCCTTGATAACCTTCTTGCAAAGTTCCTCGTTGCTCAGAATTTCTTCGAAGTAAGCGATTTGCTTCATCAGGTCTTCGTATTCGGCATGGAGCTGGTCCTGCATCAGTCCGGTGAGCTGGCGCAAGCGCATTTCTACGATAGCACGAGCCTGGATTTCGCTCAGGTTGAAGCGGGCCATCAGGTTCGTGATAGCTTCGTTCGGAGTCTTGGCGGCACGGATAATACGGATTACCTCGTCAATGTTGTCCGAAGCGATAATCAATCCTTCCAGGATGTGCGCACGTTCCTTGGCCTTGCGCAAGTCGTAACGTGTACGGCGGATTACCACTTCGTGACGGTGTTCCACGAAATATTTGATCAGTTCCTTCAGGTTGAGCAGGCGTGGACGGCCATGAACCAGGGCCACGTTGTTCACACCGAAAGAAGTCTGAAGCATGGTCATCTTGTAAAGCTTGTTGAGCACCACGCTGGCGTTGGCATCACGCTTGATGTCGATGACGATACGCATACCTTCGCGGTCGGTTTCGTCGTTCACATTCGAAATGCCTTCGATTTTCTTGTCGTTCGACAAATCAGCGATGCTCTTGATCAGCTCAGCCTTGTTCACACCATACGGAATCTCGGTCACTACAATCTTATCGTGTGTAGGATGCGATTCGATTTCGGCCTTGGCACGCATTACCACACGTCCGCGTCCGGTTTCGTAGGCATCGCGCACACCGCTGATACCATAAATATATCCTCCGGTCGGGAAATCAGGTGCCTTGATGTACTGCATCAGGCCGTCTACGTCGATTTCATTGTTATCGATGTATGCCACGCAAGCGTCAATGACTTCACGCAGGTTGTGTGTCGGCATATTGGTAGCCATACCTACGGCGATACCTGAAGCACCGTTCACCAGCAGGTTCGGGATACGGGTCGGCATGACGGTAGGTTCCTGCAACGTATCGTCGAAGTTGTTGGTAAAGTCTACAGTTTCCTTGTAAAGGTCCTGCATCATCTCCTCACCAATCTTCTTCAGACGAGCCTCCGTATATCGCATAGCGGCGGCACTATCTCCGTCGATAGAACCGAAGTTACCCTGACCGTCGACCAGCGGATAACGCATCGCCCAGTCCTGTGCCATACGCACCAGGGCGCCATATACAGACAAGTCGCCGTGAGGGTGATACTTACCCAGTACTTCACCTACGATTCTGGCTGCTTTTTTATACGGTTTGTCGGATGTATTTCCCAGTTCCATCATTCCGTAAAGAATACGACGGTGAACCGGCTTGAATCCGTCTCTTACATCAGGGAGGGCGCGTGCCACGATTACTGACATGGAGTAATCAATGTACGACGACTTCATTTCCTCTTCGATGTTGATTTTTATAATTCTGTCTTGTTCTTGCATTTAATACATTATTAATTATACTTCCTTTCAAGGCTTGTAAAAAACCATGCTAAAGTACGACTTTTAGCGGATATACAAAAACTTTTCCACCAAAAAATACGTATAAGCCTGCATTTGGAGACACTTGCAGGAAATGTGGCACGCATTTTGTTAAATAGAAAGAAAGACTTGATGAAGAGTCTGTATAATAATGTATATTTGCAAGCCTATTTTGAATATAAACGATTGGAGAAGATATGAACTTGATGAGCAACGAATTTACACAACAAGTGTCCGACATCGTCGTTTACGGAAAAGAGGAGGCCAACCGCCTTCAGAACGACCATATCGAACCGGAACATCTGCTATTGGGCATCTTGCGCGATGGAGAGTGTAAAGCCGCCGAAGTCTTGAAATCGTTCTACCTCGACCTGAAAGGTATCAAGAACGAACTGGAAACACAATTACGGGAGAAGTCCATTCTGGAGAACTACTCACAGGACATTTCATTCAGCGAAGAAGCATCAAAGATTTTGACATTAAGCAAATTAGAGGCACGATTGATGAATGACGAGAAAGTGGACACCCCGCATATTTTATTGGCCATTATGAGAGACAACCAGAATAACGCATATAAGATATTGGAAAAGAACGACGTAACTTACGAAAAGATAATAGACCGTCTGAAGCAGGAGGAAGCTCCTTTTGACGGACTGGATTTCAATGACGACGAAGAAGAGGAAGGCATCGGACGTCGCGGAAACGCGGACAAGAACAACGATGGCTTCGGTTCTTCCGCCAACCGCCAGACCACGCAGACCGAACAGAAACAAGCGGACGGCGGCACACCCTACCTCGACAATTATGGTATTGACCTGACCAAGGCGGCCGAAGGTGGGAAACTTGACCCCGTGGTAGGCCGTGAGAAAGAAATTGAACGTATCGCACAGATTCTGAGCCGGCGTAAAAAGAACAACCCGATTCTGATTGGTGAACCGGGTGTGGGAAAATCGGCCATCGCCGAAGGGCTGGCACTCCGCATCGTGGAGAAACGGGTTTCGCGTGCCCTGTTCGGCAAGCGCATCATTTCGCTCGACATGACGGCGGTAGTGGCCGGAACCAAGTATCGCGGACAATTTGAAGAGCGTATTCGTGCCATTCTGACAGAGGTGAAGAAACACCCTGACGTCATTCTGTTCATCGACGAGATACATACCATCGTAGGAGCCGGCTCGGCGGCTGGTTCCATGGATGCGGCCAACATGTTGAAACCGGCGCTGGCGCGTGGAGAAATCCAATGCATCGGAGCCACCACCCTCGATGAGTATCGCAAGAACATCGAAAAAGACGGGGCATTGGAACGCCGCTTCCAGAAAGTGCTGGTAGGACCGACCTCACCGGAAGAGACCTTGCAGATTCTCCGGAACATCAAGGATAAATACGAGGAACACCATAACGTGACATATACGGACGAGGCGCTGGAGGCTTGCGTACGCCTGACCGACCGCTATGTGACCGACCGCTATTTCCCCGACAAGGCCATCGACGCTATGGACGAAGCGGGTTCTCGCATCCACCTCACTCACATCTCCGTACCTCAGGAAATTGAGGAGCAGGAACGATTGATTGAGGAAGCGCAGCAACATAAGAATGAGGCCATTCGCTTGCAGAACTTCGAGCTGGCCGCCAGCTTCCGTGACCGTGAAAACCAGTACACGGAGCAATTGGAACGCCTGAAAAATGAATGGAAAGAAAAGTTGAAGGACAACCGGGAAACGGTGGACGCACCACAGATAGAGGAAGTGGTGTCCATGATTTCGGGTGTACCCGTGCAACGTATGGCGCAAGCGGAAGGTGTACGGTTGAAGGGGATGAAGCATGCATTGCTTTCGAAGGTTATCGGACAGGACAAGGCGGTAGAGACACTGGTAAGAAGTATCCAGCGGAGCCGTGTGGGACTGAAGGACCCGAACAAGCCTATCGGTACGTTCCTTTTCTTAGGACCGACGGGTGTAGGAAAGACGCATCTGGCGAAAGAGCTTGCCAAGAACATGTTCGGTACTACCGACGCCATTATCCGTATCGATATGAGCGAATACATGGAGAAATTCACCGTGTCACGTCTGATCGGAGCTCCTCCGGGATACGTGGGCTACGAAGAAGGCGGACAACTGACGGAAAAGGTACGCCGTCATCCCTACTCCATCGTATTGCTGGATGAAATCGAGAAGGCCCACTCCGACGTGTTCAACATGTTGTTGCAAGTGATGGACGAAGGCCGGTTGACGGATAGCTTAGGACGGACCGTAGATTTCAAGAATACCATTATCATCATGACGTCCAACATCGGTACACGCCAGTTGAAGGAGTTCGGCAAAGGCATCGGTTTCACGGCACAGACCGGCGAGAACGAGAAAGAACATGCCAATAGCGTGATTCGCAAGGCCTTGAACAAATCGTTCGCTCCCGAATTCATCAACCGCCTGGATGAAATCGTGACCTTCGACCAGCTGGATATTGCTTCACTGGAGAAAATCATCGACATCGAGCTGGCAGGACTCTACAAGCGTATCGAAGGTTGTGGCTACCATCTCCTGCTCGACCAGGAGGCCAAGCGTTTCGTGGCAGAAAAAGGCTACGACGTACAGTTCGGTGCCCGCCCGTTGAAACGCTCCATCCAGAACCACCTGGAAGACGGACTGGCAGAGCTGATTATCAACGAAGAACCGCAGGCGGGCGATACCTTGCATGTGTACATGAACGCCCAAGGTGACGGAGTAGAAATGAAAGTAGAAAAAGCATAACGGAATTCTGACAGAATTTCGGTATACAGACAAAATGTCAGGTACAAACGTATCTGGCATTTTTTTTGTGTAAGGACTGGAAAAAAATTTATTCGAACAATCATAAAAAACAAAGAGATATGCAAAAAGGTAATATCGGGGTTACAACAGAAAACATATTCCCCATCATAAAGAAGTTCTTGTATAGCGACCATGAAATTTTCCTCCGTGAACTGGTTTCCAATGCGGTGGATGCAACTCAGAAATTGAAGACACTGGCCGCTACGGGCGATTTTAAAGGTGAACTGGGCGATTTGACGGTACGTGTAAAAGTGGACAAGGAAAACGGTACCATCACCATCAGCGACCGTGGTCTGGGTATGACGGCCGAAGAAATCGACAAGTATATCAACCAGATTGCCTTCTCAGGAGCAAATGACTTCCTGGAAAAATACAAGGACGATGCCAATGCCATCATCGGTCACTTCGGTCTGGGATTCTACTCAGCCTTCATGGTAGCCAAGACGGTAGATATCGTAACTCTTTCATATAAGGAAGGTGCCAAAGCCGTGAAATGGAGTTGCGACGGAAGTCCTGAGTTTACCCTTGAAGAAACAGAACGTAGCGACCGTGGAACCGACATCATCCTGCACGTGGATGAAGATTGCAAGGAATTCCTGGAAGAATCTCGCTTGCAGGGCTTGCTCACCAAGTATTGTCACTTCCTGGCCGTACCGGTAGCCTTTGGCAAAAAGAAGGAATGGAAAGACGGCAAGCAGGTAGAAACGGATGAAGACAACCTGATTAACGACACTTGTCCTATCTGGACCAAGAAACCGTCGGACTTGAAGGAAGAGGATTACAAGAAATTCTACCGCGACCTGTATCCGATGGCCGACGAACCGTTGTTCTGGATTCACCTGAACGTGGACTATCCGTTCAACCTGACCGGTGTGCTCTACTTCCCGAAAATCAAGAGCAACATCGATTTGCAGCGTAACAAGATTCAGTTGTATTGCAACCAGGTATATGTGACCGACTCAGTAGAAGGTATCGTGCCCGACTTCCTGACCCTGCTTCACGGTGTCATCGATTCTCCGGACATTCCGTTGAACGTATCACGTTCTTACTTGCAGAGCGATTCGAACGTGAAGAAGATTTCTACTTACATCACGAAGAAGGTATCCGACCGCTTACAATCTATCTTCAAGAACGACCGTAAGGAATTTGAAGAGAAATGGGACGACCTGAAGATTTTCATCAACTACGGTATGCTGACTCAGGAAGATTTCTATGAAAAGGCTTCCAAGTTTGCTTTGTTCAAGGATACAGACAACAAGTATTACACCTTCGAAGAATACCAGACACTGATCAAGGACAACCAGACCGACAAGAACGGTAGCCTGATTTACCTCTACGCCAACAACCTGGACGAACAGTACACTTACATCGATGCGGCCAAGAACAAAGGCTACAACGTATTGCTCATGGACGGCCAGCTGGACGTACCGATGATCAACATGCTGGAACAGAAGTTCGAAAAGAGTCACTTCACCCGTGTGGATAGCGACATCGTAGACCGCCTGATTGTGAAGGAAGACCAGAAGGGTGAAGAACTTCCGCACGACAAACAGGAAGTGCTCAGCTCTTTGTTCAAAGGACAGATGCCGAAGGTAAAGAAAACAGAATTCCACGTAGAAGCACACGCACTGGGCGAAAACAATGCGCCGATTGTCATCACACAGGCCGAATACATGCGCCGTATGAAAGACATGGCCAGCATCCAGCCGGGTATGAGTTTCTATGGTGAAATGCCCGACATGTTCAACCTGGTATTGAATAGCGACCACCGCCTGATCAAGCAGGTATTGAGCGATGCCGAAACGGCTTGTGCGGAAAAACTCGTACCGGTAGAATCTGAAATCGCCATGCTGACTCTCCGTCGTAACGAACTCCAGAAAGCACAGGAAGGAAAGAAGGATGAAGAAATCCCGACTGCCGAAAAAGACGAACTGAGTGATGTAGAAAAGAAGATTGAAGCGCAAAAGACCGAAAAGGAAAACATCCTGAACGGTTATGCTGCCGGCAACAAAGTGGTTCACCAGCTTATCGACCTGGCCTTGTTGCAAAACAACATGCTGAAGGGTGAAGCCCTGACCAACTTTGTAAAACGAAGCGTGGAAATGATCTGATTTTCCCCCATAAAATAAAGAAAGCCATTCTTGCAGGTATGCAGGAATGGCTTTTTTTGTGCTTTTTATGCCCGTGGATAGAAGATAATTTGTACTTTTGCCCAGAAACACGCAAGCAGACAACCATGGAAAACAAAACCGAATTGATATTAATCCGCATCAGCGGAGTGGACCGACCGGGACTGACCGCATCGGTGACTGCCATCTTGTCTAAATATCAGGTAGACATTATGGACATCGGACAAGCTGACATTCACAGTACCTTGTCACTGGGTATTCTTTTCAAATGTTCCGATCAGGATTCCGGAAATATCATGAAGGAATTGCTTTTCAAGGCTTCTGACTTGGGTATCAATATCCGCTTCTATCCTATCAGCGACGAAGAGTATGAAACGTGGGTCAACCTGCAAGGAAAGAACCGCTACATTCTGACGCTACTGGGCAGAAAGCTTACGGCACAACAGATTGCCGGCGCTACCAAACTTTTAGCAGAACAACAACTGAACATCGACGGTATCCGTCGTCTGACCGGACGTATTCCCCTGGACGAGAAAAAAGCAAACGTAAGAGCCTGCATCGAATTTTCGGTGAGAGGTACTCCCAAAGACCGTGAAGAGCTACAAAGTCAGCTCATGCAGCTCAGCGCTTCACTGGGCATGGACTTCTCGTTCCAGCAAGACAATATGTACCGCCGTATGCGCCGACTCATCTGCTTTGATATGGATTCCACCCTCATTGAAACGGAAGTTATCGACGAACTGGCCATACGGGCCGGTGTGGGCGACCAGGTGAAAGCCATCACGGAAAGAGCCATGCGTGGCGAGATTGACTTCTGCGAAAGTTTTAAGGAACGGGTGGCCCTGCTCAAGGGACTGGATGAAAGCGTGATGCGCGACATTGCCGAACATCTCCCGATTACCGAAGGAGTGGAACGCCTGATGTTCGTCCTCAAGCGCTACGGATACAAGATTGCCATTCTGTCGGGAGGTTTCACGTATTTCGGCAACTACCTGAAAGAGAAATTCGGCATTGACTATGTCTATGCCAACCAGCTGGAAATCGTGGACGGCAAGCTGACCGGCCGCTATTTAGGTGACATCGTAGACGGAAGACGAAAGGCGGAATTGCTCCGCCTGCTGGCACAGGTAGAAAACGTGGACATCGCACAGACAATTGCCGTGGGCGATGGAGCCAACGACCTGCCCATGCTTTCTACGGCAGGGCTGGGAATCGCCTTCCATGCCAAGCCGAAGGTCGTGGCTAATGCGCAACAGGCCATCAATACTATCGGACTGGATGGCGTGTTGTATTTCTTAGGATTCAAGGATTCCTATCTGGACGAACGCGGCAAATTATAATGACAAGATAACATTACTATATGAAGTTTTCGGAACTGAACTTAGAAGATAGCGTCCTCGATGCCTTGGACGCAATGAATTTCCAGGAATGTACGCCCGTACAGGAACACACCATCCCTGTCATCCTGGAAGGAAAAGACCTGATTGGCGTGGCCCAGACAGGTACGGGAAAAACGGCGGCCTACCTGCTTCCGGTGTTGAACCAGTTGAGCAAGGGAGGTTATCCGGAGGATGCCATCAATTGTATCATCATGTCGCCCACCCGCGAACTGGCCATGCAGATTGACCAGCAGATGGAGGGTTTCTCCTATTTCATGCCGGTGTCAAGCGTGGCGGTGTACGGAGGAAACGACGGTATCCGTTTTGAACAGGAAAAGAAAGGGCTGACCTTAGGAGCGGATGTGGTGATCGCTACTCCGGGACGTCTGATCAGCCACTTAAGCTTAGGTTATGTGGACCTGTCAAAAGTATCCTTCTTCATCCTCGACGAAGCGGACCGCATGCTCGATATGGGATTCTCGGACGACATCATGCAGATTGTCAAGTATCTTCCCAAGGAACGGCAGACCATCATGTTCTCTGCCACCATGCCGACCAAAATCCAGCAACTGGCCAAAACCATTCTTCACGACCCGGTGGAAGTGAAACTGGCCGTATCCAAGCCGGCGGAAAAAATCATTCAGGCCGCTTACATCTGCTATGAGGCACAGAAACTGGGTATCATCCAGTCGCTATTTCAGTCCCAGCAACCGGAGCGTGTCATCATCTTTGCCTCTTCCAAGCTGAAGGTAAAAGAAGTGACCAAGGCCCTGAAACGCATGAAGCTGAACGTGGGCGAAATGCACTCCGACCTGGAGCAGAGCCAGCGTGAGGAAATCATGCACGAGTTCCGCAACCGCCGCATCGACATCCTGGTGGCTACCGACATCGTGGCCCGTGGTATCGACATCGACGACATCCGCCTGGTCATCAACTACGACGTGCCGCATGATAGCGAGGACTACGTACACCGCATCGGACGTACGGCCCGCGCCAACAACGACGGATGCGCCATCACTTTTGTAAGTGAAACCGAACAGACCCGTTTCAAGCAAATCGAAACATTCTTAGGAAAAGACATTTACAAGCTCCCCGTACCTGAAGAACTGGGCGAAGGTCCGGTATATGCTCCCCGCACTTCCAAAAAAGAAGGAGGCAAACAGGTGAAGAATTTCTCCCGCAACAAAAAGGGCGGATGGAAAAAGAAAGGGGGAAACAACGCAAAAAAACAGGGAGAAAGAACGGTTAAGAACTGATTGCCACATCTCCTGACAGCATAGAAAAAGCCCGTACAAGTTCTTGTATTTTCATCGAACTTGTACGGGCTTTTCTTGTCAGAAATTCATGGAATACGCAGGGAGTATAGTCACCTCCCCTGCGTCATGCGCCAGCTTACGAATCCGAGAAATGAGGTTTACTCCCTCTTGGTAGTAATAAGAATCACGCCAAATTTTCCTTTCTTACCATACTTTGCGGTAGCGGCTTCATTCTTCAGCACACTGACGGATTGTATCTTTTTCGGATTGAGCTTCTTTATCACATCGTCAGACACTTCCAGCCCGTCCATAATGACAAGCGGAGACACTCCGGAGGCTTTGGTACTACCCACTGAATCTATCTTGAAATCTCCTGTAATGAACAATTCATCCATAGGATTATGGAGTTTAATA
>ULZV01065648.1_pt1 | contig 14327 bp, 10 predicted proteins | sample 1963471 | NCBI WGS metagenome assembly ULZV01 (sample SAMEA4835899, study PRJEB28245) | human gut metagenome | biome: gut microbiome; material: fecal sample | place: Denmark | collected 2008 | reverse complement strand
AGCAGCAGTGCGCCTTCCTTGCGCTCATCCTTGTTGTCGGATGCGATTTTCTTCTTTGCATCGGTGAGCAGCGATGTCACAAGGCGGCGTTGCGCGTTGACCACTGTCTCTACGTTTGGCTTGAACTGGTCAAACATCTGGTCGTCGCCTTTGGCAACCGGACCGGAGATGATGAGCGGCGTGCGGGCGTCGTCGATAAGCACTGAGTCGACCTCATCGACGATGGCGAAGTTGTGTGGACGCTGCACGAGGTCGGCAGGCGATGTTGCCATGTTGTCGCGAAGGTAGTCGAAACCGAACTCGTTGTTTGTACCGAATGTGATGTCGGCGTTGTATGCGCGGCGGCGTTCCGGGGAGTTGGGCTCTGTCTTGTCGATGCAGTCAACAGAAAGTCCGTGGAACATGTAGAGCGGACCCATCCACTCGGAGTCACGTTTGGCGAGGTAGTCGTTGACGGTGACCATGTGCACGCCGTTTCCTGTCAAGGCGTTGAGAAACACAGGCAGCGTTGCCACAAGTGTCTTTCCCTCACCGGTTGCCATCTCGGCGATTTTGCCTTGATGAAGCACGATGCCGCCGATAAGCTGTACGTCGTAGTGGATCATGTCCCAAGTCACCTCGTTTCCGCCTGCCATCCAGTGGTTGTGGTAGATGGCTTTGCCGTCGTTGATTTCAATGAAGTCTTTGCCTTGGGCGGCGAGTTCGCGGTCGAAATCGGACGCGGTCACTTCGATTGATTCGTTTTGAGCGAAGCGGCGTGCGGTGTCGCGCACGATGGCAAATACCTCAGGAAGATATTTGTTAAGCTCGTCTTCGAGCACTTCAAGGATGTCTTTCTCGATTTTGTCGATTTTCTCCCAGTAAGGCTCGCGGTTTTCATACTCCACATTCTCGATTTCAGCCTTGATGTCGGCAATCTCTTTGCGTTTGTCGGCAACGCTGTCTTTGAGTGCTGCGCGGATTTTGGTGATGCGGTCGCGCAACTCGTCGTTGCTCAAATTCTCCAACGTGGGGTAAATCTTGTTGATTTCAGCCACGATTGGTTGAATCTCGCGCAGGTCGCGCTGCGACTTGTTTCCAAAAATTTTTTTCAGGAAATCATTGAATCCCATAATGTATTTTAGTTTTTTGTTTATAATCGTGTTGTTGTGCCTCGGGAAATCCATTGTCGCGCCTGAGGCACACGGCGCTGTAGTGCCGCTTAGTCTTTAAGCGACAACGGCATCATGCGCGCGCCGTTGGGCGAGCGTATTCTAAGGATGCGTGCCACGGTGGGCGCCAGCAGCGCCGCGTCGATTGGCGATGTGATTTTCTGAGGCTTTACGCCCGGCGCAATGATGAATGCCGGCGCGCAGACAGCGTTGATGTTGACTTGTTTCAGCTGTTGCTGGTTGTTGTAGTCGTCGCGCACTTTCCATCCTGGCGCGATTTGCAGAAACACGTCGGCTGTTTCCTGCGACGTGATTGACTTGTGCAGCCGCAGCAGTGTCTCGCTGACAGGATTGTCGAGCACCTCGTCGACGGAGTATGCCTCGTCTACGCCAGCCATACGGCGCAAGAATGCACCCGACACTTTGCGCAGTTCCTCGACTGAAACGTTTTTCTCTTTTGCAAGTTTCTCGTTGAGATAGATTTTCTCGTTGAAGTATCCGTTCACCCAGCTTCCGTTGCCGTAGAGCGCCATCAGGTACATGTTGAGCAGCGACACAGCCTTTTTCGACGAGAATTCGCCTGTCGGGATGTTGAACCGAGGGTCGGTGGCATACATGTCGTCGAAATAGCCTGTCGGCGTCACGAAGATGCAGGCGTTGCCGCCAACGTTTTTCTCAATGGCGGCAAACAGACGCTCAAGCTGATGGTCGAGACGTAGATATTTGTCCTGCAGCTCGATGCGGCTGTCGTTGTCCGACGCATATCCGTAGGGTGCTGCGGTGTATGCGATGTTGAGCATGTCGACCGTGGCGCGTTTGCCCAGAGCCATATCATTCAGACAATTGATGGCCACCGAGGTTATTTCCTCGTTGACGAGAGCCGAACTCTTGAATTTCTCTACGCCGTCGCCGTCCTTGAACGTGTATTTGAAAGGATAGAACGTGCGGTGGAGAGGAATGTCGGGATATTTGTTGATGTCCATACTCGGACGCCAGGTCAGCGTGTCGAGGCGTGAGCGCAGAGGCATCAGCATGTTGCGGGTCGAGATGGTTGTAGGGTAGTCTTTGTAGAATGTAGACGAAGCCCATTTACCTGTTTTGTCGCTTATCCAGAAAGCGCCGTTGGCAGCGTGTCCTGCCATCAGAATGGCTTGTTGTGCGTCGGGGGCGATGGCGTATACGTCGCCGATGCCGTTGTTGTCCATACGCAGCTCGTCGCTGATGGTCGACACCTTTATCGCCATTGGCGAGAGCGTCTCGTCGGTGGCGTTGCCAATAAATTTAGGGTCGTTGAGAATCAGCGTTACGCGGCGCGCCTCTTCGTTGTAGACTGTGGCGCCTGTGATGCCGTTGACGTTGGGATAAGTGCCGGTGTAGATTACGGCTGTCGACGTCGTCTTGTCGAGCTGTGCCATGTCAAACACCACGTTGTCCAGTTGCGCGCCTTCAGCCATGAGGCGTTTGAAGCCTCCGTTGCCAAACTGCGACTGGAGCAGGTCGAGATAGTCGCCGCGAAGTTGGTCGATTGATATGCCCACAATGAGCGTAGGACGCCCCGACGACACCTGCGACAAGGCAGACATCGCCACGAGCGAGAATATCATTGAGGATATCAGTCGGTTTACTTGCTTCTTTTTTCGCATCTCTTATAGTTTACGATATAGCCTGCTGAACGCGCTAACGTGCAAAGCATCAGCGGGAAAAACGCTGCGTTTGCCGTTTGTGGCAAAGCCCGCCACGCGACAAGCAATATCAAAACAAGCGCAAAGTTAAGAAAATGATATGAATATACCCACTTTTTTGCTGATTTTATCCAAATTGTAATTGCCGGGAACAGGCAGAACGGGTTCAGCCAAAAGCCGAGCCAGTTGGGTGAGGTGGCTTCGTGTTCGGAGATGAAGATAAGGAAGAACACGAGGCATCCGGTAAGTCCGGTCAGCGTGAACCACACTGTGTCGAGCCAGCGCATCTGCTTGTGTCGCACCACGCCGAAGGCTGTCGCGCCGGCGATGAGTGCAAATGTCAGCCAGCATATAAACAGGGGCGACAGCAGGAATGGTGTGGGCGGCAGAACGGCGTTCTCGCTGCCTTCCACGAGCGTGCTTGTGCTTTCAACGATGCCCACGCGTTGTCCGGAGGCGGTTTTATAGGTAGCGCCTGCCATCTCCTTCATCAGGATTATTGGGGCAAACATCTGCTGACGGACGGAAATAGGGCGGTCGATGCCTTGTCCGAGGGCAAGGTCGATGCCGAATTGATACCACGGGTAGTTGCAGCCGTAGTGCGTCATGATGTCGCGGTAGGTAGCGTCGGGGTGTTCCGACGGCGGATAGGAGAGTCCTCCTACGGCTTGCTCTATGAGGTCGCGCGGCCGCGTGGCGCAGTTGTTGAGCACGTAATTATAGCGATATTCGCGGTTTTCGGGCAGGCAAAGCCGTTCAAGCTCGTTGAATAGCCATAATGCCTGTTGTTCAGACAGCCGCAGACGTTGTTCCACGACCTTAGAGCCTCTGCCGGCATATTCTGGTGTGAAATATTCAGTGGGGTATCCTCCTACGGCATAGTCGGTCTCGCCTTTGACAAAGCGGTAGATGAAATGAGGCTGGTTGAACGAGAACAGTCCGAAGTTATACACGCGGTCCATCGTCGCGCCGTCGGTGATACGGATGGCTGTGTGTCCGTACAGTTCAAACACCTCCTGTCCGGGAAAGCACGTCAGCAGGCTCACGTCGAGACGTTGCGCCTGTGCCGCCACGGGCATAGCGATGCAGATGATTATTAGAGCCAATAACTTTTTCATAATGCAAAGATAGTGCAAGGTGAGAGAAGAGCAAAACAAACTTGTTTGATTTTGCCCTTCCGAACCGCCGCCTATCTTATTCAAAGATAGTGCAAGGTGAGAGGAAAGAAAAGAGCTTGCTCAATTTTCTTTTCCGAACCGCAGCCTATCTTATCTAAAGGTGGTGCAAATATTAAAACGGGGTGCATCCCGCTGTGAACTGAACTGCACCCCGCTTTATGCTATGAAAGATGATTCATCACCAATAAGTGAACTCATTTATGTCGGTATATGTCGTACCGTTGATGATGACTTTGTCAGGGTCTCCGCTTGAATCCGTTGTGCCTTTGAGGAAGACATTCTTGTTGAACGCAGAGCCGTCGGAATACCGGCAGTTGATAAATTCAATGATTGAATGCTGCTTCATGCATGACACAGCGTAGTCGTAGTCATAGAGTCTGTTGCCTTCGCCGTCATTTCTGTTAGGAGCTGTCGGAAGCCAACGGTTGTCGGTGGCAGTGGAGAGGCGTTCAAATTCGCAGTCCTTGAACACGCTGCTGCCATAGCAGCGGGCGTATGGATACCCTAAATAACCGTAGTCGAATGTGCAATTTTCGAAATAACCGTCGCTCCATCCCGACATCCATCCGCGGAATGTTGTGTTTCGGGCAATAAGTTTTCCGTTTCCGGGCTGATTTGTGCAGAGTTGGAATTTAGGACCGAAATTGCAGTTCTCAAGAATGATGGTTGTGCCTGGATCCATGGCAAACACACCATAAGCCGCTCTGATGGTAAAGTTAGTGTTTCTGACAGTCAGCGTTTTTCCGCCGTTCAGATAAATTCCGCCCCCTACGTATGAGTGCTCATTAGGGTTGATGATGCCGAGTTTCACATTGTCGAGCACCACATTGTCGCTGTTGATTTTGAGATAGCATCCATCGCTGGCGCCGGCGCTGTCGTCGCGGGCGAGCGTGATGTCTTTGAACGTCACGTTGTCATTAGGTATCTGGTAGCCGTTATTTATCTTCAGCACCGAGTTGGTTCCGCCAATGATGACTACGCCTTCGGCAATGTTGGTTGGCAGTGCGAGCTGCACGTTGTCGGCGAGTTGCACGTGGCGGTTGTGGTGAGATGCTGCGTCGGCAAGCTCTTCGTCAGTGGCGATGCCGAGTGTGCCGATAAATGCGGGCTCAATCACAACGTTGAAGTCGACGCTGTTGGTGAGCAGCGATCCGTAGATGTTGGTGCGGTAGTTGCGCTGCAGCGGAACGCTCGTGAACGTGCGCTTCATCGGTGTCGTGCCGTTGGTGTAGTCGAGAGTGACGTCGGCTATGGTCTTGTAGTCGGGCACCAGCACGTAGTTCATCGACAGGTAGTTGTAGGCGGAGCCGGCAGGAAACGCCTCGGAGGCATCGGGAATGTCTGCATAGGAGAAAGTCACGTCGGTGGCGTTGCCTACGACGCTGCCCGACGCAAGGTTGATTGCCGAATAGGCTTGCGTTGCAACTTGAGTCTTTGTCACGGTGTAGCCCGATGCCGCAGCGGCGGCAAGGTCGTCTGTGCCGATGTTGAGCTGTGCGTACGGACGGTAGAGTTTTACGGTTTGCTGAAGGTTGCCGTTCACGTCAATCTCCGCTTTTGCGAAAAACGCGTCGTCGGCTTCGTTGCTGCACACTGTGGGTGCGAGTGTTGCCACTTGTGTCGTTTCGTCGAATTTCGACCGTGCGCCAACCTCATCTGCGGCAGCCCAGAAGATTACATCATACTTCTTGCCGCTTGCCAGCTGGAGCTGCACGTTTTTTGACAATCCAGTCATTTCTACGGTTTCAGCAGCTTTGCCGTCAAACATTGCCAGGGGTTGCTGTTCTCCTTGTGGATACACGGCATATTTCAGAGACTTGATTTTCGAAGCTTCGCCGAATGCACGTGTGCCTAATTCTTCTGGCAACTGGACTGTTAGCGATACAATGTTTTCACCTTCGCCCTCGGTGGTGAGCTTAACTTCATCGCTGCACGATAAAAGCAACAAGGGTGTCGCAGCGATGGCAATTAAGGTCTTAAAATTCCCATTCATAATGTATTTGTTTTTTTAAATTTGTTTGGTATGTTTATACTACAAAGATACAAACATTATATTCTAAATCAAAAAAATCAGAAAAAAAATTTCATGGAATTGCAAAAAAAACGGGGAACGGATGCTCTGCATAGTCGTTCCCCGGCTCGGTATTGTGAGAAAAAAGTGCTATTTCACGAACTTGCCAACGATGATTCTACCATCAACGGCGGCGCGGAATATGTAAGTGCCTATAATGCTCCTCGGCATCCGCCGAGTATATAAAGAAAAAATTGAGAACAATCCATGGCGGTGTAAACCGCATTGGTTGATTGCTCTCAAATCTGTCGACGCTTTCCAGAGATAGTCGCCGTTAATATACGCTGAGCAACTCCATGTCGAAGATTAGTGTGGAGCCGCCGGGAATGCCGGGCTGCGGCAGTTTGCCGTAAGCCATTTCCGCCGGGATATACACTTCCCATCGGTCTCCTACGTGCATCTGTTGCATCGCGATGCTCCATCCGGTGATGAGGTCGCTGAGCCGTGCTGCAAGCGGAGAACCCCCGCGGCTGCTGTCGAATGTGCGCCCGTTGATTGTGCGTCCGGTGTAGTGTGCGGTGACAACGCTGCGTGCCGACGGCTTGCGTCCGTCTTTGTCGCCCGATGCGATGACTTTGTAGTAGATGCCTTTGGGCAGCGGTTTCACTCCTGCCTCTTGCGCCTTGTCGGCAAGCCATTGCCGGTTTTTCTCGATGTATTCTCTTTTTGCCATAGTCGGTTTGTTTTTATTTGAAAATGTGACGTATCGTTTCCATCGGTTCGTAGAAAATCATGCGCGGACCTGAAAAGCGCATCACTTCGCGCATCTGTCGGCGCATCGACGGCTTGTAGCAGTGCACTGTGCATCGGCGGCACGACGTTTTGCGCTCTCCGAACGGGCAATGCTCCAGCCGCGACTCGGCATAGGCGAGCAGCTGACGGCAACTGTCGCAAAGCTCGCTGTTGCCTTCTTTCTTGCGGCAGTATAGGCGCACCATCACGCCGACCACGCGTTTCTCTTTTTCGATTCTTGACATATAATTGACGGTAGGGTGGAAATAAAAAAAGAGTCGCTTGAAAAAGCGACTCTTGCTGTGGGTGTTGACGGATTCGAACCGCCGACCCTCTGCTTGTAAGGCAGATGCTCTGAACCAGCTGAGCTAAACACCCTTGCTTCTCAAAAGCGTTGCAAAGGTATGGCGAATTTTTTAATCCTCCAAATTTTTCGCAAAGATTTTTTTCAGCAAAAGCTTGCCCTATGCCGTATCTGTTGGATAATCAGAATGATAATAAACGAAAAAAAATATGCCGTTACGATGCTTGCAGATTGGTGGAAATATAGTAATTTTGCAGAGTTATTGAAAATATCAATCTTAAAAACAAACATAAATGTCTCTCTCATCACTGACAGCCATATCTCCAATCGACGGCCGTTACCGCGGCAAGGTGGAGATTCTGGAAAATTACTATTCTGAATACGCGTTGATCCGCTATCGCGTAAAAGTTGAAATCGAATATTTTATCGCCCTCTGCAAACTTCCGTTGCCGCAACTTGCGGGCGTTGACCACGCACTCTTCGGAGAGCTGCGCGACATCTACGCCAAATTTTCGGTCGACGACGCGCAGCGCGTGAAGGATATCGAAAGCGTAACCAACCACGACGTGAAAGCGGTGGAATATTTCATAAAGGAGCAGTTCGACCGTCTTGGCTTGGCTCAATATAAGGAGTTCATCCATTTCGGACTCACGTCGCAGGACATCAACAACACTTCGGTGCCGATGCTCATCCGCGACTCTCTCCACGAGGCTTACCTGCCTCTGCTCGATGAGATGGTTGGCTTGCTCAACCAGTATGCCGAGGAGTGGAAAGACATTCCAATGCTTGCCAAAACCCATGGACAGCCTGCGTCGCCGACACGCTTGGGCAAGGAAATCCGCGTGTTTGCCTACCGCTTGGAGAAGCAGATAGAGCTGTTGAAGCAGGTGCCGGTGAGCGGCAAGTTTGGTGGCGCTACGGGCAATTTCAACGCCCACCGCGTGGCTTTCCCCGACCGCGATTGGCGTGCGTTTGCCAAGAAATTTCTCAATGAGAGTCTCGGCATCGAGCGTGAGGAGTGGACAACTCAGATTTCAAACTACGACAACCTGGCTGCTCTCTTCGATGCCATGGCTCGCATCAATACGATAATGATCGACCTTGACCGTGACATGTGGCAATATATCTCGATGGAGTATTTCAAACAGAAAATCAAAGCCGGAGAGGTGGGTTCTTCAGCCATGCCTCACAAGGTGAATCCAATCGACTTCGAGAACTCGGAGGGCAACCTCGGTCTGGCCAACGCAATTCTTAACCACCTGGCTGGCAAATTGCCGGTTTCACGCCTGCAGCGCGACTTGACCGACTCCACTGTGCTGCGCAATGTCGGTGTGCCGTTGGCTCACATGATGGTAGCGCTTCACAGCACCCTCAAGGGCTTGCACAAGCTGCTGCTCAATGAAGCAGCCATCAGCCGCGACCTCGACAATATGTGGAATGTGGTTGCCGAGGCAATCCAGACTATCCTTCGCCGCGAAGGATATGAGAAGCCTTACGAAACGCTGAAGGCTCTCACCCGAACCAACAGCAAGGTGGACGCCGAAAGCATCGCCAGCTTCATCGACACGCTCAAAGTGAGCGATGTCGTGAAAGAAGAGCTTAAAGCGATTACTCCTCACAACTACACTGGGTTCTAAAGCATTGAAACAGTTGTAGGAAAGCACATAATTAAAAAGAATGTTAAAATTCAGTTTCTAACAAAGCCTTTTTTAATTATGTGCTTTTCCATTTGAAAAAAATGCAGTTACTTTGTCGATGGAATTATAAATTGCAAAATTGATTGAAATCTACAAGTTTTTAAGAATTAAGATTACAAATTAATAGCAAAGATAAAAAAGACGCCGAGAGGCAGTATTTGTATATAAAAAACAATTGAATTTACTATGGAAGAGAACAAAAAGCCGAAAAGAAGACGCATCGGCGAGTCTCAGGAGATGAATGGCGAGTCAGGACACTTTGAGAAGGTTACTTACAATCCGAAAGCTTCGTTTGTGCCTACTGATTCAGCACAGGGTGCGCCTGTGGAAGGTGGAAGCGACGCAGCGCCACGTCAGGACTATCGCAGACCGAACTACAACAATCAGAACAGCTACAACAGTTATGGCAACAACCGCCAGGGTGGTTACAACAACAACCGTCAAGGCGGATACAACAATTATAACAACCGCCAGGGTGGCTACAACAACCGCCAGGGTGGTTACAACAACCGTCAGGGCGGCTACAACAACAACCGCCAGGGTGGATACAACAATGCCCAGGGTGGATACTCCGACCAGCAGCACGACGGCGGATACAACAATTATGACAACCAGCAGGGCGGCTACAACAACAACCGCCAGGGTGGATACAACAATGCCCAGGGTGGATACTCCGACCAGCAGCACGACGGCGGATACAACAATTATGACAACCAGCAGGGCGGCTACAACAACAACCGCCAGGGTGGTTACAACAACAACCGCCAGGGAGGCTACAACAACAACCGTCAGGGCGGCTACAACAACAACCGTCAGGGTGGCTACAACAACAACCGCCAGGGAGGTTACAATAACAACAACCGTCAGGGAGGCTACAACAACAATCGTCCGGGTGCAAGTTTCAACCGCCAGGGCGGACAGCGTTTCACTCCACGTCCAAAACAGATTGTCTACGACGTGCCTGAAGTGGATCCGAACGAGGAAGTACGTTTGAACAAGTTTATGGCGAATGCCGGAATCTGCTCGCGTCGTGAGGCTGACGAGCTGATACAGCAAGGACTTGTGAAGGTGAACGGAAACGTTGTTACCGAACTCGGCTCAAAAATCAAGCGCGACGACGTGGTTGAATACAACGACAAGGTGGTTACGCTCGAAAACAAATGCTATATCCTGCTCAACAAGCCTAAAGACTGTGTCACTACAAGCGACGATCCAGACGGACGTCTCACGGTGATGGACATCGTCAAGAACGCTTGCAAGGAGCGTATCTATCCTGTAGGACGCCTTGACCGCAACACTACTGGCGTGCTTCTGCTCACAAACGACGGCGACTTGGCTTCGAAGCTGACTCACCCGAAATATGTGAAGAAAAAAATCTATCAAGTGTGGACCGACAAAGACATCGCTGAAGACGATATGCAGCAGCTTGCCGACGGCATCGAACTTGAGGACGGACCAATCCACGCAGATGCAATCAGTTACGTCAACGACCACGACAAGAACCAGGCGGGAATCGAAATCCACAGCGGACGCAACCGTATCGTGCGCCGTATGTTTGAGTCGCTCGGCTATCGCGTGACTAAACTTGACCGTGTGTATTTCGCTGGCTTGACAAAAAAGAATCTGCCACGCGGACGCTGGCGTTACCTTACTCAGGAAGAAGTGAACTTCTTGAAACAAGGATCTTTTGAATAGAATTTTAAATCATACAAAATGAAACGTACAAAAATTTCAGAAATATGGGCGCCTGAGTTGATTGGCACAGACGTTTGTGTGAAAGGCTGGGTGCGCACGCGTCGCGGCAACAAGCATGTGCAGTTTGTGGCTCTCAACGACGGCTCTACAATAAAGAACCTTCAGATTGTCTTCGATATGGAGAAATTCTCCGACGAGGATCTGAAACCCATCACAACGGGTGCGAGCATCCACGTAGAAGGCAAACTCGTGGAGTCGCAGGGCAAGGGTCAGACTGCCGAGGTGCAGGCGGAAACGCTTGAAATCTACGGCACTGCCGATCCTGAGACTTATCCTTTACAGAAAAAAGGACACACTCTCGAATTCCTGCGCGAGAAGGCTCATCTGCGTCCGCGCACAAACACTTTCGGCGCGGTGCTCCGCATACGCCACACGTTGGCTTATGCAATCCACAAATTCTTCAACGACCGTGGTTTCTTCTATCTCAACACGCCGCTCATCACATCGAGCGACTGCGAGGGTGCCGGCGCGATGTTTCAAGTGACAACGCTTGACCTCAACGACATCCCTAAGAACGAAGAGGGCAAGGTGGACTATTCTCAGGATTTCTTCGGAAAGCCTGCCAGCCTTACCGTTTCCGGACAGCTTGAGGGCGAGCTTGGAGCAACGGCTCTCGGCGCAATCTATACGTTCGGACCTACGTTCCGCGCCGAGAATTCCAACACTCCGCGCCACTTGTCGGAGTTCTGGATGATTGAGCCTGAGGTTGCGTTCAACGACATCAACGACAATATGGAGTTGGCAGAGGATTTCATCAAATATTGCGTAAGCTATGCTCTCGAGCATGCTGCCGATGATATTGAATTCCTTGCAAAGATGTATGACGAGGATCTTGTTGAGCGACTCAAATCGGTTGTCAACACAGAATTTGTACGACTCACTTATACTGAGGGCGTGAAAATCCTTGAGGAGTCGGGACATAAGTTTGAATTCCCTGTTTATTGGGGAGCCGACCTTCAGAGCGAGCATGAGCGTTTCCTCGTAGAGGAACATTTCAAGCGCCCTGTAATCCTTACCGACTATCCGAAGGAAATCAAGGCTTTCTATATGAAGCAGAACGAAGACGGCAAGACTGTGCGTGCCATGGACGTGCTGTTCCCGAAAATCGGAGAGATTATCGGTGGTTCGGAGCGTGAGGAAAGCTATGAGAAGCTGAGCCAGCGCATCGAGGAACTCAACATCCCGATGAAGGATATGTGGTGGTATCTTGACACTCGCCGTTTCGGCACTGTGCCTCACTCTGGTTTCGGACTCGGCTTTGAGCGCCTTGTGCTGTTCGTGACTGGTATGACCAATATCCGCGACGTCATTGCGTTCCCACGCACTCCGGGTAACTGCGAGTTCTAATCGCAAGACATGACAAAATAATTTAGGACTGGTTTGAGGCTGAATGGCTGAAAATCAGTCCTATTTTTTTATAAAACAGACTGAATACTATGGGAAAAAGTAAATTTTTACAAGATTTCAAAGCCTTCGCGATGCGGGGCAACGTGATTGACATGGCTGTCGGTGTGATTATCGGCGGCGCTTTCGGTAAAATTATCTCTTCTGTTGTCGCCGACGTGATTATGCCTCCTCTCGGGCTGCTTGTCGGAGGAGTGAATTTCACAGACCTTAAGCTTGAGTTGAAACCTGCGGAGATGGTCGACGGCGTGATGCAGGATGCCGTGACGCTGAACTATGGAAATTTCTTGCAGACGGCGTTCGACTTTATTATCATTGCCTTGTCGATTTTCTTGTTTGTCAAAATTATCGGCAAACTGATGCGCAAAAAGGAGGAGGAGCCTGCCGCACCTCCGGCTCCAAGCAAGGAAGAGCAGCTGCTCACTGAAATCCGCGATTTGCTGAAGAAGCAGAGCGAGAAATAGGTTATTTAAGTTTTTCTTTCAGAAAACGTCCGGTGTAGCTGTGCGGGCATACCGCGATGTCCTCGGGTGTGCCCTCACACACGATGTGTCCGCCGCCGTTGCCTCCCTCAGGACCCATGTCTATCACGTGGTCGGCACACTTCACCACATCGAGATTGTGCTCGATGATTATGATTGTGTGTCCCTTCTCAATAAGACGGTTGAACGATGCCATCAGAGTGTTGATGTCGTGGAAATGCAGACCCGTGGTAGGCTCGTCGAAGATGAACATCGACGGGCGCTGCTTCTCCTGACTGAGGAAATAAGCCAACTTTATGCGTTGGTTCTCACCGCCCGACAGTGTCGACGACGATTGTCCCATCTTGACGTAGCCCAATCCCACCTGCTGCAGCGGCAACAGGCGTTTCACGATGCGTGTCTCCGTAGTGCCCTTCGACTCGCTGAAAAACTCGATGGCCTGGTTGATGGTCATGTTGAGGATGTCGTAGATGTTCTTGCCGCGGTATTCTATGGCAAGAACCTCGGGCTTGTATCGCTTGCCGTGGCACGACTCGCATTGCAGCGTGATGTCTGCCATAAACTGCATCTCGATGGTGATTGTGCCTTCGCCCTTGCATTCCTCGCAGCGTCCGCCCTCGGCATTGTAGGAGAAATATCCGGCGTCGAAGCCCATTTGTTTCGCGCCCTGCTGCTCGGCAAACAGCCTGCGGATTTCGTCGAAAGCCTTAAGATAAGTCGCCGCATTGCTGCGCGAAGATTTCCCGATGGGGTTCTGGTCTACAAATTCCACGCTGTTGATGAGCGACAGGTCGCCGCGCAGATCGGTGTATGACCCTGTGTTCTCGCAAGCCTCGCCGAAGTGGCGCAGCAGCGCGTTGTAGAGGATGTCGCGCACGAGAGTCGACTTTCCAGAGCCGCTCACGCCGGTCACCACGGTCATCACCTGCAGCGGGAAGCGCACGTCGATGCCCTTGATGTTGTTTTGCGCCGCACCGATAATCTCGATGTAGTTGTGAGTGCGCCGGCGCAGCTTGGGCAGAGGTATTTGCATCTCGCCGGTTAGATATTTTGCCGTCAGGCTGTCGGTGGCTTTGTCGAGCTTGTCGACAGGTCCTTGATACACCACATTGCCGCCTCCGCGTCCAGCCAAAGGTCCGATGTCGATAATCCAGTCGGCGGCACGCATGATTTCCTCGTCGTGCTCCACAACGACCACCGTGTTTCCCAGCTGCTGCAGGCGGCGCAACACGCGGATAAGCCGTTCGGTGTCGCGTGAGTGCAGTCCGATGCTCGGTTCGTCGAGGATGTAGAGCGACCCTACAAGGCTGCTTCCCAATGAAGTGGCGAGGTTGATGCGCTGGCTTTCGCCGCCCGACAATGACGACGACAGGCGGTCGAGCGTCAGATATTCCAGTCCCACATCGCAAAGATATCCTATGCGGGTGCGAATCTCCGTGAGCAAGCGTTTGGCGATGCGTGCGTCGGAGTCGTCAAGGCTCAAGGTGTCAAACCATTGGCGCACGTCGCTTACCGGCATCCGCACGATGTCGGCTATCGTTTTGCCGGCAATTTTCACGTATAGAGCCTCGTGCCGCAGACGGCTTCCGTGGCATTCGGGGCACGCTGTCTTTCCGCGGTAGCGCGCCATCATCACTCGGTATTGTATCTTGTATTGGTTGTCTTTCACCATATCGAAGAAGCTGTCGATGCCGTAGATTCCCGGCGCACCGTGCCACAGTAGCGCGCGCTCCTCGTCGGATAGTTGGTAATACGGGCGATGCACGTGGAAACCGCGTTTGGCGGCGGCGATGATAAACGCACGCTTCCATTCGCTCATTTTCTCTCCACGCCAGCACACGACGGCGTCGTCGTAGACCGACAGCGCCTTG
>ULZV01008121.1_pt1 | contig 14373 bp, 15 predicted proteins | sample 1963471 | NCBI WGS metagenome assembly ULZV01 (sample SAMEA4835899, study PRJEB28245) | human gut metagenome | biome: gut microbiome; material: fecal sample | place: Denmark | collected 2008 | reverse complement strand
ACATAGAGAAGTGGCGAAGGAGTATCTGAGAAAAAATCTCTCCTGAAGGAAAGGAATGACATATGTATACTGAACTGAAAACTTATCAGATTATTATAGCTTTACTGAAGAAATATGGTATTACACATTGCGTTCTGTCTGCAGGCAGTCGCAATGTTCCGTTTGTTCACTCAATTGAAGAAGACCCTGATTTTCATTGCTATTCAGTAGTTGATGAAAGAAGTGCTGGCTATTTTGCACTTGGTTTGTCGCAGGAATTGAACCAACCGGTTGTGATCTCTTGTACGTCCTCTACGGCAACATGTAATTATTGGCCGCCCGTTGCAGAAGCATTTTATCAGGGGGTACCGATTGTTGTATTGACCAGTGATCGTGATCCTGAAATGCTTGGACAGTGGGAGGATCAGATGATCGATCAGGTTGGAATGTATGATCGACATGTAAGAAAGTCAGTTAATCTTCCGATTATTAATAATCGCGATGATGAAATTTATTGTCAGCGTCTGGTCAATGAAGCATTACTAGAATTGAATCATCACGGAACTGGTCCGGTGCATATCAATATTCCGATGAAGTCCTATAACAATTCTTTTAATATTAAGACCCTCCCAGAGGTTACGAAGATTGACCGTCTTTGCTTAGATGATGCTGATGACTTATGGAAAGAGAAAATTGAAAAACTAAAAAAAGCAAAGAGGATTTTGGTTACCTGTGGACAGAACAGCTATGTTAGTCTTGCTCTCCAGGAAAGCTTAAAAGAATTTTTTGAAAAGTACAATTCTGCGGTATCAATTGAGTATATGTCTAATATTGAGATAGAAGAAGGTTTGAATCTCAATGTTTGCATGGATGCACGGTATGTTATCCCAAAGAAGGTAAAAGAATTCTTGCCTGATATTGTGATTTCTTTTGGTGGCAATATTTTTGCAGGAATTAAAGAGCAATTTAGAAAGTTTGCAGGAGAGTTTGAACATTGGCTGGTTCAGGAAGATGGCCGGGTTGTTGATCTTTATAAAAGCATTACCACGATTTTCGAATGCAAGCCAGAATATTTCTTCAAATATTGTGTAAATGTAGCTGACGAAAATCAGACGAATGACTGTGAATATTATCAGGGACTGAAGAGATATGTGGATTCGGTTATCTACCCGGATTTCCCATATTCGCATGTGTATGCAATTAAAGAAGTTGTAGAAAAAATCCCGGCAGACTCTGTATTGCATTTGAGCATTAACGATAGTATTCGTATTACGAATTTCTTTAAGCTTAATCCGAGAATTAAAACCTATGCAAATATCGGGACACATGGCATAGATGGCTGTTTGTCTTCTTTCTTGGGACAGGCCGCTACGGGAAATAAACAAAGCTATCTCGTAATTGGCGATTTGGCATTTTTCTACGATATGAATGCAATGAGACTGCGCCATATTAAGAATAATGTTCATATTTTGCTGATTAATAATGAGGGCGGATCAGAGTTTTACTTTAATCACATGTGGAAAGATGAGGCAAGTGATTTGCACACAACCGCAAGGCATCATACTAAGGCTGAGGGGTGGGTTAAATCGAACAACTTTATCTATTTGAGCGCACATGACAAAGAATCTATGCAGGAAGCTCTTAAGGAATTCATGCGTAGCGATTTAGAGAAGCCAGTCTTCTTAGAAGTGTTTACAGAAATGAAAACGGACTCGGATGTGATTTATGATTTCTTTGATCTCAGCAGACCGAAGGATGTACAGTCCGAAACGATTCGTAAAAGTAAGGAATTTATTAAGGCAACTATAGGACAGGAGAAAGCTCAGAAAATTGCGGGGCTTTTTAAGAAGTAAGGAGCTTACGATATGGGCTATAAAAGAATTATCAGGAAAATTGCAAAGTTTATTTTGGCATCTCAGCCAGATGCATTTGTACAGGTAAATGTTGGACAGATTCAATCAGGCAGCATTTTGAAGGATAAAAAGATTGTCATTACCGGAGGAGGAAGTGGCCTTGGATTTGCAATGGCTAAAAAATTCATCTCTGAGGGTGCACAAGTTGTTATATCCGGAAGAAATGCTGATAAATTGAATGCTGCAGCAGAGAAACTCGGAAATAGCAATTGCAAGACCGTGGTTGCAGATGTCTGCGATGTAGCCCATAGCAAGGAGTTCTTGGAAAAGGTAAAAGAACTGTTGGGTGGCAGGATTGACTGTTTAGTCAGCAATGCCGGAGTGTCTTTGCACGAAAATATTTATACGAATGTGACTGTAGAGGGATTCGATAAACAGTTTAACACTAAGTTTCGTGCGGGCTACTTCCTGGGAAAGGCTTTTCTTGAGATGAAAACGAAGGAAGAACAGCCAAATGCAGAACTACTGTATATAACATCTGAAACGGGTGATCAAGTATATGATATTCCGTATGGGATGACAAATGCAGCATTAAACAGCATGGTTGGTGCGTTTTCAAGAAGAGTATACCAGCAAGGAATTCGTGTGAATGCAATCGCACCGGGTGTTACTCTTACGGAAATGACAAGAGATTATGCTGAGTCAAGTGATGGTAATCTGTATAGAAATTGTGCTTCCGGCAGGACTTTCCTCCCGGAGGAAGTAGCAGAAGTTGCGTGTTTCCTTTTGAGTGATGCCTCGAAATGCATTTCTGGTGAAGTGATTCATTGTAATGCAGGAAATCACTTGAAAGCATTTTGGGATGAAAGTAAATAATGAAAGTTTTAGTGATTAATACGGTTAGATTCAAACTGAACGGTATATCGGCTGTAATAAAGAATTATTATCAGGCTATGGATAAGAAAAATCTTCAGATGGATTTTGTTGCTATTGATGAACCTAGTGATGAATACCGTAGCTTTTTCGAGGAAAGTCATCTGAGATGCTATGTATTTCATAAGAAAAATATTGTTAACTATTTTTGCAAAATCTTGGAGCTTTGCCGTAAAGAAAAATACAACATTGTTCATATACATGGTAACAGTGCAAATATGGCAATCGAACTATTTGCAGTAGCGCTTGGAGGAGTAAAAGTTCGAATTACGCATTCACACAATACTGCAACAATGCATCCATTCATGCATAACCTGTTGTGGCCAATATTTTCAGAATTATGTACAACTCGGTTGGCATGTGGTGAAGATGCTGGAAAGTGGTTGTATAGAGATAAGAATTTTACTGTTTTAAACAATGGGATTCAAACAAAAGATTATGTATTCTCTGAAGAAAAGCGTAATACGGTACGAAAAGCGCTTGGAATACAAGATGATGAAGTATTGCTTGGTCATGTCGGAAACTTTATTGAGCAAAAAAATCATTCTTTTTTGATTGATATTTTTGCAGAAGTATATAGTGAGAATCCAAAATATAAATTGATTTTAATTAGCGATGGAATGCTGATGCCTATAATTAAGGACAAAGTGCATTCTCTAGGATTGGATGATGCAGTAATATTTTTAGGAAAAACCTTGAAGGTATCAGATTATCTTCAGGCAATGGATTTGTTTTTACTCCCGTCATTACATGAGGGACTGCCAGTGGTTTTGGTAGAGGCACAAGCGGCAGGTCTTATTTGTACTGTATCGAATACGGTAGCAAAAGAGGCTGACTTGACGGGGAGTAGCGTTTTTCTGCCAATAGATTCTACTGCTCCGTGGGCAGAAGCAGTAAAAAAGCTGGGATATAAGACAAGAAACAGAGAAGAAGACTCAACGAACAATATAGCTTTAATTAAAGAAAAAGGGTACGACATAGAACAAAATGCTGATAAGTTGCGTCAAATTTATGTAAATGCGTGTGAGGGAAGATAAATGACGTATGAAGGATTGAGACTAAAAGTATTAAAATTCTGGCGACTTGGTTTGGCAAACCATAGAAAAAAGCATCTGAAATCTACAGATTTCACGATTATCTCTAATAACTGTTGGGGTGGGATGATTTATGAAAGTTACAACCTGCCCAAAGAATCGCCTACGGTTGGAATGTTCTTTATTGCAAAAGATTATATTGAATTCTTGTCTGACTTAAAAGGCTATGTCAATGGAAAATTGACTTTTATTAAGCCGGAGGAATCTCGATGGAAAGATATGCCACAGGTTTCAGGAGATAAAAGATTTGGTTCATATCCTATCGGTGTACTTTCTAATGGAAAAAACTTGATCGAAATCTTCTTCTTACATTACCACAGTGAGCAGGAAGCAAAAGAAAAGTGGGAACGTCGAGTGCAGAGAATTAACTGGAATAAGTTACTGGTGAAGTTTAACGACCAAAATGGCTGCACAGAGACAGAAGTGAACAAGTTTATGGAGACGCCTTTTAAGAATAAGGTGTTCTTTACTTGTAAGTACTGGCCAAATGAAAATGGGGGGTACACGGTTATTCACCAGTTCCCCAAGCATGAGTTTATAATGGCTTCTTATGAGCCTTTTGGAAAGAGCAAGTATATAGATATCACAAAGGTGCTGAATAATTTGTGATTCAGCCGTTTGTAATGGAGGAATCATGAAAAAAATAGATATTATAACTAAAGCAATGACTTCCGGTGGAGCAGAAAGAGTAATTGCCCAGCTGGCTAATTATTTTACTGAACAGAATGTCAGTTGCAGAATAGTTACTACCGATAAACGAGAAGTCATATATCCGCTTGATGAAAAAGTTAAAGTTGTTGCAATTGGGAAAAAATCAGATAATAAAGCAATTGATAGAGTACTGAGATATAAAAAAATCAGAAGTGTTATTCAAGAAAATAAGCCAGATGTTGTATTGACTATGCCGGAAGATACGGGCATTTATGCAATTTTAGCATTGATAGGTACAGGAATTCCAGTCTATGTTTCTGAGAGAAATAACCCATGGGTCATGCCAAATGTGAAAATCACACGATTTTTAAGAAAATTGGCTTATCCATTTGCAAAAGGCATAATTTTTCAGACAGAAATGGCGAAATCGTTTTTTTCAGAGCATATACAGAAAAAAGGGGTTGTTTTGCAAAATCCTGTGGATGCAACGAGAATTCCAGAACCATACACAGGTGAAAGAAAAAAGGTGTTTGCGGCTGTGGGGCGTTTGGAACCGCAAAAGAATTTCCAGATGCTAATTAAGGCTTTCTCAGAATTTCACAAAGAAGAAAAAGATTATCAATTGATTATTTACGGAGAAGGAAAAGAGCGCACTAATCTTGAAAAGCTCATTAAACAACTTAATCTCGAAGGCTCGGTGTCTTTACCTGGAAGAAACAAAGATGTTCTTAATGCCATTAATGATTCTGCTGCTTTCATTCTTTCTTCAGACTATGAAGGCATGCCAAATGCATTGATTGAGGCAATGTGCATGGGAATGCCTGTTATTTCGACTGACTGTCCTTCGGGGGGACCAAGAGAATTGATTCGTAACGGTGAGAACGGTTTACTTATAGATGTAAATGATGTCGAAGGTATGGAAAAAGCAATGAAGCAGCTCGTCATTGGTAGAGGTGAAACACTTGGGAAAAATGCATATTTAACAGGGAAAAAATTAACAGATCCATATATTTTTGAAGAATGGAAAAATGTACTATTTAGAGTGTGATATTTGAGAGGAAAGTATTAATGGCGCATTTAAGGATAAGAAAACAAGATATACCAATAATTACATTTTGCATAGGAATTTTTGTTTTTCCATATATATTAAGGGAACGTATATTAGGATCATTGGCATTGATTAATTTTTGGGTTTATTTTGGTTTGATTTATGGTAGTCAAAAAAATATTCTCATTCTTCCGACAAAGTATAAGAAAGGTATATTTAATGCAGCAGTATGGTTTTGTTATACAGTTGTTGCTACCTTTTTGCTTTTCTATATAAAAGAAAATGAGTGGAGTAGTGTAAGACGAATTTTATTGCTATTCGTATATATATTCCCTGCAATTTTTATATGTACAAAAATAGTTGATGTAGATAAAATTAATCGCTATTCAGATGCGTGGCTAAAAGTGCTTCAGATAGTATGTCGGTTGATGTGCATATTCTGGATCTTAGACAAACTTTTAGGTAATACCATCCAGAATTTATGGGTTAATGTATATCAAAGTAATACTTTGCTTTCTCTTATTAGGTCAGGAAGATTTGTTTCTTTTTACGGTCATGCACTAGAAAATGCAGCTTTTTTTCTAATGCTGCTAATATGGACGACAATAAAAAAAGATGAATATGGAAAGCAAAATTCCACATATATTTTGGATGTTTTTACAGCTTTGTTTGGAATTGCTATATGTGGAAGTAAGTCTGGCTTGATGTTGGCTATTTTGCTTCTTTTGTTATGTAATATAGGATTGAAAAAAGCTAAATATATGATAGCAATCCTTGTGTTATTTTTGGGACTGTATATAACAGGCACGTTCGATTTAATTATATCACGTATTATGGACGGGCTTGCAGCGGGTGATTTGTCAACCGCAAGAAATTCATCACTCGAAACCTTAATGTTAAAGGGTATTGTCGATTTCAAAATGATGGAAGGACATGCTTTCAAATACGGTGATGTAGCAATGGTTGCGGCACTGGAATATCCATTTTTACAATGGTCATTCGTTTGTGGAATTGTATTTACAGTTGTTCAATATTTGATGTATTTTATCAAACCGGGAGTACATGTACTGTTATCAAAAAAATGGAGTGTATTTATATGCATGCTTGTTTTAATGGCATTTTATAATGGAAATAACGGAATTGTATCATTTAATGATGACTTGTTGACTTATAGTCTAAATGTATGGCTAATTACGCAGGTGGCAGGTAGAAGAGATGAAGGATAGAAGAAAATGCAAAAAAAAATTAAAGTAATGCATATGATTTGGTCAATGGGAGATGGGGGAGCTCAGCAGGTAGTAATTAATTACCTGAGAGACTTCAATAATGATCCAGATATTGAAATCAAGTTATATGTATATACAAAACCAACAACTTCGAAGTATGATCTAGAGATTAAAAGAGAGGGGTACAATGTTGTTTATTTGAATAATCCAATAACAAAAGTACAGATTCCATATATCAAAAGATTTTTCCAGAGACCAGTTTCAAAAAAAGTATGGGATCAAGTAATTAAAGATTATAACCCCGATGTTGTACATGTGCATATTTCAGCACTCCTTGGTGTAACGATGCCGGGAATTATAAAAAATAAAGTTCCAGTTCGATTTGATACATTGCATAGCAGTCCATATCGTTATACAGGAAAAATTAAAAAAATTATTTCAAATGCTTTTCAATGTCAAAATGTAATCCCTATTTGTGTCACAGAGGCACAGGTAGAAGAAGCAAAAGAATGGTATGGTATTACAAAGTATGAAGTTGTTCGTAATGGTATAGACATAGAACAAATCAGGAGAAAATGCTGCTCTAAACATGAAGGAAGAGAAGTATTTGGTCTAGAAGATAATTTATTTGTCATAATTGGAGTAGGAAGATTAAACCCGATCAAGAAATTTGACCTACTGCTAGAAGCTTTTGCGAAAGTTCACCAAGTACAATCTGAATCGATTCTAATAATTGCTGGAGATGGTGAAGAAAAAGATAGGCTTATTCATTTAGCAAAGAAACTTGGCGTAGAAAAATCTGTTAGATTTCTTGGTAACATCGCTGATGTAACAAAACTTTATTGTGCGGCTGATGTTTTGGCAGTTACATCTGATACAGAATCCTCATCATTGGTAGCAATTGAAGCGCAGGCATGTGGAACGAGGTGTGTTTTGTCTGCTGGTGTTCCAAAAGAAAGTGTTCTTTTGCTGCGGACACAAAGGCTGGGGGAAAATGCTACTTCGGAGACATGGTGTAATGCGTTACTGAACGATTCTTATAAAAATACGGCGGTAGCTTCCATTGAAGATTATGAAGTGCATAATATGAGTAAAAAAATGAAAGAAATATATTTAAAGTATTATTCGGCGTATGAGGAGAAGCGAGATGTCGATACAAAGTAAAGAAGATTTATTATATTATTTGGAACAAGACCGTATTGCATTAAAGCGCCCAGCTGGTTTTGTGTTGCAAAAAGACAATATTTGGAAATTTGAAATTTTGCTCAGAAAGGCAGAGTACTATTGCAACTGTATGCTGGGCAAGTTGAAAAAGATTGGTTCTATTTATAAAAGAAGGCCATACAGATTGGGTGCAAAATGTGGAGGATTTTCCATTCCAATCAATTGTTTTGGACCTGGATTGTCAATTGCTCATTGTGGAGCTATTGTGGTAAACGATACGGCAAGAATTGGAAAAAATTGTCGTATTCATGAGGGCGTGACCATTGGAGCAACAGGAAAAAATGGACAGGCTGCAATTATTGGTGACAACTGTTTCCTTGCTACTGGTGCAAAAGTAATTGGAGCTGTGCATCTTGGAAATGATATTGCTGTGGGTGCTAATGCAGTGGTTACAAAATCTTTCTCGGAAGATAAAATCACCTTAGGGGGGGAGCCTGCAAAGAAAATAAGCAATCATTCATCGAGAGATTTCCTTGCAGACGGTTTGTTTGAAAATTAGTTTGAAAGGAGAACTAGCATGGTGAAAAAATTTATTATTACAATTGATACAGAAGGCGATGGGCAGTGGAATCCGGATGCGCCTTGTTCAACAGAGAATGCACGGTTTATCCCGCGATTTCAGGAACTTGCGGAAAAATACGGATTTAAGCCCACATGGTTAACAAACTATGAAATGGCAGAAGATCCATTTTACATAGAATACATGACAGACTGTCTGAAAAGGGATACCTGTGAGATTGGAATGCATCTTCATGCATGGAATAATCCACCAGAGTATTCGTTGAAAAAAGTAAATGATCAGAGGGATTATTTATTTGAGTATCCTGAAAACATTATGGACGAGAAAATTCGTGTTATTACCGAAAAATTGGAAAACACTTTTTCTGTCAAGATGCTTTCACATAGAAGTGGGCGTTGGTCAACAGATGAAACCTATTTCAAATTATTAAAGAAGTACGGGTACAAGTATGACTGTTCTGTTACACCGTTCATGAATTGGGAAACTTGTGTTGGATCAACAGGAAAACCAGGTTCCGATTATAGTAATTGTCCAACAAAGCCATATGAAATATATGATGGAATTATGGAAGTGCCTGTTTCTGTTCGCCCGATGAAATACATTGCTACGGATGCAATGCATTCCATTTATGGGATTGCGCATGAATTAAAATGGAGTAATAGAATTCGTTTTGCTTGGCTAAGACCCACTAAAAATCCGTCATTTATTGCTCTTAAAAAAGTATTGGATGTTGTGCGTGAGGATAGTAACTATGCTATGTTTATGCTCCATTCTTCGGAGATGATGCCAGGTGGAAGTCCTTCATTTCCAGATGAGAAAAGTATCGAAGAGTTATATGAGCGCATCGATAAGTTGTTTGCATATGCAAAGCAGAATGGATATGTAGGCTGCAAATTATCAGATTATAAAGTAGAGGATTAGTATAAAAAATGGAAAGTAACAAACAAAAAGTAGCAGGAGGGCTTTTTTGGTCTTATGGCGAGAGAATAATGGCACAATTGGTCTCGCTTATTGTATCAATTGTATTGGCAAGACTTCTTGATCCAGAAAATTATGGCGTAATATCTATCGTAATGATATTTATTACACTTTGTGATGCAATAGTTTCAGGTGGTTTTGGAAATGCAATTGTGCAAAAAAAGGATGCAGATGAACTGGACGTTAATACAATGTTGTGCTGTAGCGTTGCAGCATCATTTTTGCTATATATTGTAATTTTCCTTGCAGCTCCAGCTATTGCGGATTTTTATGATATGGATATCATACGTCCAATTTTAAGAGTACTTGGATTACGACTGCTGATTTCTGGTGTTAATAGTATTCAGCGTGCATGGATTCAAAAACGAATGCTGTTTAGACGTTTCTTCATTTCGACTTCCTTTGGTACGGTTATATCGGCTGTAGTTGGTATATCTATGGCATATAGGGGGATGGGGGCATGGTCATTGGTAGCACAATATTTGACGAACAGTTTTATAGATACGATGGTTTTGCTTATTACAAATGACTGGAAACCGAGACTACAATTTTCCTGGAGAAGAGCAAAGTCAATGCTTTCTTATGGATGGAAAGTGTTACTAACAACTGTTGTGTATACTATCGAAGGAGATTTGCGAAGCCTTATTATTGGTAAACAGTTTGGCTCTGCAGATCTGGCGTACTATGATCAAGGTAAAAAATTCCCGAATCTTTTAGTGACTAATATAAATACATCCATTAGCAATGTGATATTTCCTGTACTTTCAAAAAGTCAGGATGATTTGACTCGGATGCGTACCATATGCAGAAGGTCTATAAGAACAAGTACATATTTACTTGCACCACTTCTAATTGGATTAATTGCAGTAGCAAACGAATTCGTTCAGGTAATTCTATCAGAAAAATGGCTTCCCTGTGTACCATATCTTCAGATTCTAACATTAGTTTTTTTAGTAAGACCCTTGACTACGACATGTCAGCAAGCGATTATGTCCACAGGGAGAAGTGATATAACTTTAAAAATAATGATTACAGTAAATGTAACAGATATTGTATTGTTGCTTGTGGCGGTATTTGCAATGAAGAGTGTGCTTATGATTGCGGTAGGAGCGTTACTTACGGAGATTGTAAGTTTGGGATTGTTTATGAAATATGTAAAGAAATGTATAGGATATACATACAAAGAGCAAGTGCTAGATATTGGACCAAGTCTCCTTGTGGCAGTATCAATGGGAATTATTGTGTATTGCGTTGGATTGCTAAAACTTAAGGCTGGGTTTTTACTGATTGTACAAATTGTAATTGGAGCGATTTATTATATATTAGTATCTTATATTCTGCATTTTGAACCATTTGAGTATATTTTAAAGATGGTAGTCGAAAAATTCAGAAAATGAAGAATTGGGAGGGTGACAATATGGTGACTAATCATAAATGTATCGTTTTTGCTGAAGAACATTACAATCCGTTGGGAGTTATAAGGAGCTTAGGAGAGAATGGAATCAAGTCCATTGGCATTTTTATAAATAGTAAAGAAAAACTAGCATCTAAGAGTAAATATTTGCAAAAAGTTTATTATGTCAAAAACAGAGAAGAGGGCTACGAAATCCTCCTAAAGGAATATGGAAATGAAAGGGAAAAGCCATATATATTTACATCTGATGATATCACAACTAGCTTTCTTGACCATAAATATGATTTGATTAAGGACAAGTTTGTATTCTATAATGCCGGATATAAAGATAGAATTACGCACTACATGGGTAAGGACACAATCCTTCAACTTGCGGAGAAACATGGGATTCCTGTTCTGAAAAATATTGTTGTTGACAAAGGGGAGATACCAGAAGGATTAGAGTATCCCTTGATTACTAAAGCTGCTATTTCAACAATCGGTGCTTGGAAGAAGGATGTATTTATATGTAATAATCAGAAGGAACTTGAGGAGGCATACAAGCATATTCGTAGTTCTCGTGTAATGCTTCAAAAATATATACACAAAAAAAATGAGTTGGCTCTGGAAGCTGTCAGTGCTAATAAAGGAACAAATTTTTGTGTGACTATTGCATCCACATATAATTATATTCTGCCAGATACATATAGCCCATATATGACTGTAACTAATTTCAAAGACGAAGATTTAAAGTCGAAATTGGAAGCAATGATTCGAGAAATTGGTTTTGAGGGAATTATGGAAATAGAATTTTTAATTGATCAGGATGATAAATTCTATTTTGGTGAAATAAATTTTAGAAATTCAACTTGGAGCTATGCATCAACATGCGCAAAAATGCCACTGCCAATAATGTGGATTGAAGCCATGGAGAATAATGTCAAGTTAAAAGATAGAGAGAAAAAGGTTCCGGATAAATTCACTGCGATGGTTGAAGTGTATGATTATCGAACGAGAGTTAAGACTAAGCAAATTAGTTTAATGAAATGGTTTAATGATCTAAGAAAATCAAATTGTAAATACTATATTGGGAAGAACGATTTTAAACCTGTTTTTGCATGGATGATGGAAAAGATTAAAAGATGAGTTTATTTTAGTGGAAAGGAAAATCTATATATTACGAATAGATCATATGTGTGTATAAGTTATGAATAAGAGATTATTTCAAATTTTATCAATTTGTGGAGCCTGCATTTCTTTCTATATAGGAGCAGGATTTGCAACCATGCAGGAGGTGCTTCAGTATGAAGCATCTTACGGTTCGAGATTTTTTTTGGTCATTTTAGTAGTTGCCGGTATCTATATCTACACTAATCTCTCTTTTGCCACAAACGGGAATCGTCTTAAGATAGCAAGAGGTGGTGATATATATGGAATATATTGCGGTGTTTTTGGAAAAAAGTTCGGAAAAATAGCTGCTGTGTTTTTTGATTATTTTTCAGCTTTTTTCTGTTATATGAGTTTTGTTGTAATGTGTGGTGGAGCAAACGCTACATGTACACAGCAATGGGGACTTCCAAGCGGTATTGGTGCAATTGTATTGACAGCTTTAGTAGTTGGGACAGTTATTTTGGGACTGGAGGGAATTGTAAACACACTTGGGAAGGTTGGACCGATAATAATAGCGATGATATTGATTGTATCGATATATACTGCTATTACAGGAATACCAAACTACAGTAGCAATGTTCAAGCTGTTGATGCTGGTGTTTATTCGTCAGTTATAGCGCAGGTCGGAAATGGAAATCCTCTATTATCTGGAGCTTCTTATGGTGGATTTGTTATTTTATGGTTTGCAGCATTCTTGGCAGAAATTGGGTCAAAAAATAATTTAAAAAATGTAAATTTAGGAATGCTGTTATCGGTACTGTTCATTTTTGGAGCCGCATCAGTTTGCTGCGTTGCATTAATTGGACATATCAATGTGACTGCAGCGGCTGATATTCCAGCTTTAGTTTTGGCTGGTCAGATTTCACCAATTCTTGCACAAATATTTGCAATTATTATATGTGCTGGAATTTATACGTCAGCTGTTCCACTTTTATGGACTGGCGTTAGGAAAGTGTCGAATGAAGGAACTAAGAAATATAGGATCATTACAATTGCTGGCGGTGTGATTGGATGCATAGTTGCCTGCTTTATTCCATACAAGGGTCTGATAAATGTGTTATATGGAATGAATGGATATCTTGGTTTTGCGCTTATTTTCTTTATGCTAGTTTATGATACCAAAACCAAAATGAGCAGAAAGGTTAAATGTTAATGTTAGTAAAAAAAATAGCACATCGAGTGATAAGTCTGTATAAACGGCAGGATCATATCAAATATGCAAGATCGCTTGGTGTCAAGGTTGGAGAAGCCAGCAGATTTGTTGACAATCCTACATGGGGATCCGAACCATATCTTATTTCAATTGGTGATCATGTGCTGATTTCTGGAAAGGTGACGTTCCTTAATCATGACGGTGCAACATGGGTTTTCCGTGAGAAAGGTCCGTATAAGGATACTTACAAATTCGGCCCAATTAAAATCGGCAATAATTGTTTTATCGGATTTGGTGCGACTATTCTTCCTAATGTAACTATAGGCGATGATTGTATAATTGCTGCAGGAAGTATGGTAACAAAGAGTGTTCCGGCTGGAGAAGTCTGGGGGGGGGATCCCGGCTCATTTCATTACTAAAACGGAAGACTATGCCAAGAAATGCTATGAAAATAGGTTACCGTATGATCCTGTGCTAATACAAACTGATGCAAAAAATGAGATGTTACGTGTGTTGAGAATGGAGAAACAAAATGATTGATACAAAAGAAAAATTGAAGCATTGCTTGGCTGTGGAAAAAAATATTTATTTTCCAGGGGGGGGGGTAAGACTTCCGTTTGGAATCCGTGAAAAAGATGTGCTTTACGGTTATATTTTTAATTTGAGAAATGCAGAATACCATTTCAATACCTGACATAAGTTGCGATATGCATTTTATAAATTTCATCTTTATAGGATGTCGAATTTGTACTCAATTCATATTGGAATGAATGTTTGCGATGAAGGATTAAGCATTGCCCATGTTGGGCCGATTATTATTCATGGAAGAAGCAGAATTGAAAAAATCTGCGAGTTCATGTAGGCGTTAATATAGGAGCAAACGGTGGAGAACCACCAGTTTTTGGCGATAATGTTTATATAGGCCCAGGAGCAAAGATATTTGGAGACATTAAAATTGCAAGTGGATGTCGCATTGGTGCAAATGCAGTGGTGTGCAAAAATTGCGAAGAAGAAAATAGTACATTAGTAGGAGTGCCTGCTAAAAATGTTACTGTCTTGTAAATAACCAATATTTTAAGAAAACGGAGAAATTGCAATGGCTATGGATAAGATGTTAAAAACTATAAATGAGCAAATCCAAAATATTGCAC
>ULZV01000874.1_pt1 | contig 14496 bp, 9 predicted proteins | sample 1963471 | NCBI WGS metagenome assembly ULZV01 (sample SAMEA4835899, study PRJEB28245) | human gut metagenome | biome: gut microbiome; material: fecal sample | place: Denmark | collected 2008 | reverse complement strand
GGAAGTCGGGTGGAAAGTATACCCGCCGACCATTTCAACCATTGTGTTGCAGTGGTAAAATTAAGCAACGGTACCTATATGCCTTTAGACCCGACCTGGGTGCCCTTCTGCCGGGAACTTTGGAGCAGTGCCGAACAACAGCAAAACTACCTCCCCGGTGTACCGGAAGGTTCGGATCTTTGTATTACGCCTGTTTCCGCTCCCGAAAACCATTATTTTCGCATCAAAGCCAATAATAAACTGGACAAAAACGGTAAACTAACCGGACAATTCACCCTCACAGCCGAAGGCCAATCCGACCTGAATATACGCCGGATATTCACTACCGGCTGGCAAAGCGACTGGAAAAATTCGATGGAAAGCCAATTGCTGAGTATTTCTCCCAAAGCCAAACTATTGAAAGTAGACTGGGGTAAAAATCCCAAAGACTATCAGGCAGCCCCGATCAAAATCACATTCTGGTATGAAATTCCCGATTATGCAATCATCGGCAACGACGAAATGGCGCTGGTTCCTTTGACTATGCACGGACTTTACGACCAGGTTCGCTCATACCTCCGGATCGACACAGATATTCCGGAACGTCAGTATGGATTTAAAGACGGCTGTTCCCGTTTGGTGGAACTGGACGAGACGATTCAGTTACCTCAGGGATATCGTCTGGTGCAATCCGTCGAAGATAACCGGAAGAGCCCGGCAGCCGATTTTGAAGGCTATATCCGGCAAGAAAACAATAAAATCGATATACACCAAAAACTGGCCTTGAAAAAAAGAGTATATGAAGCCGGGGATTGGAACGGTTTCCGTACTGCCGTAAATGCTCACAAAGCTTTTGGCAATCACCTGATTATTAATAAATAAATCCGATCAGATCCGATATGAAAACAAATACTATAAAAAACCTGTTTTTCTGGATATTCCTCCTTTTTTCCGGTTCTTTGTCAGCCATCCCTTCCGAAGCGGAATTCCGGAAATTAGCAGAAACCTGGACTTTACATCAGGACGGTAGCCAGGAATATCGTTATTACAAAGAGCTGACCCTCTTTACCCATACAGCGATGAACTCTACTTATGGCCAGACTTTTATCACTTATAATCCCGATTTTCAGGAATTAAAGATACATAGTGCCTACGTAAAACAAAAGGATGGAACGACGATCCAAACTCCGGACAATGCCTTTGTCGAAGTATTGCCTGCCGGTGCAGCGGATGCTCCGGCCTACAATCGGTTGAAAGAAATGGTCATCGTACATACAGGACTTGAATTAGGAGCTACGATCTATCTGGATTATTCGGTTATTTCCAAGGCAGGGTATCTCCCGGCAATCGATGTATGCAAACCATTAGAAGAAAGTTCACCGATAAAGGAATACAGCCTGACCTTCAATTTACCGGCCTCCGTTATTCCGCATTATGCCCTTCTTCAGCTAAAAGCGCAACCCCAAAAATCGCAACGACAAGACAGGCAGCAACTGAAATGGACATTCCGCAATCTACCGGCCCGATCGAGAGAACAGGGTACCGGTTTACAGAACGGTGATCTGGCCGGAATTCTGTTTACCACTTATCCCACAGCTGCACAGGCTTTACAAAACCTTTACCGGCAATTCGATCCGGCTCCCACCCCACAGATCCAGGAGTTAGTACAACTCATAACCGAGGGATGTCAGTCGAATTCAGAAAAAATAACCCGTATCCAACAATATATTCAAACGGAGCTGAGCGATTGTCCGCTCTCCCTCTCTGAAACCGGTTTCCGATTCCGTCCTTCGGCCGAAGTGATCCGGACAGCTTATGGAACTGGTATAGAAAAGGTTAATTTGATGACCAACTTATTACGGGCTGCCGGAATAAAGGCAGTACCTGCAGCCGCTTATTCCATCCCTTCGGAAACAGACAGCTGCGGTCTGAATGCAATCCGGGAATTTGTCATATTAGCCGAGGCTGACGGACGACCTTATCGGTTGAGCGTCCAAAATGCCGATCCGGCTGCAACAGACTGCACTTTCCTTGTCGATTTAGCCGAAGGGAAGAAATCGCTTCCTGATCCCCCTATCGCTTCGATCGGTTATCAGGCTTCGATCGTCATCACTCCCCAACAAGAAGCCGATATGGACATCAAAGCTACCCTCAATAATCTATTGATTCCCTATACTTCCAACTACGCCGGTACCTTACTACCCGGTATTCGGGAATATACTGTCACTCCGGGTGAAAAAACGACGACTATTTCCGGTAAAGGAAAAGCGGGATTGAAGCAGGAAGAAAATTATTACTTTTTTTATCTTCCTGTCTGTTATAAAGGAATAACGGGAAAATCCTATGCCTATTACAACACTTCCCGGTCAAAGAATTTATATTTACCGGCTTCGGTAGACGAAAATTATTCTTATGATATCCAGCTTCCTGAAAATCTGACTCTTTGTACACCGATTCAAGAAAAGAAAATCGATAACCCTATCGGTAGTTTCAAAATAACGCTGACTTCCGAAGGTTCTAGTCTCCACATCGAGCTAGCCCTTCAAATCAAAAAGCAACTCATAACGCCGGCCGAATATCCGGCTTTCCGTTCTTTGATAACGGAATGGACCGACCGGACCCGTAAACCGATACTTTTCAAAACGGTACAATAAATACGAAACGCCCCCAAAGCCGAGGCCTGAGTTCTAAATGACACTGAACTCAGGCCTTTGCGTTTTTACAAAAGTTGAAAGAACGACCAAGGTTACAACGGTTAGGCTTAATTTCTGAAACTTTTGCAACCATTGCAACTATTAACCGGAAAAGTAGCTCGCATCAACTTTTCTACTTCAGAATCGTTACATGATAAGAAAATTCAATTTCAAATTGAAAGTAAATCAAATTGAATTCAAAAACATTATTATTCAATCTGTTAAACTTTATTGCAAAGTTAACTGGGAACAAGAATTGTTTTATTTTTACAGTCAAAAACAGATCTGATATGCACCATTCAAACCATAGAATCGGTTTTAAATCCAAATTCGGGGCTATAGCAGCTTTAGCAGGTTCGGCAGTCGGTTTAGGAAATATCTGGAAATTTCCCTATGTGGCAGGTACAAACGGCGGAGGAGCTTTTTTACTCGTCTATATATTCTTTACCATAGCCATAGGCTTACCGGTGATGTTGGCCGAATTTTCTTTAGGACGTCGTTCCCAACAAAATGCACTCGGTACTTTCCGCGTATTGGCACCGGGCACGAAGTGGTTTTTGTTCGGTCTCCTCTCGATTATTGCAGCCACTCTGATCCTTTCATTTTATGGAACGGTTTCCGGCTGGACGCTCGAATATGTGTGGTTGTCGATAAGTACCTCCTTTCACGGGCAAAGTGCAGAAGATATAAATTCCATTTTCACCAATTTCATTTCCCATCCTTACAAAGCACTCCTTTGGCATATCGGTTTTATGTTCCTTACCGGAGCGATTATCATGGGAGGGGTGCAAAAAGGGATAGAAAGGTATTCCAAACTGATGATGCCCCTACTGTTTATCATCATTATTGCGTTGAGTATTAATTCTATGACTTTAAGCGGTTCGGCAGAAGGCTTGAGATTCTTATTCTTTCCCAAACTGTCCGAGCTCACCGCCGATAGTATTTTATCCGCTTTAGGTCAGGCTTTTTTCTCACTTTCTGTGGGGATGGGTATTCTGCTGACTTATGCTTCTTATATTCCTAAAAACGACAATCTGACCGGTATCTCCCTGAAAGTAATTATCACCGATACCCTGGTTGCCATTTTAGCGGGTATCGCTATTCTGCCGGCCGTATTTTCTTTTCATATCGATCCACAAGCCGGTCCGGGATTGGTTTTCCTGACTCTCCCTAAAGTATTTCAGGGACTGCCTGCAGGTGAAATTTGGGCGATCCTTTTTTTCATCCTGCTCACTTTCGCCGCCCTGACTTCCGCCATATCTTTACTGGAAGTGCCGGTAGCCTATCTTGTTGAAGAAAAGAAACTGAAACGCCCCTGGGCTACGGTAATCGCCACGCTGGTCATCACTTGTATCGGTAGTTTCAATACTCTCTCATTCGGACCCCTCCGCCATGTACAAATTTTCGGAATGAGCCTTTTCGATGCCTGTGATTATCTGTGTTCGAATATATTACTTCCTTTGGGAGGTATTCTGATTTGTATCTTTGCCGGATGGTACCTGGATAAAAGCATCCTCTACAGTGAAATCAGCAACAACGGCAGTTTGAAAACCCGCTTCTTCCGGCTCTATACTTTTATTCTCAAATATATAGCCCCTATCTGTATATTCCTGATCCTCCTGAACGTACTGGGAATCATTTAAAAAGTAAAAGGCTATAAGCTAAAAGCTATAGGCTATAAGCTAAAAGCTAAAGGCTATAAGCTAAAAGCTATAGGCAGTTCGAAATATATGCTTATAGCCTTTAGCTTTTAGCCTTTAGCTTTTAGCCTTTAGCTTATAGCCTTTAGCCTTTTACCTTTTTCAACTCTTCCCGCAGAAATTTACCGGTCTCCGATTTTTTGCATTCAGCTACCTCTTCGGGTGTACCTGTAGCCACGATCTTTCCTCCTTCTTTCCCCCCTCCAGGTCCCATGTCGATCAGATAATCGGCCACTTTAATAACATCGAGGTTATGCTCGATAACGATGACAGAATTTCCTTTATTCACCAGTTTCTGTATAACCTCCAACAGTATATTGATATCCTCGAAATGCAATCCCGTTGTCGGTTCGTCGAGAATATAAAGTGTCTTACCGGTATCTTTCTTTGCCAGTTCAGCCGCCAACTTGATTCGTTGTGATTCTCCACCGCTCAAAGTCGTACATTGCTGGCCCAGTTTCACATAGCCTAATCCCACATCCTGAAGCACCTTCAGCTTTTGTTGCAAGAAAGAGACATTTTCGAAAAACTCGACTGCCTGATTGATCGTCATATTCAGCACATCGCCGATCGATTTTCCGCGATACCTCACTTCCAGGGTCTCTTTATTATATCTCTTTCCATCGCAAGCTTCACAATGCACATACACATCCGGCAGGAAATTCATCTCTATCGTCTTCACTCCGGCTCCCTTACACTCTTCACAACGTCCGCCGGGAATATTGAATGAAAAACGTCCGGCTCCATATCCGCGAATCTGAGCTTCCGGCAACTTCTCGAAAATCTTACGTATATCGGTAAAGATACCGGTATAGGTCGCCGGATTCGAACGGGGGGTACGGCCCAAAGGACTTTGATCCACCACCACTACTTTATCGATATGTTCGATTCCCCCGATAGCTTTATAAGGAAGAGGCGAGGTAATCGCGCGATAGAACTTTTCGGTCAGGATCGGATGCAAAGTCCCGTTGATCAACGACGACTTGCCACTTCCACTGACTCCCGTCACACATACCAACATCCCTAAAGGAATGCTTACATCTACTTTTTTCAGGTTATTCCCCATACATCCTTTCAAGGTCAGGAATTTTCCGTTTCCTTCCCTTCTTTTTTCGGGTATCTGTATTTTTTTGGTACCATTCAGATATTGAGCTGTCAGACTATCGCTCTTTTTAATATCGTCGATCGTACCGATAGCGGTAACTTCTCCCCCTTTCCTACCGGCTTTTGGGCCCATATCGACAATATAATCCGCACTTTCCATCATCTCCCGGTCATGTTCCACTACGATCACCGAATTTCCATTATCCCTCAATTGTTGCAGGGAATGGATCAGCCGCCGGTTGTCTTTTTGGTGCAAGCCGATACTCGGTTCATCCAGAATATACAACACATTTACCAACTGTGAACCGATTTGAGTAGCCAAACGTATCCGCTGCGATTCCCCGCCGGACAAGGTCATAGATTGACGATTCAAAGACAAGTATTCCAAGCCCACATCCAAAAGGAACTTCAACCGGGTACGGATTTCTTTAAATATCTCTCCGGCAATCTGCCGTTGTTTGTCTTCGAGCTGTGCTTCGGTGGTACATACCCATTCATACAAATCGCTCAGTTCCATAGAAGCCAGTTCAGCAATATTTTTACCGGCAATCCGGAAATTCAAAGCTTCCTGATTCAAGCGCTGCCCGTTACATACGTCACATTTTACAACCGAAATAAACTGTTCGGCCCATTTATTCGCTTTTTTCGAAGTGCTATTCTCCTCCTGCATAGTGACATACTTGATAATACCTTCGAAATTATAAAGCGAATTGGAAGAGACACCCAAAGCTGTATTCTCTAACCGGATTTGTCCGGGATAACCATACAGGATATCCGTCAAAGCCTCTTCCGAAAGCTCCCGGATCGGAGTATGCAATTCATAGCCATGTTTTTTCAACACCGTCTCTATTTGCCAAAAAAGAATGCTATTTTTATATTTTCCCAGCGGTTCGATCCCTCCTTCATAAATCGAAAGCGCATTATTAGGAATGATCTTATCGATATCGGCCGCATTCACATACCCCAACCCTTTACATTTGGGACAAGCTCCGTGAGGGGAATTAAAAGAGAAAGAATGAGGAGCAGGATCCCGGTAAGAAATCCCGGTATCCGGACACATCAGATGCCGGCTATAGTATTTAATATCCCCGCGATCCAACGGTTTAACCATCATCACCCCTTTACCGTTTTTCATGGCAGTAGCCACCGAGCTTTTCAGGCGTTTCAAATCGATATGGTCGACAATCATCTTATCGATCACAATCTCGATATCATGGATTTTATACCGATCCACACTCATACCGAGTCCGATTTCACGGATCTCCCCGTCTACCCGTGCCGAAATGAATCCTTTCTTCCGTAAATTTTCGAAAAGCTCTTTGTAATTTCCTTTCCGTCCTTTCACTACCGGTGCTAAAAGCAGAATCTTTTTTCCAGCGAAATCTTTCTGAATCAATTCGATGATCTTCTCATCCGTATATTTCACCATCCGGCTCCCTGTAACATAAGAATAAGCCTCGCCGGCACGTGCGAAAAGCAAACGCAAAAAGTCATAAACTTCGGTCGTCGTACCGACTGTCGAACGGGGATTCTTATTAGTCGTTTTTTGTTCGATAGAAATAACCGGACTCAATCCTGTAATTTTATCGACGTCCGGACGTTCCATCCCTCCCAGAAACTGACGGGCATAGGCCGAAAAAGTCTCCATATACCTACGCTGTCCTTCTGCATATATCGTATCGAAAGCCAGAGACGATTTCCCACTCCCGCTCAATCCGGTAATGACAGTCAGACTATTCCGCGGAATAGTCAAATCTATATTTTTCAGATTATGCTCACGTGCACCGTAAATGACAATCTGTCCCTCTTCTTCCTGAAATTCTTTCATTTTTTCAATCCTTACAAATAACTTGCAAAGTTAAGGAAAAAACAACAAACAGGAAATAAAAGGTTTTAAGTAAAAGGTAAATAAAATAAAAAAAGGGAGACATTTTCGTAGATTCTTTATATCGGAAAATAGTGGGATTAATGAAAAGATGTTATTATATGTGCGTGCGTCTGTGTGGTGTATATGTGCGTGGTGTATTATTCCCGTAGATCACTTTCCAAAATATAAAGAACTTTTCCGAAAATCAGCTTGTTGATAAGCTTCCTCTCCCTCGTGGTGTGTGCTAAATAATCTTAATCTAAATAACAGCTAAAATAAAATCATAAATTCAATCATCATTTACACTCTCTTCTACGGGCAAAACCAACCCGAGGTTACCATTTTTCGATTATTTTTGAAATAAAATATTCACCATTATCATATCATACGAATAATCAATCACTTATTTTTCTCTCTATTGTTCCAGTAAAAGGCAGGTATATTTTTTTCTTTCTATTCCGAGTTCGGTTTTTGTGTCATCAGAACAAGTCATCCTATCGGCAAACGGATACCTGGGTTACCCGGTCGGAACAGTTTTCTATAAGGTATCGATTTCTTAGTTGATTTATAATGTAAAGTTCCGGGAAATCATAATCAGACTCGAAATAAAAACCTATCTTTGCGAGGAAAAACACACGAACGGCATGCAAAGCCTATTGGTTATTCTGATTGTAATTACAGGTATAATTTTACCTACTCAAGTAAAAGGAGAAAGGGAAGATTATATTTTATTAATCAGTTCATACAATAGTAATTCAAGCTGGGCAAAAACGCTCGAGGCTTCATTCCGTCAAGAATTAAAAAAAAACGATTGCCCCTACCCGGTATATAGCGAATATTTAAATACCGATTTGTTTGCTTCACCGGAAATCTGGATTCAAAGTACCCGTTTCATTTTGAACAATCATCGGTTACATCCCCCCAAAATGGTTATCCTCATCGCGGATGCCGCCTGGATGGCCTATCGGTATACACGTCAGGACTCCTGGAAAAATGTAGATGTTTTATTAGTCGGAGTAAAAAAATATAGTTTAGACCTGAGTGAATACCTTCATCCTACCCGATTGTCTGCCCATAACTTTCAGCTTACCCAAGATTTATGCCGATCTTATAATGCCACCGGAATTACCGAAGACATATACATCCCGCAAAACATACAGCTCATGCAGGCTTTACGTCCTGATTTACAAGAAATCGCCGTTATCGGAGATTGCCAGTTTTTCGGGATTTATTCTACCCTTCTGGTAAAAAAATACCTTCAAGAATATCCTTCCGATCTGAAATTCACTTTTCTGGACGGCCGTTTCCTTTCGACCAACACGCTATATGAACGTTTGCAGCATCTTTCGCCGAATACCGGTATATTACTGACTGGCTGGATGCAGGATGCAGAGGGGTACTTATACGATCATGAAAAAGTACACCATAATATTTGCCAATTGGCTCCGACTCCCGTATTCTCTGTCACGGATTGGGGGAATAACAATATCGATTATATCGGAGGATATTATGCTGAAAGTTTCGATTACGGGGTTTTATTGTCGGAGCTGGCTCTCCGGGTTCTCGGCGGAGTACCGGCTAAAGTTATTCCCCTCCAGAGCAATACTCAATCCCTCGGTGTACATATCAATGAAACTCTATTGGAAGCCAATCATTTAAACATCGGCAATTGTAACACCTCCCGGCTCTATTTCTATAATCGGCCTCCGACCTTTTGGACTAAACACCGGACACTCCTGTTGTTGTGCGGAGGTAGCCTGGGGGGTGGTATTCTCATTTATCTGGTCATTTTCACTTCATTACGATTTGTTTTTTATCGGAAAAAATTGGACAAAACACAAAGTGAAATCGATACTTCCATGAATAACCAGGAACATTTATCCGCAGCCTTACGGATTTTCCTGGAAGCTAAAAATGAAAAGGAGTCCGTGGAAAAAATTCTGCAAAGGATGTTGAAAGAACTGGAAGCAGACCGGGCTTATATTTTCGAATTCGATATGCAACACAATACCAGCAAGAATACATATGAAATTTGTGCCGATACGGTCCCCCCTCAAATCGAATATCTTCAGCATATTCCCAATGAGGATATTCCGTGGTTGTATAGTCAGATGCAGGAAGATAAACTATTGATCACCGAAGACCTGCGCGTGACACAAAAAATCAAATTCGAAAAAGAGCGCCAACTCCTGCTGGAGCAAGGAATTATCTCTATGTTCGTCGCCCCCCTTCATGTGAACAACCAATTGTGGGGATATGTCGGGGTCGACTACGTCCGGCAAGTCCGCCCTTGCAGCCAGCAAGATAAAATCTATTTGCAAACCCTGGCCCAAATTTTATGTATAGGCATCGAACATTTCCGCAGTGAAAAACGAAATACCCAATCCAAACGACGGGTAGCGGAACTCGAATCACTTTTCAGTTTTGCTTCGATCCAGGCCCATATCGGAGTAGCTCAATGGAACGTATCTACTTGCCAGGGATTTGCTACCGATCAGTGGTTTATCAATTTAGGAGAAACCACCCGGGATATCACACAAGTGATCGATACTTACCGATATATGCATCCGGAAGACCGGACAGCATTATTACAATTTATCGACGAAGCTGCTCAGGGGCAAGCCCATACTTGCGGCAGACATGTCCGCATCCGCCAGAACAACGAATGGCATTGGTATAAATATCATGCCTCTCTTCGTGATCCTCATGCTTCCGGCGAACAAGTCGAACTGGTCTTTCTGAGTGCAGATATCGATAATCTGAAAAAGATCGAAGCGAATTTGATTCAGGCAAAAGCCAAAGCAGAAGAATCGGATCGGTTGAAATCCGCTTTTATTGCCAATATGAGTCACGAAATCAGAACTCCGCTCAATGCCATTGTCGGTTTTTCAAATCTACTGGCCAGCGAAATGGACTTCAGCGAAGAAGATAAGGCCGAGTATACCCGGATTATCTCTGTCAACAACGACCTTTTGCTTCAACTGATCAATGACATTTTGGACATCTCCAAGATTGAAGCCGGTGTGATGGATTTTACGGAAAACACAGTGGAACTGAATCAATTTTTTCAGGAAATCGAATCCGTCTTTCAACTAAAAGCCAAAACCGGTATCGAAATTAAATTCATACCAGAACAGGCTGAAGAGTATGCAATCAAAATCGACCGTATACGCCTCAATCAGGTGATTTCTAATTTCCTGAACAATGCGTTGAAATTCACCCGACAAGGCCACATTTTTTTCGGCTACCGACTCCGGGAAAAAGATATTTACTTTTATGTAGAAGATACCGGAATCGGTATTCCGAAAGATCAACAAGCCAGTGTCTTCCGTCGCTTTGTCAAATTAAACAATTTCATCCAGGGAACAGGATTAGGCCTATCGATCTGTTCTACTATCATCGACAAATTCAACGGAAAAATCGGAGTAGAATCGGAACCGGAGAAAGGATCGACTTTCTGGTTCACGATTCCCAGGGATTAGGCCGGAAAACCACTGTTCCCAGTTAAAACAGTCAACCCCAATTTCTGATCTCCTTGAATTACAACAACTTTTGTAACCGTTGAACGGTACTCTTCGTTTAAAAGCTTTCAGTTTGTAAGTTATTTATGAAATCTTCTGCACCGAACACATAAAGTTTATACACTTTGATAAACTCAAAAACGAACATTTTTACTTGGTTTTCAACGACTTCTATAAGGAGAGCAGGTCAAAGTCGTAATCTTTTGAAAATTATTACTTTAAATTTCGGGAAAAATAATACCTTTACGCCGGAGATAGCTATTCTTTCAACCAATTTAAACGTTCCTTTTTTCAGTGAACTATATATTCCGGGGTACGTTTACATGAAAAAACAAATCTTATGCTTGAAACTTTACAGCAATTAGACCAACAGCTGTTGTTAACACTGAACGGCTTACATTCTCCCTATTGGGATAGTTTTATGTGGCTTTTTACCGGAAGATTTATCTGGATCCCGATGTACGCTACGATTCTCTATATACTCTGCAAAAATTTTAATGTATATGTGACTTTACTCACGGCCGTCGCCATTGCTTTAACCATCACCTATGCCGATCAGCTATGTGCCACCTGGATACGTCCCGCAGTCGAGCGTTTGCGTCCTTCGAATCTCAACAATCCTTTATCCGAATTTGTTCATATCGTAAACGGGAAACGGGGAGGCAGTTATGGGTTCCCTTCCTGTCATGCCTCCAATTCCTTCGGGTTAGCCTTCTTCCTGCTTTTTTTCTTCAGACAACGTTGGTTAAGTATTTTCATTCTATGTTGGGCCGTCCTGAATTGTTATACCCGCATCTATTTAGGTGTACATTACCCGGGCGACTTATTGGCAGGTATGTTCGTCGGGCTGAGTGGTGCGCTGATCTTCTATTATTTACTACGCTATACCCTTCGCCGAAAGAAAATCGCCGGATTATTGAAATACGACGAACACAACCGTTATCTGATCGAACACCCGAAAGAGATCGCCCATACCCGCCTCATGATCTATATCGGATTGCTTACCACAGGAATCATAGCGACAATCTCCCCTCTGATCACCCTGCACCCATAAAATGATACAACCGTCCCATCGTCATAATGCCTGGTAGTAGGAAACAAAGGGACGGGGGTAATGTTTCACAAACACATCAGTCTCTCCACAGCAACGACAGGCTACTATCAGACGACGGCGCATAAAGGCTCGCTTCTGATAAAGCAATTTACCCGACTTAATTACGCTCTCTACATATAAACTGAAAATATTCGCCTGAAGAGGCACTTCAATAAAACGGACACCGCTATGCCCCGACTCTATCGCCTTATCCCACTCAGGAATCAATTCAACTGCAGGCAAAGCAGAGGATTTCATCGCTACCCGATCTGTAAAGCGAAAGGGAGCCAGATCGGTGGCAACACCATCCCGAGCCGTCATGATAATTCAATTCATACCGATGGTCAGGATATACACTATTGCCATCGTTACGTAATAAATACTCTATACCCGACATCTTTAAAAAGGAACCGTCCTTCCCGAGGTCCGGCATAAGCGACAGGTTCCCATTTCAAGTTATTGAATACACTCAAATACCCATAGGTAACGGATACCGGTTTGAGGGGTGTCACCGGGACATCTTTCACCCGGGTATAACAGGAAGTCACGTCCCGGTAAATATGTATATAACTGCCTTTCTTTTTTAGCTGTCGATAATATTTTTGAAAAAAAATAATATTTCCGACGCAACCAATCTCTAGTTGTTGCATCTTATAAATGAAAACAACAACAAAATATTCCATCATGGACAACAACTAAGTGGTATTAAACGGGAATAACCACATTTTTAATTCACAGTTTTAAGGGTTAGTTAGCGAAGAGCGCATAAGGATATGCGCTCTTTTTTTATGTATCTCCCGGCTTTTACGTTTTTCTTTTTTATTTTTGCAATCGAATACGATTTACTTTAGAAATGGAAAATACCAGAAGAAAACCGGAATGGTTGAAGATCAAATTGCCGATGGGACAGCTTTCTGTCGATGTACTGAACACGATCCGGGGGCATCATCTGAATACGATTTGTACAAGCGGGAGGTGTCCTAACCAGGGAGAGTGCTGGGGGTGCGGAACGGCTACTTTTATGATCGGGGGGAATATATGTACCCGGGCCTGTAAGTTTTGTAATGTGACGACAGGGCATCCTGCTCCTTTGGATCCTCAGGAACCTGAACATGTAGCCCGGTCGATTCGGTTACTCGGTTTGAAGCACGCAGTGATCACTTCGGTCGATCGGGACGATGTGGAGGATTTGGGTGCTTCGCATTGGGTAAAGGTGATCCGGGCTATCCGGAAAGAAAATCCGGATACGACGATGGAGGTATTGATTCCTGATTTCCAGGGACGGACGGATTTGGTACAGCAGGTTATCGATGCCGGACCTGAAGTGATATCGCATAATCTGGAGACGGTGAGACGTTTGTCCGATAGTGTCCGGAGTAGGGCAACTTATGAAGTTTCTTTGAAAGTGATCGGACAAATCGCTGCTAGTCAGTGTGTGGCTAAATCGGGAATTATGCTGGGGTTAGGTGAAACCAGGGAAGAGATTCTCGAGACCATGGATGATTTGAGAAATGTTGGATGTCAGGTCATGACGATCGGACAATATCTGCAACCTACGGCTAAAAATACCGAAGTTAAAGAATACATCCGGCCCGAAGTGTTTGAAGAGTATAAAGAAATCGGGCTCAGGAAAGGATTTACCTTTGTAGAAAGCGGCCCGTTGGTCAGATCCAGTTATCATGCGGAAAGACATATCAAAAAGTGAAAACCGGCAAGGGTATGGAAGAGAAGAAAAAGACGGTATTTGCAGATTTGGGACAAAAAGGATACCGGGAAGTCTGGGAATTGCAGGAACGGCTGCTGGAGAAAGTGAAAGCGGAGAAGGCAGGGAATAAAATTCCCGAAAACCACTTGCTTTTTGTAGAACACGACCCTGTTTATACTTTGGGAAAAAGCGGTAATGAAGCGAATATGCTGATCAGCGCGATACAGCTTCGGGCTAAGCATGCCGAATTTATAAAAGTCGACCGGGGAGGAGATATTACTTTTCACGGTCCTGGGCAACTGGTGGTTTATCCGGTGATCGATCTGGAGAGTTTCGGGTTAGGGGTAAAAGATTATGTAGACCGGCTGGAAGAGGTTGTGATCCGCACGATCGCCTCTTTCGGTATTCAGGGCTTCCGTTTGGCGGGAGCAACCGGAGTATGGCTCGAACCGGATACCCCCCGGGCCCGTAAAATTTGTGCCATCGGTGTGAAATGTTCCAAATATGTCACGATGCACGGTTTTGCCTTAAATGTGAATACCGATCTGAATTATTTCAATTATATCCATCCTTGCGGATTTGTCGACAAAGGAGTGACTTCCATGGAAAAGGAATTAGGACATCCGGTCGATTTATCTGAAATAAAAGTTATCCTCTTGCGTCATTTTTCCGAACTGACGGGAATGCATATCATCGAGTAAATCTTTTGCTGAAAGGGAGCATTTACCGTAAAGATTCCTTCACTGACCGGCGGAAGCGACCGGGTCACGGGAGACAAACAAGTACCAGAATAATTCTAGGTATAATTTTTTCTTTCTATTCCGATTCCGGGTT